>Ga0194125_10009364_pt1 | contig 13616 bp, 8 predicted proteins | sample TA2KigC250mmetaG_FD_148626 | JGI IMG/M metagenome (GOLD analysis project Ga0194125, IMG submission 148626) | Freshwater microbial communities from Lake Tanganyika, Tanzania - TA2015034 Kigoma Deep Cast 250m | ecosystem: Environmental > Aquatic > Freshwater > Lake | place: Tanzania: Lake... | reverse complement strand
AGAATCAGCTTCATCATCGCGCATCGGCTCTCGACGGTGCGATCGGCGAGCCGGATCCTCGTGATCGAACAGGGAAGAGTGGTCGAGGAGGGGACGCACGAGGAGCTGCTGAGAAGGCGGGGGAGCTACTTCCGTCTCTACCGGAACCAGTTCGCGAGGGAGACGCAGGAGCAAGCCCTGCGCGGCCTGGTCGAGGAGGCGGCGGGGTAGACATGCCTGCCCGCGTCCCGGATGCTAGCTCGCGCGCCGCTCGGGCCAGGAGCGCGACACGAGGAGCGTCCGTGGCCCCGACCGGTTCCCGTAGCCCCGCGCCGCGAACGCGAACCTAGCGGGGCGAAGAGAACCGTCGGGGTCCAATGGCCCAGACGTGCGCGCAGGCTACTGAAACCGGCCGGGGATGAAGACGCCGCATCCCGGACAGCAGCCGTCCTTCAGCGCGCGGCGGCGCACATGGTGCCAGTCGCGCGCGATCAACTCCTTGCCGCATGAGGGGCACCATGTCGTCTGTCCCTCCGCGTCGAGCACATTGCCCAGATAGACGAAGCGGATTCCCTCCTGCATCGCGAGCCTCCGCGCGCCGCGGAGGGTCGCGGGAGGGGTGGGGGGAGTGTCCGTCATCTTGTAGTCGGGGTGGAAGGCGGTGAAGTGGAGCGGGACGTCGGCGCCCAGGTTCTCGAGGATCCAGCGCGATAGCCGGCGGATCTCGTCGTCGCTGTCGTTGTGTCCCGGAATCAGCAGCGTCGTGATCTCGAGCCAGAGATCGGTCTCGCGCTTGAGCCAGACCAGGGTGTCGAGAACCGGAGCCAGGTGCGCGAGCGTCGCCTTGGCGTAGAACTCCTCGGTGAACCCCTTGAGATCGACATTCGCCGCGTCGATGTCCCGGAAGACCTCCGGGCGGGCCTCGGGCGTGATGTAGCCCGCGGTGACCATGACCGAGCGGATCCCGCGCTCGCGCGCAATCCGCGAAGTGTCGATCACGAACTCCCCGATGATCACGGGGTCGTTGTAGGTGTAGGCGATCGAGGGGCACCCCTCGCGCACGGCGACGGCGACGACCTCCTCGGGAGTCACATCGAGGCTGTGAAGCTCGTCGATCCGCGCCTTGCTCATGTCCCAGTTCTGGCAGAACTGGCAGCCCAGGTTGCAACCGGCCGTGCCGAACGAGAGGATCTTCGTTCCGGGGAGGAAGTGATTCAGGGGCTTCTTCTCGATCGGGTCGACGGCGAAGCCGGTGGGGCGTCCATATCCCAGGCTTCGCAGAACGCCGCCGTCGTTCTGCCGGATGAAGCAGAATCCGGCTTGGCCGTCAGCGAGCCTGCAGTACCGGGGGCAGAGTGTGCAGAGGATCCGCCCGTCGGGTTCGGTCTGCCAGAAGCGTGCGGCGGGAGCCTCTCGACTGCGCGTGGACATGACAGCGACCTCTCCTTCGGAGAAGAGTATCATAGCCGCCGTGGCTCGATTCGATCCGAAACGGCAGGCCGAGTTTCTCGAGCGGCTGAATCCGCGCCGCGCGGAGATCAAGCGGGATCTCGACGCGCGGAGGCTCCCCTTCGGCGTCGCGATCGACAATCCAGACAAGGAAACGAACATCGGCAACCTGTTGCGGACGGCGCACGCCTTCCTCTGCGGCGAGATCGTCCTCATTGGCTCGCGGCGGTACCAGGGAGCCGGAAGTCACGGGATCGAGCGCTTCGAGCGGATTCGCCATCTGCCGACTCGCCAGGAGTTCCTCGACTGGCTGCCCGACTCGGGATATGAGACGGTCGCCGTGGAGATCCACCCGGAGGCCGAGCGCCTCGATCGTTTCGTCTTTCCGGAGAGACCGCTCTTTCTCTTGGGGAGCGAGCACTACGGCCTAAACGAGTCCCTTCTCTCCGCGGCGAAGCACAAGGTCGCCGTGCCGCAGTTCGGTCTTGTCCCCTGCCTCAATGTCAACATCGCCTGCTCCATCGTCCTGTATGCCTTCGTGACTTCGCGGCATCCGGATCTCGAGACGACGGTCGTGCGGGGGCGAAAGTACCTGGTGGACGAGAAGAGCGGCAGGCAGCCATCGATCGATGAGTAGGCGAGTCGGGCAGTCGTTCCCGGGAGATCACCGCCAGTCTCCCGACGCGACGAATCCCCCCCAGTAGAAAGGCTGCGGGTCTTCTCCGCGCCTGCGTTGGTCGCGCAGCAATGTCAGGTCGGCGTCGCGGACGGCCGCGGCCGTGCCGAGTCCCTTCTCGAGAATCGCTTCGTAGAAGGCGCGCATCCAGGCGCGCGCGGCTTCGTCCCCGACCGGCCAGAGCGTCGCGACGACTCGGCGCGCCCCGGCCAGCTGAAAGGCGCGCTGCAGACCGAACACTCCCTCGCCGCGCAGGATGCGGCTGCCCCGCGAGTGGCAGGCAGAGAGCACAGCCCACTCCACTCCCTGCAGGTCGATCGCGGCGACTTCCTGCGCCGTCAGGATTCCATCGTCGTCATTGGGCGCGGCCTCCTCGCGCCGGTTTGCTCCGGCCAACGCCAGACCCGACAGAAGCAGCGGGTTCGCGCCCACACCGGCGGACGCGAGCGCATCCTGTCCCGCGGCGCGCGAGGGCGAGACCGGATCCACCGAGCACGCCGGATCAAGCACGTATCCGTGTGTCGCCAGATGAAGCAGCCGCCGCCCCGAGGCCGATCGCTTCACTGCTTCCTCCGTCGCCTCCCGCCCCATAAGGAGGATGGTTTCCCGACTCCGGGAGTCGCCACTCTCCCCGGGCAGGGCCGGCCGGGACGAAGACCCCTGGGACGAAGACCCCCGCGACGAGGTCCCCCGGGACGCCTCCTCCTCGGATGAAGTCCCCAGGGACAACTTCCTCCACAGATCTGCCACTTCGCGCGCCTCCCTCTTTGAAGCCGTCAGGCTGGGGAATCGCGTCGCGCCAAGATCCAGGCAATCCGGTCGGACCTCGCGGAAGGGATCGAGGGCCGTGAGGACTCTCCCCTCGCCCCACTCGGGAGCGGGGGGGCGAGGTCCGCTTGAACGACGGTCGAAGTCAGGGCCGCCCACAATGAGGGCGCCATGCCCGCTCGCGGGCTCGTGCAGGAAACCCGCGACCTCGCGTTCGGCCGTGAGATGGTGCAGCATCACGGGGGCCTCGATGAGGAATCCTCGTGCTTCATCAGGGAGCGCGGCGATGTTCACCAGGTGGATCGCTCCGTCGGGCACGATGAGCACGAGTTCGGCCGCGCCAAGACTCGGAAGGACTGGATCCCAGATCGCCTCGCGGAGTATGCGCCCCGTCTCCGTTCCGTCGGCGGAACTGACGCTGCCCGGCGCCGCGCCATGCTTGGCGCTTCCCTGGACTGCCAACGAGATCTCCGCTCTCCAGTCGGCGATCAAGGCATCGACCCCGACCGCGTTGCCGATGTCGACCGACACGGGCGCTCCCCCGCCCTCGGGAAGGACGAAGGCGCGATAGCGTTCCCCTGAAGGATCGAGGCCTCTGCTTCCTACCCTCCTGTACCGCGCATAGGCCACAAGCGCGACTCCATCGGGAAGAGCGTCCGTCACGGCGGAAAGCCCGGTCGTCTCACTCCCCGCTCCCTCCAGCTCTCCAGCATCTGCCAGCGCTCGCTCGGCTTCCTCCAGATCGCGACGCGCGTCGGCCACCAGATCCCTGTAGACCTCCGGATCTGCGCTCTGCGGGCCGCGCACGATGAGATTGGCCAGACGGGCTGAGGCGCGCTGATGGTCCTCGAAAGGGCCGTCGGTCTTCCGCGTGGAGTCCGCCGGCGAGCGATCACGACGAACGCGCGCGGCAAGCTCATCGAACGCCAGCGCCCGAGTCCGAATGATCGCGTCCCAGACCTGCGATATCAGGGTCGGGTCAGGATCGCCCTCATCGAGGAGAGACAGGAGAATGTCCGTCAGCGTGGCGCTCTGTCCCGCGACCACCAACGCCTGTCGCTCCGGAAGAGCGCGGACCGTTAGCCGGAGGTGGGGGGTCACGACGCGCTCCGCGCTGAAGGCGTGCTCGATGGCGGCGGCGCGGCGTCCGGCGGCCAACTCGACGATCGCGAGATCCGCTTCATGCTCCGCCATCAGAGGATGATCTGTGCCGACTTTCGGAGAGAGTACTTGCTGCGCATGTCTGAGGCAGTGTCGCGCCTCGTCGAGGAGACCCTCTTCCCGGGCCACGGCCGCCTGATCAGCCAGAGTCGCCGCGACGCCGATGGAGCCCTCCCCAGACTGTTCCACCGCCACCCGCAAGGCTTCCGCGATTTGCCGGCGCGCCTCATTCAGGTCGCCTCGCTTGCGCGCGATGGCGCCAAGTGCGAGATGGCAGTCTGCCAGGAATCGATGCCCGGGCCCGAGGCGGGCGGCCCAAGTCTCCTGCGCGCGCCGGACCAGAGGCTCCTGCTCGTCGACCCTTCCCAGGGTTCCAAGAGTGGCGCCTAGATTGAAAAGCGCCTCGGCAACCAGGTCGTGGTCGGGGGGGAAGGACTCCTCCGCCTGCCGCAGGGCTTGGCGGCGGAGCTCAAGCTCTTCCTCGCGGTCGCCCAACTCGGCGGCAAGATGAGCCCTACGGGCGCATGCTCTCACGCGCTGCTCCGCCCAAGGTCCATCGGCCGCTAGGTGCAGAGCCTCATGTTCCAGCAGTCGCCGAGCGGCCGCGTACTCCCCCATCCGGATGAGGGTGGTCGCGAGATTGCTGCGAATGTTGAAAGCCCAGGGCGTCGTGGGACCCGCGCGCGATTCCTCCAACTCAAGCGCCCGGCGATAGAGCTGCGCGGCCCGCGCGTAGTCGCCCGAACCGACCTCGGTGTTCGCAAGGTCATTCAGCGCGCCGGACAGACTGGGGTGACCCGTGGAATCGTAGTGCGCCACCAGTGCCTCGCGCAGAGATCGCGCCTCCCGGACCTGACCCACCTGCCAGAGCGCTCCGGCCAACGCGCCCTTGATGGTCACCGCGGGCGAAGAGAGGTGTGTCCCCGCAACCTCAGCTTCCCGAAGCGCAGTCCGGCAGAGATCGACCACGCCCATGTAGTCGGCCGAGATCGTCTTCGCGTTGGCAAGGGCGTTCACTGCGCTGAGGATTTCGGGGTGCCCCCGTGGAAGCCGCGCCCGACGAGTCGCCAGCACTGACGTGAAGACCGAGTCCGCCGCCTGGAGGTCTCCCGCCTTGGCGAGGATGACCCCGAGGTTGAAGAGGCTGCTCGACACCTCGAGGTGCCCCTGTCCATACAGCGTCTTCTTGAGTTCGACCGCCCTGCGCGCCAGAGCCAGCGCCTTCTCGTCGTCGATGCTCCCCTTCCTCCACAGACACTCCACGAGAAGATCGAGCACCGCCGCGGTCTCTGCCGCATCTCGGCCGTGCTCCCGCTCCGCCTGCGCGAGCAGCCTGCGGATCAGTTCCTCGGCGGGTCCGAGCCGCCGCTCGTGGAGGAGGGACTTCGCGATCGCCTGCCAGTCGGGGGGCGCGGCCTCGGGAAGCGACTGGGCGGAGCCGGAGGAAGGCGCGACCGCGAGAAGCGCAGCCGAGAGGATCGTCATCCGCGCGACCCGCATGGCCCGGCGACAGTCCCGTTTGCTCCACCTGCTCCTCATTCAAGCCCCCGGCGTCTGTTCACGCTCGCACATGACTTCGAAGCGACCTGCCGTCAGCTAGGGCGGACTGTCCGCATCTGAGACGCTCCCCTGGCGCATCCGTCCTGCGCCCTAATCCGGCGAGCCTGGGCCGGGGATCTCCCGCAGCGGCGTGCGCGCAGCCTCCTCTTCGCCGCGAAGCCCCACCACCTGCCAGAGATGGGCGCCGCGGATCTCCGTCCTTTCGGCCGCGCTCAGGCGCAGAGAAGTTGCGCGGCCAGCGTCGCGCCGCGCCACCTCGTCCATGCCCTTGTCGAAGAACCGCACATCGAAGCGATCCACGCCTTCCGTGGGAGCCCATGCGAACTCCAGGTCTCCTCCCGCGAGAACCCGGGCCTCAGAGACCAACATGACTTGGCCGGGGGACGCCGGATCCCGCATGTCGGGGCCCCGCATGGAGGGCCCCCGCTCGCCCTCGCGGTGCAACGCCCGGGGGATGAAGATGATCGCCAGGACGAGGGATGCCGCGGCGACAATCCATGCCGGACGCCACGCCTGCACGAACAGGCGCGCGAGCCATTGCCTCGCTCGACGGCCATCTCCCGCTCTCAATCCACCCGCCCGGCGGGCGTCCGGCGCCGAGCGGGTGACTGGCTCTCCCAAGATCTGCGCCTCGAGAATCTCCTGGAGGCGCCCGCTGCACTCCGCCGCACGCGCTTCGGCGGGCAGTCGATCCCGTTCGTCCATGAAGTCCCTGTAGGCTGTGAGCGCGGCCCTGCAGCGAGGACAAGTCTCGAGATGCTCGCGCCGCGGCTCGCCGCGCGGCTGCTCCGCCGCCACTACGAGTTCCTCCAGGGAGTAGCAGCTAGGTTTCATCCCCCAAAGCCTCCCCTGTTGCCTGAGTCCGCGCCAGAGCCTCGCGCATTCTCCTGCGCGCACGCTGCAGAATCCCACGCGCACCGGATGACTGACGGATGCCCAGCACGGCCGTGATCCGCTCGACGGGCATCTGTTCGAAGCAGCGGAGCCAGAGCGCCTCCTGCTCAAGCGGATCGAGATGCGATCGGATCAGATCGAGCAGGGCCTCCTCCGACATCCTGTCCACGAGGATCTGCGCCGGGTCGTTCGCGGGATCGGGGATCAGGTCCGGATCGACATCGGCATCATGTATCAGGCTCGGCCGGCGTTGCTGACTGACACATCGATTGCGCGCGATCGTGTAGAGCCAAGTCCCGAATTCCCCGCGGGGCTCGTAGGTCGACAGGTGGCGATACGCGCTCAGCAGAACCTCCTGCGCCGCGTCGAGGGCCTCATCGGCGTTCCCCAGCCGCCGATAGCACCAAGCGTAGACCCGGTCGCGATGTCGCGAGAGGAGCATGCAGGCCGCACGCCGAGACGCCTCGCCTTCCGGATCAGCCTTGGCCAACCGGACCAGCTCTTGGTCCGAAGGCTCGGACACAGGTCGCTTCTGTGACATGTAACGCCGGCTACCCCCCTGTCATCACAGCAGGAACGGGGCGATTGTACCAGCCTCGGAGCCCGGAAACACCCTTCAGTGGAGTGTCCGCCCCGCGAGGTCCTGCCGGGAACCCGCAGGACCGCGACGCCCATGACGGTTTGCGATCGGCCGTCACCACTCCGGGCGGTGCGCCCTGTGATTTCCGTCTCGCTCCCGCGTTTCTATGGGCGACGGAGTGGAGTTGGCGGGCAGGATGCCCTGGTGATGAGCAGACACATGAAGGGGGATTCGGGAATGGGATCCAGGTCATGGAGTTCAGGTATGGGGCTCTTTCCTCTATTGAGTCTGGCGCCGAGATCCCGCCTGGCGCGGCGTCCCCGCCCGGCGGCGAGCATCCGCCCGGCGGCTTTCTTCTGCTTGGCGGCCAGCCTCTTCCTGCCGGCAGCGGCAATCGCAGCGACTCATGTCGTACGCCCCGACGGCGGCGGGGACTTCGCGACCATTCAGGCGGCGATCGATGCCGCTGTCGACGGCGACACGATCGAGCTCACCGACGGCTGGTTCACCGGCGCCGGCAATCGTGACATCCAACTGGACAAGCGGCTTACGATCCGAGCCCAAAACGGCCCCGGGGGATCGTGCATCATCGACTGTCAGGGAAGCATCTCGGACCGTCACCGCGGTTTCTCCATCGATGACCAGGGGGCAGGAAGCCTGCTGGAAGGCATCACCATCCAGCACGCCTATGTCCTGGACCCGGGCGGGGCTTTGGATCTCTACGAGACCTCGCTGACGATCGACCAGTGCATCTTCTACGACAATTACGCCGACATGGGTGGCGGGGCGATCTACGCCCCCACAGGCTGCGACCTGCAGATCACCGGCTGCACCTTCATCCTGAACCGCGCCGACCAGTCGGGTATGGGCGGCGGAGCGATCTATCTGGAGGATGGCACGACGGCGAACGCCACGGGTTGCCTCTTCCATCGCAACCGCTCCGCGAGCCTCGGAGGCGGGGATGTCTACTGCTCGTTCAGCGACCTGACCTTGACGAGCTGCACCCTGCACGAGACCTATGGCCGGGCCATCTACCTCGACTCCGGGTCGACGGCGGCGCTGGCGCATACGATGATCGTCTTCGGCGACCACGCGGCGGTGCGCTGCGTGGTTGGTTCCTCGGCGACGCTGAGCTGCTGCGATGTCTTCGGCAATGCCGGGGGTGACTGGACCGGATGTCTGGCGGGCCAGGAAGGGCAGAACGGCAACATCTCGCTCGATCCGCTCCTCTGCCGGGACCCGAGCCATCCCTACTACCTGTGCGCGAACTCCCCCTGCGCCCCCTTCTCATTTCCCAACCACGACTGCGATCTCATCGGCGCCTTCCCGGTCGCCTGCGGCCCGCATGTGTACACGCTGCGCCCCGACGGCAGCGGGGACTTCCCGACGATCCAGGCGGCCTTGGACGGCGCATGGTACGGATCGATCGTCGAGCTCGAGAACGGGACCTACACGGGAAACGGCAACCGCGACATCCTCTTCCCCAACCGGCCCGTCACGCTGCGCTCGGCGAGCGGCAACCCCGCCCTATGCGTGATCGACTGTCAGGGAAGTCCGGAGACCCAGCACCGCGCCTTCGTCTTCGAACAGATGAACATGGACTGGTGCGTGATCGAGAACATCGAGATGCGTAACGGTTACGCAGGTTCCGACATCGGATCCGGAGGGGCCGTCCGAATCAGTTCGTCATGCACGCCTGTCTTCCGCGGCTGCAGCTTCCGGAACAACCTGGCGCCCAACGAGTCGGGAGGGGCCGTGGTCATATCGGGGTCGGGCTCGGCGCCGACCATCGAGGGTTGCTCCTTCGACTCCAACCAGGCAAGAGACGGCGGCGCCATCGCCAGTCTGTCCGGCAGTCCGCGTATCACGGACTGCAGATTCACGGCAAACCGCTGCGGGGAACGCGGGGCCGCAATCAAGTTCACCTTCGGCGAGTCCGATGTCAGCGGGTGCAGCTTCCTCCAGAACGACGCGTCCTGGCATGGCGGCGCCGTGCTTGTCGAGATGGGCTCGGTGAGCTTCACCGACTGCGTCTTTTCCGGCAACTCCTGTCGCTTCGAAGGCGGCGCGCTTAGCCTCGATGGTTTCACGCTGTGCACTGTCACCGGATGCGTCTTCTATGGGAACAGTGCGAGCAATGAGTTCGGAAGCGGCGGCGCCATCTTCACGGAAGCCGACGCAACCACGGCGGATCGGTGTCGCTTCATTGGAAACAGCGCCGACCGGGGTGGCGCCATCGACGCTTGGTGCGAGAATCTCGCCGTCTCTTGGTGCACCTTCTCGGACAACACAGCCACCGGAGAAGGGGGCGCGATCTTCAGGTGGGATAGCTCCGGCAACCTCACGACGCTGTCGCACTCCACCTTCTACCACAACGCCTCCGCGGAAGGAGGAAGCGGGCTCCACCGCCTCGGGGATGGCCTGGTGACCCTCTCGAGCAACATCTTCGCCTTCGGCTACTCGGGCGCCGCCATCGGCGGGCAAGGCGGCGGATCGGTGCAAATCGATTGCACCGACATCTACGGCAACGAGGGCGGAGACTGGGTGGGTCACATCGCGGATCAGCTCGGCCAGAACGGCAACATCTGCGAGGACCCGCTCTTCTGTTTGGACGACAATCCCGCCGAGCCCTACACGCTGCATGACTCTTCCCCCTGCGCCGGCCAACACAATCCCGATTGCGGCCTGATCGGCGCATGGCCCGTCGGCTGTTCCGATCCGATCCCGGCCGACGTGATGCTCATCGGGATTCACGAGACGGCGGTGCGCCAGGCCCTCGTCACGCTCGGCATCCCCTTCCACGAGTTCTACGGCGAGGACTGGACGGGCCTCGATCTCTCCCCCTATGCGCACGTATACGTGGCCATTCACGGGGGTTCCATCGAGCAAGCCAGCCTGCAGCACGTCGCCGACTACGCGGCCCAGGGAGGGCACCTGCACTTCTATGGGGGCAGCGACTACCCCGCCTACGCGCAGGGGCTGAACGCCTACCTGCTCGAGAACGACACCAACAACCACCAGTGGACGGAGCTCGCCGCGGCACCGCACGTGCGCATGGAGGAGTTGACCAGCTACCTCGCGCGCAGCCACAATTGGATCTTCGACTTCCAGGACTGGTCGGCCACGTGCTACCAGACCCGGCTGACGGACCCGGATATGATAATCGCCGCTCGCAACAGCAGCGGCGTGCCTATGCTCGTATCGAAGGAGATCGGCGCGGGCACGCTTGATCTCTGCATCAACTCGCCCATGACCGAGTCCTACTCCGATCCCACGGACTACGCCTGGCTCCAGCTCACCGTCCGGAACATGCATGATCTGACGCCCGGGGCCGTCGTCTTTACGGCCGTCGAGGATGTCTACACGACGAGCTTCATGCCCGAGGCGAACTTCGGGGGACTCCCGGACCTCGGCGCCGGAAGCACGGACGAGTGGGGGCCCGGCTTCTTTCGCACATACGCGAAGTTCGATCTCGAGGCGATCGCGGGCAGACAGATCGCCAGCGCCCTCCTATGGCTGGACCAGCACGAAACAGGCCCTGGACAGGAGGGTTCGCCGTGCAGCGTGCACCGGGTCGTCGAGCCATGGGAGGAGTTCGAGATCACATGGATGAACCAGGCGGCGCATGTCTCTCAAGTCGTCGATGTGGAGACCGTGGGCCGGGAAGGGGACATCGGGATCCTCGAGTGGGACGTGACATCGCTGGTTCAGGCGTGGGCCAGCGGCATGCCGGACTACGGGCTGGTGGTGCGCCACCAGACCGAGACGATCAACGGAGGGATCGGCCGCGGTTTGTTCCGAGCGGCGGAGAGCCCGGTGCCGATGAGCCCGAGAATCCTGATCACGGTGCGCGAGCCCTCCTCAGTCGATGACGGTCCCCACGCCGCGGCGGATCTCGGATCCGAACGACTGAGATTATCTCCGCCCTCGCCGAACCCGACAACCGGACATGTGACGGTGGCTCTCGAGGGGACGGGATCGCGCCCGGTCGCCGCGGAGATTCTCGACGTTCAGGGCCGGATCATCCGCCGGCTCACCATCGTCCCTACCCGCGGTTCGGGGCTTGTCCTCTGGGACGGATGCGGGGAGAACGGCGCGCAGGTCGCTTCGGGACGATACTACATGCGGCTGCGCAGCGGGGGCGAGACCGGCTCGCGCGCGATCGTGCTGCTGAAGTAGCCCCCGAAGGGATTCGTGGAGGGCCACCGCGGACCGGTGGCGGGCGACGAGCTGCTGGGAGTCCTCCGAACGGCGGAGGGCCTTCCCAGCAGCTTCGCTGCGGGCGTGGAGGGCGGTGTTTTCGCGGTGTACGGCCCACGTGGAGCAATCGCGGAGTACGCCCCGTCGGTTGGCGGGCTAATTATGCTTGACAGCATTATGATCGTTGGCATAATAAGGCCCTATGAAGTTCCTCGACCGCGAAGAAGAGATGCGGCGCCTGCTCAACCTGTCGGCCCGCGAGGGCGGCGGGTTGGTCGTCCTCTGGGGGCGCCGGCGGGTCGGCAAGACGCGGCTCATGCTCGAGTGGGTGCGACTCGCGGGCGGTCTCTATACGCTGGCCGACCAGTCGGCGGGGTCTGTGCAGAGGCGATACTTCGCCGAATCCCTCTCCTCGGTGCTGGACGGTTTCGCCGAGTCGGAGTACCCGGACTGGCGCACGCTCTTGCGAGCGCTTGCCCGTCAAGCGGGGCATGCCGGGTGGCGGGGTCCCCTCGTCATCGACGAACTTCCCTACCTTGTGGCCGCGAGCCCAGAGTTGCCCAGCGTCCTGCAAGGGTTCATCGATCATGAGGCCCGCTCGGCCCGGCTCTGCGTCGCCCTTGCGGGGTCTTCTCAGCACATGATGCAGGGGTTCCAGCTCGATCGAACTTCTCCGCTCTTCGGCCGCGCTAGCGAGGCCTTCGAGCTTCACCCCCTGCGGGCCGGGTATATTGGGAAGGCGCTAGGGATGGACCGTCCGACGCGTTCAATTTCAGCGTGGGCGGCCTGGGGCGGGATTCCGCGCTACTGGGAGCTGGCGGAGCCGTTCCGGATGGACACGGACGCGGCGATCGACACCCTCGTTCTGGACCCGAACGGCACGCTTCACGCGGAACCGGATCGCCTGCTAGTGGAAGAACTTCCCCCGGCTACCGGTCTGCGACCAATCCTCGACGTTGTCGGAGGTGGTGCCCATCGTCTCTCAGAGATCGCGGGTCGGATCGGGGTGCCCGCCACCTCGCTTACCCGCCCATTGGGCAGGTTGCAGGAACTCGGCCTTCTGACGCGCGAGCAGCCGTTTGGCGCTCCGGACCGCGGGGGGAAGCGATCGTTGTACCAGATCGGGGATCCGTTCATCCGAATGTGGTTCCGGGTGGTGGCGCCGCAGCGTGCAGCGCTCGCGGTGGGTGGGCGAGCCGCGCGGGCTGCGATCTGGCAGCGGCACCGCGTACGGCTCGTGTCTGAGGCCTGGGAAGATCTGTGCCGCGCTTCGGTCCCTCGGCTGACCCGGACGACGCTGGGGGAGGACGGACCATGGGGACCCGCACGCCGCTTCTGGCGTGGCGACGGGCCCGAGTGGGATATCGTGGCGTCATCGCCCGGCGATGACGCCCTGCTCATCGGCGAAGTGAAATGGTCGGAAAAGCCAGTCTCCGAGTCCGAGGTCGACCGAATCGGTCGGGCTCTCCTGGCCAAGGGTCTGCCTGACGGGCCCTGGGCCCGCGACAAGCGCATTGTTAACGCCGTGTTCGTGCCGGAATTGCAGGCCCCGCCTGGTCGCGCCGCGGGGCGTCGCTCGTACCGAGTGATCACCGCGACCGACGTCCTGGAGTGCATGCGGTAGCTAGACCTGGATCGCCCGCAGTCGGCGGTCTCATGGGAACACTCCCGTCCACCCTGCTCTGCGTCCTTCGGGCCGCGTTCTTGCCTCGGGCGTCCCTTGCCTTGGAGAACGCCGCTCTACGACGAACGCTTCATGAGAATGCCCCCCTTGGTCGATCCGCACGAGAGCAACAGGGGCACGCCCCATTAAGCGGGGAGCTCTCTAGGACGTCAATCTCGGACGAGGTTTTCAGAAGGCTTCGGTCAGGATCTTGTCTTCGACCGGATCGTGTTCGAAGTCGGAAGGGAGCGGTACACGAACTTCGCGCTCTATCATGGCGTGCGGATCCACTGCGTCACCTCCGCCGGGTGACGGCATCGCGTCCTCCTCGTCATGCGGCCTCGATCCTCGGCCGATCGAGTCAGGATCGTGTCGGGGGGACTGGCAGATCCATCTACGCGAGCACAGGCGGCGGCTGTCCGGGCGCCAGGTCCGGCTGCGTCGCTTCCTCCAGCGTCAGGATCGGCCGGCGCTCGAATGCCGCGGCCCTGATCGGGCAGTCGGACAGATCGCAGACCTTGCAGAAAAGCCGCCTGCAAGGATCGGTGTGGAAGGCGATCTCGCCCTCGATCCGACACTCATCGAGGAGCCGCCGCTCGAAGGCGTCGGTGCGCTCGTGGGCCTCCTCCACCGACCAGAACTCGGGAACGACGATGTGAGCATCGACGTGCGTGAATCGTCCCGCG
>Ga0194125_10009361_pt1 | contig 13617 bp, 13 predicted proteins | sample TA2KigC250mmetaG_FD_148626 | JGI IMG/M metagenome (GOLD analysis project Ga0194125, IMG submission 148626) | Freshwater microbial communities from Lake Tanganyika, Tanzania - TA2015034 Kigoma Deep Cast 250m | ecosystem: Environmental > Aquatic > Freshwater > Lake | place: Tanzania: Lake... | reverse complement strand
AACACGGGCTCGGTCTGCCGCCCCTTGAAGATCGCCGGTCGAGCTGCCTTCTCCACGATCTCTCCAGCCTGCCAGCAGGCTCCTCCGAGCGTTGCAACACATCCGCGGCGCGCCGGTCTGGCGGCGGCGGCTCGGCGGAGTGTTCTTCGCGTCCCCGCTCGCCGGAGACGGAAAGATGTACATGGTGAGCGAAACCGGGACGACCTTTGTGCTGCGCGCCGGCCGCCGGCCGGAAGTGCTGGCGGAGAACGATCTCGGGGAGCGGTTCCTGGCCTCGCCCGCGATCTCGGACGGACGGCTGTACCTGCGCAGCGACTCGACGCTGTTCGCGGTGAGGTGACCTGCGGCGGAGTGATACTCTGGATTCCATGAGCAATCGAGCGCGTCCCTGGCATCAGTCCCCCGCCGTCCTGTGGCTGTCGGCGGTGGCGCTTCCGCCGGTCGGCCTGGTGCTGCTGTGGATCAGGCCAGGCGCCAAAGTGATCTGGAAACTCCTCGGGACCGTCCCGATTCTCGGTTTCGCGGTGGCCCACTTGTTCCTGTTCTTCGGCCTGCGCGTGGAAGTGGATGGCACCGGGGCCAGACCGATGTTCTTCTTCGGTGCCCGCGCCTCCCACTTCGAGGCACTGGAGGCCAGCCGGGCGGCGCAGCAGGCTCCGGAATCGGCGCCTCGAACGGTCGAGGCCGCTGCCGCGCCGGCGCCGCCCACTCCGGCCGCGCCGCCCTACTGGACCGACTTCCGCGGCCCGAATCGCGACGGCCGCTACGAGGAGACGCCCATCCTTACCGCCTGGCCCAGACGCGGCCTGACGCGCTTGTGGAAGCAGCCCGTGGGGCGCGGCTACGCCTCCTTCGTCATCGCCGAGGGCCGGGCTTTCACCATCGAGCAGCGCCGCGACCGGGAGGTTGTCGCGGCCTATGACATCAACACCGGCCGGGAGCTGTGGGCCAACTCGTGGGCCGCCGATTTCCGGGAGGCCATGGGGGGCGACGGACCGCGCGCCACGCCCACCTGGCATGAAGGACGCCTCTATGCGCTGGGCGCCGAAGGCGAATTCCGCTGCCTGGAGGCGGCCACCGGCAAGGTCCTATGGTCGAAGAACATCCTGGCGGACAACGGCGCCTCGAACCTCACCTGGGCCATGTCGGCGTCGCCTTTGATCGTTGACGAGAAGGTCATCGTGCAGCCCGGCGGGCGGGGCGGCAAGTCGGTGGTGGCTTATCACAAGCTGACCGGCGCGCCCATCTGGAAGGCTCTGGATGACAAGCAGGCTTACACCTCGCCCATGCTGGTGACTCTCGGTGGCCGGCGCCAGATCATCACCATCACCGCCGAGCGCGCGGTGGGACTCGTCCCCGAAGACGGTACGTTGCTTTGGGAATACCCCTGGGTCACTGAGTACGACGTGAACGCCTCGCAGCCCATCGTGACCGGCCCCAACCGCTTCTTCATCTCCACCGGGTATGGCCGCGGGGCAGCAGTGGTCGAATTGCAGCCCACCGGCCAGACCTTCGCCGCGCGCACCGTCTGGCAGAACACGCGCATGAAGAACAAGTTCAACCCCTCGGTGCTGCACGAGGGCCACGTCTACGGCCTCGACGAAGGCATCCTGGCCTGCGTGGATGTGGAGACCGGTCAGCAGAAGTGGAAGGGCGGGCGATATGGCTTCGGCCAGCTTCTGCTGGCCAGCGGCCACCTGGTGGTGACCACTGAAACCGGCGATGTGGTTCTGGTCAAAGCCACCCCCGAGCGGCACACCGAGCTGGCGCGGTTCCCGGCCATCGACGGCAAGACCTGGAACGTTCCGGCGCTGGCCGGCGGCCTCCTGTTCGTGCGCAACACCACCGAGATGGCCTGCTTCCGCATCGGGCCACAATAGTCGCAAGAACCGCCTGCGATAGCATGGGCTTAATGGTCGTGTGCAGGTTGATGATTCTCCTCTGCCTCCTGGCGGCGACTCCCTGGGCCGAGGACTGGCCCCAGTTCCGCGGCAAGGACCGCGCCGGCGTCTGGCATGAGACCGGCATCCTGGACGCTTTCCCCGCCGAGGGTTTGCTGGTGAAGTGGCGCGCCCCGCTGCGCAGCGGCTTCAGCGGGCCGGCGGTGGCGGGTGGCAGGGTGTTTGTGATGGATTTCGCGCCCACTACTCCGCCGAAAGGAATCGAGCGCGCCCTGGCCTTCGACGAGAAGACCGGCAAGCGGTTGTGGTCGCGCGAGTGGGAAGCCAACTACGCCGGACTGGCCACCACCTATGCGATCGGCCCGCGCGCGACACCCACCGTGGACGGCGACCGGGTCTACGTTTTTGGCTCGATGGGCATGCTGCAATGCTTGCGCGTGAGCGACGGTCGGCTCCTGTGGAAGCACGACCTGGTGGCCGGCTTTGGAACTGAAGTTCCGGTCTGGGGCATGTCGGCGGCGCCGCTGGTGGACGGCCCGCGCCTGATATGCCTGGCCGGAGGCGCGAACGACTCCAAGGTCACGGCCTTCGACAAGATGACGGGCGCGGTGTTGTGGCGGGCGCTGTCATCGGACTTCGAGCCTGGCTACAGCGCACCCATCCTGATTGAGGCCGGCGGCAAGCGGCAGATCATACAGTGGCACCCGCGGGGCGTCGCCTCGCTTGACCCGGAGACGGGCCGGAGTTTCTGGGAAGTGCCCTTCGAAAGCCGGCTGGGCTCGTCGGTATCCACCCCGGTCTGGTCCGGCCTGCGGCTGCTGGTCTCCTCCTTCTTCGACGGCTCGATGATGATCGCGCTGGACGACTCGCAGCCCCGGGCGCGCATGCTCTGGCGCGGCTCCAGCCGCAGCGAGACCAAGCCCGACGGACTGCACGCGCTGATCTCCACTCCTTTCATCGACGGCGATCACATCTACGGGATTTGCGCCTACGGGCACTTGCGCTGCCTGGACGCCAACACCGGCAAGCAGGTATGGGAGACCCTGGAAGTCACCCGCGAGCGCGCCCGCTGGGCCGCCGCCCACCTGGTGCGCAACCAGGACCGCTACTTCATCAACAACGACCGCGGCGAGTTGATCATGGCCAGACTCAGCCCCGCCGGCTACCACGAGATCGGCCGCACCAGGCTTATCGAGCCGACCTCGAATCCCGGAATCCGCCGCGAGGCCGGCGCCGTCAACTGGACCCACCCGGCCTACGCCAACCGCCACATCTTCACCCGCAACGACCGGGAGCTGATATGCGCCTCGCTGGAAGCCGGCGCGCGGTGACGGGCCTAGTGTTGGCGCTGGTGAGCCTTCTGCCGGCGCCGGCGCAGGACTGGCCCCAGTTTCGCGGCAATCCGCGGCTCACCGGCGTCGCCGCGTCCGCTCTCCCCGCCTCCTTGAAGCTCGCCTGGACGTACGAAGCGGGCCAGGCCATCGAGTCCTCGGCCGCTATTGCCGGCGGGGTGGTCTACGCGGGCGTTTTCTCGGGCGAGTTGATCGCGCTCGATCTGGCTACCGGCAAGCTCCGCTGGAAGTGCAAGACGGAGGGGGAGATCGGCGAATCCTCCCCAGCGGTGAGCGGTGGGATGGTCTACGTAGGCGATCTCTCCGGCAACCTGCACGCGCTCGGCGCCCAGGATGGCAAGCGCCGCTGGAGCTACAAGACGCGGGCGGAGATCAAGGCCTCTCCGGTGGTGCATGGCGGCAAGGTGCTGGTGGGCTCCTACGACGGCAGTCTCCACGCGGTGGATGCGGCGACCGGCCGCCTGGCGTGGTCCTACGAGACCGAAGGCCCGGTGCACGCCACCGCCGGGATCGCCGGAGACGTGGCGCTCATTTCCGGCTGCGACGGCCATCTCCGAGCCATCCGTGTCGCCGACGGCAAGCAGGAGTATGCGGTCAATGTGGGCGCCTACACCGGCGCTTCGCCCGGCTTGGCCGGCGACATCGCCCATTTCGGGACCTTCGACAACCAGGTGCTGGCCATCGACCTGAAGAGCAAGTCTGTGCTTTGGGAATACCTGCATCCCCGCCGCAGGTTTCCGTTCTATTCTTCCGCCGCGCTGGCCGGCGGGCTGGTGGTGGTGGGCGGCCGCGACAGCATGGTGCATGCGCTCGATGCCAGGACGGGCAAGGCGGTGTGGACCTACGCCGCAGGCGCGCGCGTGGATTCTTCGCCCGCCGTTTCCGGCGACCGTGTCTTCTTTGGCGCGCACAACGGCCGGCTCACGGCCCTCGACCTGAAGTCCGGCAAGCGGCTCTGGCAGTTCGAGGCCGGCGCCGCCCTGACCGCGTCGCCGGCCATCGCCGATCAGCGCTTGGTGATTTCCTCGCACGACGGCGTAGTCTACTGCTTTGGCCCGTAGACGGGCAATCCTGGTAGAATTGAGGGGTAAGCCTTTCGAACTGGGAAACAGAAGGCGGGGTCGCAACCTGGAAGAGACGCTCTGAGCCCCTGGGGGCAGAGCTATGAGCGGAGGAGCCGATGCTCACACGGCGAAGCTGGCTGGCTGGCCTGGGCTTTCACAAGGTGGTCGGATTGCTGCCCGCCGCCACGGCGGCGGACTGGCCGCAGTTCCGCGGACCCAATCGCGACAACATTTCCAGGGAGACCGGTCTGCTGCGCCAGTGGCCGGCTAAGGGCCCCAGGGTCCTGTGGAGCGTTCCGGTCGCTCAGGGTTACGCCGGCGCGGCCATCGTGGCGGGGCGCGTTTACCACCACGACTACGCCGAGCAGAAATCCGATTGGCGCGTTCACTGCCGGCATCTGGCCACCGGCAAGGAGATCTGGAGTTTCTCCGAGAACCGCTCCATACGGCCCAACCACGGCATCACCCGCACCGTCCCGGCCGTGGACGGCCGCTACGTCGTCTCGCTGGACCCCAAGTGCGTGCTGCACTGCCTGGAAGCGCGAACCGGCAAGGAGCTGTGGCGCAAGAACCTGGTGAGCGAGTACAAGACCGCCATACCGCCCTGGTACAACGGGCAGTGCCCGCTGAACGAGCCGGACCGGGTGGTCATCGCCACCGGCGGCGCGGCCATCCTGGTGGCGCTCGACAAAGCCACCGGCAAGGAGATCTGGCGCACGCCCAACCCGCGCAAGCTGTTGCTGTCCCACGCCTCGGTCATGACGGCGGTGCTGGGCGGCGTGCGGCAGTACCTCTACGGTACGCTGAACGGGCCATTGGGCGTTTCGGCCAGCGACGGGAAACTGCTGTGGGAGTTCCCGCGCAGGTTCAGCGTGGCCGTGGCCCCCTCGCCGCTGGCGCTGGACGGCGAGCGGGTCTTCATGACCGCCAGCTACGACGCGGGCTGCGTCATGGTCCGCGTGCGGTCCGGCGGGGGCGCGTTCCAGGCCGAGGCCGTGTGGGACATGAAGAAGAACGAGTGGAACTCCGAGGTCCACACGCCCATCGTGCACCAGGGCCACTTGTTCGCCGTAGGCAAGAAGCGCCGCGGTCTGTTCACGTGCCTGAACTTCGACGGCAAAGAGGTCTGGACCAGCGACGGGAAGGCCGCGTTCGGCCTGGGCAGTTTCCTGCTCGCCGACGGCATGTTTTTTGTCCTGCAAGGCGACACCGGCATGCTCCGGCTGATCGAGGCGAGCACCACCGGCTATAAGGAGCTGGCCAAGGCCCAGGTCCTGAGCGGGCACGACGTCTGGGGGCCGATGGCGCTTTCGGACGGCAAACTGGTGCTGCGCGACTTGACCAAGATGGTGTGTATCGACGTGCGCAACGCATAGACGGGGCGGGGCATGCAATACACTCAGATCCAACTGCTGGCCGGAAAGGGCGCGGGTGACCATGAATTCACCGCGGCGTTGCGCGGCCTGGCCGTGGACCGCCTCGACTTCGTCTATGCCGCGGGAGACCGGGAAGTGAAGGTGTTCGACAACGCCGGGCGGTTGCGGCGGCGCTGGAGCACCTCTCAGCCGGGCCTGTCGGTGGCCGTTTGCGGCGATGGCCGTGTGTTCGTCGGCCAGGCCGGGCAGGTCGAGATCTTCGATCACGCCGGCCGCCTCACCGATACCTGGCGCGACCAGGAGCGACTGGGGCTGGTGACGGCGATCGATTTCTTCAAGGACCACGTGTTCCTGGCCGATGCCCGCAACCGCTGCATCCGCCGGTATGACGGTGGCGGCAAGTTCCTGAACGACATCGGCAACGACAACCGGATGAAGGGGCTCCTGATTCCCAACGGCGTAGTGGATTTCGGCGTGGACGCCCAGGGCATTCTCCACGCCGCCAACCCAGGCAAGCACCGCGTGGAGCGCTACACGCCCGAGGGCAAGCTGCTCGGGGATTTCGGACGCTTCGACGGGCGCGACCCGGCCGGGTTTTCGGGCTGCTGCAATCCCACCAACGTGGCCGTGACCGACGGCGCCCGCATCTGGGTGACCGAAAAAGCCGGCCCCCGCGCCAAGGTCTACGATTCCGGCGGGACGCTGCTGGCCGTGATCGCCGCCGGGGTTTTCGATCCCAACTGCAAGAACATGAGCATCGCCGTTGGCTGGCGCGGCCGCGTATATGTGGCCGATACGGTGAAGCTGGCGATCTTCGTTTTCGAGCCGCGGGCCGGGGAAGCGGGGGCCGCATGAGCGACCAAATGACACGTCGCGGCGCACTGGCCACGGCGGTCCGCGGAGCGGCGGCCGTGGCGCTCGGCGGGACGGCGTTCCACCTGGTCCGCCAGGCCGGGGGACAGATCGTCTGGAACGTCGATGCCACCAGGTGCGTCAACAGCCGGGTGGGCGAGACAGGCGTCGAGGTGTGCGGGCTGTGCACCACCGAGTGCGTCGTGGTCCAGTCCGCGGTGCGGGCGGTCAACGAGTTCTCGAAATGCGGGCGTTGCTACATCTGTCCGGCCTATTTCAACGTCACCAGCGCGGCGAACGAGAAGGGGCTGCCCAGCGAGAAACTATGCCCGCGCGACGCCATCGAGCGCAAGCCCATCGGCGAGGTCGATCCCGACGATCCCGCCAACAACTTCTACGAATACGTCATCGACGAGGCCAAGTGCGACGGCTGCGGCAAGTGCGTCATGGCCTGCAAGGAGCCTCTGGGGCTGGGCTCGATCCAGTTGAGAGTGCGACACAATCTGTGTGTGGACTGCAACCACTGCGCCATTGCGACCGCTTGTCCAAAGGACGCCATCCAGCAGGCGCCGGTCGAGCGGGCATTCGACCATGTGCCGCCCGGAGCTAACCCGTAGGCCGGGCCTGTGTCCATAGAACCGCGCACGCGAGCACTCCTGAGCGCCCTGGCCGGCCTCATCCTGCTGTTTGCCGCCCACGCCGCCGGCCAGGCCATTCCATACGAGCGCCCGGTCCAGGTGGCTCCGCAGGAGGAGAGCATCGGCGGCGGATACGTCACGCCCCCGGTGCAGAAACCCAAGCCCCGGGCCTACTGGCTGGAAGTGCTGGACGTGGGCCTGCTGGCCGCCGCCATGGGAGTAGCGGTCTGGCTGGTGCTGTACCGGCGCAGCCGGAACGGGGTTCTCGCGCTGACCGTGGCCTGCCTGGGCTACTTCGGCTTCTACCGGGAGGGCTGCATCTGCCCCATCGGCTCGATTCAGAACGTCGCCGTCGCCCTGACCGATCCGCGCTACTCGATTCCCATGGTGGTCACGGCGGTTTTTTTCCTGCCGCTGCTCGTGGCGCTGTTCTTCGGGCGGGCGTTTTGCGGGGGCGTCTGCCCGCTGGGCGCCATTCAGGAACTGGTGGTTCTGAAGCCCGTGCGGGTTCCGCGGCGCCTGGACCGGGCGCTGGGCCTGCTGAAATACGCCTACCTGGGCCTGGCCGTCTGGTTCGCCGTGCAGCCCATCGCCCAACGCCAGTTCCTCATCTGCCGGTTCGACCCCTTCGTCGGCTTCTTCCGCATGACCGGCTTCGCCCACATGCTGTACATCGGCGCGGCGCTCCTGGCGGTGGGCATGTTCGTCGGACGGCCCTATTGCCGCTACTTGTGCCCCTACGGCGGCTTGCTGGAATGGGTTACCCGGCTCGCCAGCCGCGGCGTCACCGTAACTCCGGGCAAGGAACTGGATTGCGGGCTGTGCCAGGAAGCCTGCCCCTATGGGGCCATTGAGAAGATGCGCGCCGTGCGGCCGAAGTGCCTGTACTGCGCCCGCTGTTTTTCTGCCTGTCCTCACGAGGGGCCGCTGGCGAAGAAAAAGGGAGCATGAACCAGGACCCGCCCAAGTGGCTCCGCTGGGTGGCGGCGATCGCCGCCTCAGCCGTCGTGCTCTGCGTGCTGCTCCTCTCCGCGAGCTACGTCACTGCCCGCATACAGGCCCCCAAGGATGAGCGGATCGTCGCGGATCTGAAGAAGCAGGTCCGTGAGGATCCGGCAATCGCCCCAACGCTGGAAGCCGAACACAAGCGCATCACCGCGGCTCTCCAGCGGCGCAAGCAGCGTGACCACGTCACGGCGATCGTGCTGATTGCTGTCGCGGCGCTCTTCATCGCCTCGGCCAAGTGGCTGGCGGCCTCGTCTGGGCGGCGCCGCTTGCCCAACAGTCCCTTGGTGCAGCTCCAAGCCGATGACCGTGACACCGGACTGCTCCGCTACCGCGTGACAGAAGACTGCATCGGCTGCACCTGCTGCGCCCAGGTGTGCCCGGCCCATGCCATCGCCCGGCGCCCTTATGAAAGGCACGCCGTCGACCGCGACCTGTGCATCTGCTGCGACATTTGCCGTCAGACCTGCCAGCAAGACGCCATCGAGCTGATCTGAGCTCGGCAGTACCCTGCCAACGCCGGTGAGCGTCACTGAGCCGCGACCGTCAGGGAGCGGATTGTCAACAGTGTGTTACAGGACACTAGGTGCAAAGATATGCCAGCACAGTCGCCGTAATGAGTGCGGCTCCGAGTCCAGCAAGCCATCTTGGCCGAGGGAACTCCTCGTGCAGACGGGACGGAACCGGGAACTGGGAAGACCACAAGTTGACAGAATTGCGAACACCGTCCACGAGCCCTTGGAAAAGCCCGGGAACCATGCCCAGTGCGACCAGGATCGCCCCGGCCAGCAAACCAATCACGAGCTGGTGGACACCGATCACCTGACAATCATAAGCCTGCCAGGCCCCGCTCCGGCAATCGCGGCGCCTGCGGCGGCGGTCCCTTCACGCCGTCCCTGCTGCCGGATACAGTAGCCCGCCTCTATTACGAGCAGCTCGAGATATGAGCACGCACCAGCATGGGCTCAGCAGCCTGAGACGCTTCGCCATTTCACACACAGGGGCCGCGCGGGATGGCGGCGCGCAGTGTCTGCTGGTAAGATCGAAGCATGTCCTCGCTGCTGGAGAAGGCCTTGGAGAAGGTCGTTGCCCTGCCTCCGGATGAGCAGGACGCCATTGCATCCCAGATCCTGGCATCGCTGGCCGATGAAGATGCTTGGAAGAAGCGTTTTGCCGAGAAGCGCGACGTGATCCGCCGCATGGCGCGGGAAGCCCTCGAGGAAGACGAGAGAGGCGAGACGCTAATCCTGGGCGATCTGCTTTGATGCAGTCACGGACCACTCGGCGGTTCTGGCGCTTGTTTTCAGACCTGCCTGGCGACGCTCAGCGGGACGCCAAACGCGCCTATCGTCTTTTCCAGAGCAACCCGGCGCATCCAGGCCTGCAATTCAAGAAGCTGGAAGGCGAGGACGACATCTATTCCGCGCGTATCGGTCTCGACTACCGCGCCCTGGCGGTCATGAAGAAAGACCGTATCGTCTGGTTCTGGATCGGCAGTCACGCCGATTACGACCGCTTGGTCTGAGCGCTGGAGAAATGTGATCCGCCGGGCCGCGTCGTCGGCTGCCTGGACGAGCTTGGCCACCCCAAAAGCCCTCCCTACTGCCGGATACAGTAGAGCGCCTCGCGGCTGCGCAGGTAGAGGCTGCCGCCGGCGATGGCGGGCGAGGCGATGAAGCTCTGGTCCGTCAGTGAATTGGTGGCCAGCACCTCGAAGGTCTCGCCCATCTTGACCACCACCACATCGCCGTCTTCGGTGGAGAGGTACAGTTTGCCGTTGGCGCCCACCGGGGAGGCCTTGAAGTTGTACGGCTTGGGCAGGCGCTGCTGGCGGTAGTGGGCTTCGCCGGTGCGCAGGTCCAGACAGCTCAACAGGCCGTTGTCGGTGACGAAGTAGAGCTTGTTGTCGTGCAGCACGGGCGAGGGGGTGTAGGAGTTGCCCCGGTCGTTGGTCCAGACGATGGCGTCGGTGCCGGTGAGATCGCCTTCGCGCCCCAGACGGATGGCCATCGCGTTGGGACTTCGGTGTCCGCTCATCACGAACACCAGGCCGCCGGCGCCGACCGGCGCGGGGATCACGTTGCTGCCCAGGCCGGCGCTCTCCCAGATCACCTTGCCGGTGGCCGGGTCGTAGGCGCGCACGCGGTTGCTGGCCGGCACCACCAACTGCTTGCGGCTGTTGTGCGAGAAGATCGTGGGCTGGGACCAGGAGCTGGGTTCGTCGCGGGCCACGCGCCAGAGTTCCTTACCCGTGTTGCGCTCGAGCGCCAGCAGGAAGGAATCCCCCTGGTGGTCCTGCGCCACGTACAGCATATCGCCGTCCAGAGTGGGAGCCGAGCCTTCACCGAAAGCCATGGCCATGCGCAGGGCGGGGAATTCCTTGTTCCAGACCAGCTTCCCGTCCAGGGTGTAGGTGTATAAACCGCGCGAGCCGAAGAAGGCGTAGACGTGCTTCCCGTCCGTGATGGGGCTGTTCGAGGCGAAGCTGCCGTAGCGGTTATGGTGGCCCTCGTGGGGCGTGGCCACCGTGGCGACGCGCTCCCAGAGCACTTTGCCGGTGTTGCGGTCGAGGCACATCACCACGAACCTGTGCTCGCGCCCCGCGCCGGTACCGCCGCCCGCGCCGCGCGCGCGTTCCTGCGGAGCGGCCTCGGCGGCGGCGCTTCCGGCGGGCACGGCGGTGGTCACAAAGATCCGGTCGCCCCACAGCACCGGGGAGGAGTGGCCCCGGCCGGGGATGGGTGTGCGCCAGGCGACGTTCTTGGAGTCGCCCCACTCGGTGGGCGCATCGCCCCGCGCCATTCCGTTCTCATGGGGCCCCCGCCAGCGGGACCAGTCGTCATCAGCGGCCCACAGGGCCGTCGTAACCAGCAGCAGTGCCGCAAACCTGCGCATACGTATCACCTCAGAAATTCTCTCTCCCAGAACCAGCGCCTTCGGCGCTAGCGCTTCTGAAGGCAATAGAGATAGTCCGCGGTTCGGACAAATATCTGGTTGCCCACGGCCACCGGACTGGCCAGGGTCAGGCTGTCCAGTTTGCTCGTACCCAGGATCTCGAAGACCGGTCCGGCCTTCACCACCGTCGCTGTACCGCCTTCGGTGATGCAGTAAATCTTGCCGTCCGCCAGCAGCGGCGAGGCGCTGTAGGTGCCCAGTTCGAGCCGCTGCGCCTCGTACATCACCTTGCCGGTCAAGGCTTCCACGCAGCTCAGCGTGCCATTGTCCTTGAGCATGTACAGGTACTTGCCGTCGGTGGTCGCCGTCGGCACGTCCGCTCCCAGATTGTTGGTCCAGATTTCGCTCTTGCCGGTGAGGTCGCCCGTGGTGCCGGCCCGGAAGGCGACAAAAGGCCGCCCGCGCGTGCTGGGCGTGAACACATGTTCGCCGATCACCAGCGACGAGGCGATGGTGCGGTTGAAAGGGTTGTTCGAGGGGTTGAAGCCGCGGATGCGCCACAGTTCCCGGCCCGTGGCCAGGTCGTGGCCGGTGACGCAATCGGCGCCGGAAATCACCAGTTGCGGCTTCCCCGCCACCACCGCGATCTGCGGGGTGCCGTAGTTATCCAGCGACTCCTGCACGGCATCCGTGGAGCGCACCACTTTCCACAGCGTCTTCCCGGTGGTCTTGTCCACCGCGAAGATGTAGGACGGGTCCTTGGTCTTGAAGCCGTGAATGACCTGGACGTATAGCCGGTCCCCATCGAGCAACGGCGTCGAGGCGTAGCCGTGGTTAAGTCCGAAACGCCCGTATTCCGCCTGAATATCGCGCCGCCACACCTCCTGGCCGTCCACCGTGAAGCAGGTGAACTTGCCGTTGCCGGTCATCACCCAGACCATCTTGCCGTCGGTGATGGGCGAGGGCGACGCCGAGTTCTGCTTCCGCCACAGGATGTTCTCGCTGTCGATCTGACGTTGCCAGAGAATGGCGCCGTCCTTGCGGTTCACCGCCAGCAGAAAGACCTTGTCGCGCCCCGGCTGGACGGCTTCGCGGTTGACCGCCGGGTCGATCTTCAACCGCGCGGAGCCTGCCTCGGCTGAGGGGATGAATATGCGGTCCCCCCACACGATGGGCGTAGCCGCGCTCCAACTGGGTGTGGCGGTGCGCCAGAGCACGTTCTCCGTCTGGCTCCAGCTCACCGGAAGATCGCGCGCCTGGGGTGCGCTGCCGTCGGAGTTGGGCCCGCGCCACTGGGGCCAGTTCCCCGCGAGCGATCCGGGCAAGCTCAGAATGACTGCTAGACAAAGACCCTTCATCCCTGCACCTCAAAATCTCAGAACAACAGCTTCAGCCCGAACTGCACCCGGCGCGGCTGACCCGCCGACAGAATGCGGCCGAAATTGGGTGATCCCACATATATCCCCGGGAGATCGAAATTCGTGCGGTTAAGAACGTTGAAGGCCTCAGCCCGCAGTTGCAGCCGCATATTCTCGGCCAGCGGCGTTTCCTTGATCAGCGAAACGTTTCCCACCACCAGCCCGGGGCCTTCGAGTATGTTGCGGCCCGCGTTACCGAAGGCGCCGAAAGGCGGGACCTGGAAAGCGCCGGTATCGAACCACCGCTCCGGCGACGGCTGCGATAGCTTCGGGCTGCCGCTCACGTTGGGGCGGTCGTTGGCGCCGAAGCCGAGCGTCGAGCGGCCGGTGTTGCTGTTGTCCAGGTCCGGATGCAGAGCCACGGTGAACGGCCGGCCCGTCTGGAAGGTCCAGATCCCGTTGGCCTGCCAGCCCTTCCGCAGGCGCCCGCGTCCCAGAGGCAAATCCAGCGAGTAGCCCAGCGAGATCCGGTGGCGCAGGTCGAAGCCCGCGCGGGCGCGCTCGGCGCGGGTGTTGTGACTGTCCTGCGGGAAATTCGGATCGCCGAAGCTGGTGAAGAAGCTCGAGGCGTCGTCGATAGCCCGGCCCCAGCTATGCGCCGCCAGCAGCGCATGGCCGCGGTGAAGGTGCTGCTGAAAGCGCGTCTGGAGCGAGTGGTAGATCGAGCTGCCTCTGGATTCCAGCGTGTTGATGTCGTCAAACCGCGGATTGGGCCGCGGGTTGGAGCGCGCCGCCGAGGGGCGCGCCTGGTTGAGATCCCGCCCGCTGAGCAGCTTCGTGCCCTTGGACCCCACATAGGCGATCTCCAGCACGCGGCTGGAGCCGATCTGCTGCTGGATGGTGTAGCTCCAGTGCTGTAGGTAGGCGCTGCGCAGGTCCCGCTGTATGGCCAGGGCGGAGGATGGCACGGGAACGGGGAAGTCAGCGGGGAACGGGTTCCTGAGCAGCAGAGGATAACCCTGGAAGGGGAAGTAGGTCTTGGACTCGAAGTACGGCGCGTTGAAATACAGCCCCTCGCCCGGGGCCAGCGGGGCCAGGTCGTAATAGATGCCGTAGCCGGCGCGAACCACCGTGCGGCAGTCCCGCGGGGACCAGGCCAGACCGAAGCGCGGCGCG
>Ga0194125_10009356_pt1 | contig 13622 bp, 9 predicted proteins | sample TA2KigC250mmetaG_FD_148626 | JGI IMG/M metagenome (GOLD analysis project Ga0194125, IMG submission 148626) | Freshwater microbial communities from Lake Tanganyika, Tanzania - TA2015034 Kigoma Deep Cast 250m | ecosystem: Environmental > Aquatic > Freshwater > Lake | place: Tanzania: Lake... | reverse complement strand
CACGCCCTGCAGGCTGAGCATCATTGCCTGCGCGGTGAGGAACTTCCGCGCCGCCAGTTCCGCCGGCTCGCCCGCGGCCGGGTCCGAGTTGGAACGATGCAATTGGCCCGGCCCCTCACCCCGACCCTCTCCCCACTGACGTGGGGAGAGGGAGAAACTCGTCGCTGGATGATGGGGCAAACCATTCGATGCGAGGGGGTGCGCTCGCGGTGGATTTCCCTCTCCCCTCGCTGGCGAGGGGAGAGGGCCAGGGTGAGGGGTCTCGTCCGATGGTTCCAGCGGCGTCGTTCCGGCTGAGAGCGCGTCGAGGTAGTTGATGTTCAACTCGTAAGGCGCCTGCGAGCCGTCCGGCAGATTCTTGTGGGAGACGAAGCCGCCGTGCTTGAACGTCAGCGCCACCAAGCCGTCAATCTCGGCGTCGCTGAGGATGCCACGCGCAGGATTCAGCCCGATCCCGTCGTGGGAGGCGAGGAAGTTGAAGAACGTCACGCGGTCCGACGGCAGCGCCAGCGACCGCGCCCAGCGCGTGAGCTTCTCGGCGTTGCCGGTGGCCATGGCGTGCAGCACCAGCGGCGGCAGGGCGAAGTTATAGATCAGTTGCGCCTCGTTTGCGCCGTCGCCGAAATAGCTGAGGTTGTCGGCGTGCGGCACGTTGGTCTCCGTGATGAGCAGCACATGCGGCGCAACCTCGTCGAGCACAGCGCGCATGAGTTGGATGATCTGGTGTGTCTGCGGCAGGTGCAGACAGGTCGTGCCGATCTCCTTCCAGAGGAACGCGATGGCGTCGAGCCGAATGAACCGCGCGCCCTTGGCGACGTAGAACAGCAGCGCCTCCAGCGCGCGCAACAACACGGCGGGGTTCTTGAAGCTCAAGTCCACCTGGTCGGCGCTGAACGTTGTCCAAACCTTGCGCGGCCCGGCGGCGGTCTGGAATTCCGTCAGCAACGGCAGCGCGCGCGGCCGGATGACGCGCGAGAGGTCGGGATCGCCCTCGACGGTGATGAAGAAGTTGCGATAGGCCGGATCGCCCGCGAGGAACCGCCGGAACCATTCGCCCTGCGCGGACATGTGGTTGAAGACCGCGTCGAACATGAGATCAAACCGCCCGCCCAGCCGCGCGATGTCCTCCCACGAGCCGCAAGAGGGTTCCACGGCGAAGTAGTCCTTCACGGAAAACCCGTCGTCGGATGACCACGGGTAGAACGGCAGCAGATGAATCCCGCTGACGACGCCGGTCAGATATTGCTCCGCGACGGCGGCGAGCGTTTGCAGCGGCGCGACGCCCGGCTCGCGCACCTGATCGGCGTAGGTGATGAGCAGCGCGTCCCCTTCGGTCAGGGGAAGGCGGGGGCGATCGCGGGACACGCTGAATGTGGGAGGGGCCTCAGCGCCCCGACTGTCTTCGGCAACATCCTGCTTCGGTCGGGGCGCTGAGGCCCCTCCCACATTCAGGACGCCTTGTTGGTTGTCGGACGCTGTGGATCGCACGCGGCCAAGCGGTGCTTTCGGCTCGGCCCGATGGCGCGCCATCAGCCGCTCCACAGTCTCCACCGTCGCGCGGGCGCGCTCCTCTCCGTAGAGACCCGCGAGCAACGCTTGGATTCGGGGTGACATGCGGCCCGGCAGCGCCGTGGGGTCAGCCTTCGTTGTCCAGCCGCACGGCCTCAGAAAGTTCCCAGAGGAAGGTCGGCAGCGCGGACTCGATGCGGTTCCAGTTGGGGATCAGCGGCGACCACAGCGGGTCGTCCTGGAACGCCTTGGCCGCGGCGCGGATGCTGCGCACGAAGGTGGAGACGGCGCTTTCTTCCTCGTGGCGCGGGTAGGTGAGACCGTTGATCGCCGCGTCGGCGGCATAGACGCGCAAGGTGTCTTCGGCCTGCCGGCTGTAGGCGCTCAACAGCGTGTCGAACAATCCCGCATCGAGCTTGATGCCCTCCGCGGCCATGCGGCGGAAGACCGACTTGACGATGTCTATGGCCATCTTGTTGAGGCCCTTCTCCGGGTCGCGTTGCGAAAGTTCCTGATGCTTGTGCTCGTAGTTTTCGCACAGTTCCGACTGGCAGATGGCGCGCGGCGCGCAGTTGCGGAACACCTCCGCCAGCATGCCCACCTCCAGCGCCCAGTCGTGCGGGATGCGCAAGCGCCGCACCATGTCCACGTCCATTGAGAACTCGCCTGCCAACGGGTAGCGGAACGTGTCCATATAGACGAGGTAGGGATGCTGGCCCAGGATGCTCTTCAGCGCGCGAATCAACGGCGTCATCAGCAGGCGCATCGCCCGGCCGTTGAGCCGGTCGGACACGCGCGCGTAGTAGCCTTTGCAGAAGTCGAAGCCGAGCGCGGGATGCGCGACCGGATAGCAGAGCCGCGCCAGGAGTTCGCGGTTGTAGGTGGCGATGTCGCAATCGTGCACCGCCACCATGCGCGCCTGATCGCTGGCCAGCACGTAGCCGAAGCAAATCCACACGTTGCGCCCTTTGCCCATCGGGCCGGGGTTCAACTCGGCCTCCTCCAGTTTGTGGAACAACGCCTGCATCCGGGGGCCGGAGTTCCAGAGCAGCACCGGCTTCTGCGGCAACTGCGAAAAAAACCGCCGCGCCTTGTGCCAGCTTCGCCGGTTGGCGCCGTCCACGCCGACGACGATCTGCTTGAGGTAGGGCGCGCCGATGAGTTGGCGCAGGACCAGTTTCAGCGCCTTCGACCCCAGCTCGTGCGCGTGACAGGGCAGCACCAGCGCAATCGGCGTTTCCTGGCTGAAGTGAACCAATTCCTGTTCCAGCCGTCGCACGTCGGGGCGGCCGAGCCGATGCAGGGTGGCGATGGCGCCGGTTTGGAAGAAGTCTGCCATGGGTTCGTCTCCGGTGTGTCGCGATTCAAAAAGCCAATTGCTTCATCGGATGGCGGCCCGACCATCCGTTGGCCTCCGAGGTCCTGCGGCCTCGGACCCTTGATACACGCGCCGGTTGCCCGGCGGCATGCGGGGCGAATCTCACACTCCGACCGTGTGCGCGTCAAGACGCAATGCGGGGGCGGGATGCGATCCATTGTGTTGGTTAATGCCACGCGAAACACGTAGCTGAACGCGCCGGCGTTCGGCCGGCAGCATGAATGCCGGATCAACGCAATGGACCAGTTAAAGCGGGGGAACCAGAACCGTTCCGCTTCATAAGTGGGGCGAACTTCCAAGCTTGGCCACCGGTGTGGGTTGAGTGCGATGGGCGAGCTTGGAAGCTCGCCCCACTTATGCGCCCGCCCCCACAAGGCTGACCGGTTACCGGGTGAGCCGGTCATGCTGGCCGCGCGCCACACGCCCCGACCGGTGCCGTTCAGCCGACTGACGCTTGCCGCGCAACTGGAAGTGCTGGCCCGGCCACCGGATGAGTCATGGGCGCTCTGCGCACCGCTGAACCCGTTCCTGCGCCGCTGGCGTGACAGGGCCGCGCGCGGCGCGCTGCGCGTCACGCCCTGGCCGCGCGCGGCGGCGCGATGGCTGAGCGGCCGGGCCTACGCGCAACGGCTCGCGCGATTGCTTGATGCCGGGTTTGGCGAGAGGCCGAATCGTTCGGCAGGCCGCGACGCGCAGCAAGAATTCATGATCGAGAGGTTGTCTAGCTCCAATCTCTACCCGTTGCTCTGGAGTGCCGGCACATGAGGATTCGCGCCGTCATCTTCGACATCTACGGCACGCTGCTGGAAGTCGCTCCGCCGCCCGCCGACGCGGAGGCGCGCTGGAACGGTTTGTGGCGGGAGCATTTCAGTGCCGAACCTCGCCTGAGCCTCGCCGAGTTTGCCGCAGCCTGCGAGCAGGTCGTCGCGCGCGACCACGCCGCAGCGCGCGCAGCCGGCATCGAATTTCCCGAAATCTATTGGCCCGACGTGGTCGCTGAAACCGTGTCCGGGCTTGCGTCGTTGTCGGGGCCGCAGCGCGACGAGTTCATGTTCCGCCATGCGCAGCTCCTACACACCGTTCGCTTCGCAGCCGGCGCGGCCGGGACACTCCGCCAACTCGCGCGCGATGGCTGCTTGCTCGGTCTCGCCTCCAACTGCCAGCCCTACACGGTGCGCGAACTCGATCTCGCGCTCGCCAGCGCGGGCTTGGCGCGCGACATCTTCACGCCCGCCCTCTGCTTTCGCTCTTTTGAGCACGGCTTCAGCAAGCCTGACCCGCATGTCTTCCGTCTGCTCACCGTGCGGCTGCGGACGCTCGGCATCTCGCCGGCAGAAACCCTGATGGTCGGCGACCGTCTCGAAAACGACATCGAGCCGGCGCGTGCCCAAGGCTGGCAGACATGGCGTTCGGCCTCCGTCACTGACGCGGGTCGCGTCGGCAATTGGCAGGCGTTGCGCGAATGGCTTCAACCGCCCCTTGCCACGAAGTAGTTCACTCCCAATACTCTTTTCCGTGCCGGCGGTAATAATCGAGGCTGCGCTGGAGTCCTTCGCGCAGGGATACGCGCGGACGCCAGCCAAGTTCGGTCTCAATCTTGCGGAAACTCCCGTAGTAGTCGCCGATGTCAATCTTCCGCATTTCCTCGCTGAAGGGCACCAGTTCGTATCGGCCGCCGCCGTTGACTTCCACCAGCAGCGCCGCGAGGTTCTTGAGCGAAACGACTTCCGCGCCGCCGAGGTTATAGACCTGGCCGACCGCCTGCTGGCAGGAAGCGGCCAGCAGCAGGGCCTCGACCACGTCGTCCACGTAATTGAAGTCGCGCCGTTGCGTCCCGTCGCCGAAGACCTGGATGGGCCGACCTTGAATGATCAAGCGCAGCCAGATGCCCAAGAAGGTCTGCCGGGCATCGCGCACGCGCATGCGCGGACCGTAGGTGTTGGTCAGCCGCAGCACGCAACAGGGCATCCCGTAGGTCGCACCGTAGAGGAGGTGATACCATTCGCCGGCGGTCTTGTTGATGCCATTGACGTCCACGGGCCGGATGGGATGCGACTCGTCCACGGGAAGGTAATCGGGCCTGCCGTAAATCTGCCGCGTGCCGGCAAAGACAATCCGGATGCCGGGGTTGACGTGACGGCAGGTTTCCAAAATGGAGAGCTGGGCCTTGCAGTTGATCTCCAGGTCCGGCTCCGGCTCGCGCATGGAGTCGAGGTGGCTCGTCTGCCCCGCGAGGTTGAACAGCACGGCCTGTCCTCGAACCAAGTGCTGCATCGCGTAAGGCTCGCGCACATCGGAGATGTTCACGCGCACCCGGTCCCGAATGTCCTCGATGTTGAAAAGGTTGCCGCCGTATTGCGGGATGAGGCTGTCCACCAGCGTGACGTTCGCTCCCATGTCGAGCAACCGGCGAGCGAGCGTGGAGCCGATGAACCCGATCCCGCCGGTGATAAGAACGTTCCGGTTCCGGAAAGAATCTTCGCACGTGCTCATGGCGTCCTGTATTTAGCGGGCGGCGGATTTCTCGGCACCGCAACAACAAATCTAGGCAGAGGCGCGCCATGAGACAAGGACAGACCGCTAGGTGAATTCCACTATCTTGAATAAGGGAAAACCCGCAGACACAAGAGAGTTGGCACGCCTGGAGGGACTCGAACCCCCGACCAAAGGTTTAGAAAACCTCTGCTCTATCCAACTGAGCTACAGGCGCGCCGTGGGACGCCGCAAGACTAAGAAGCTTCTGATGCGTTGTCAATCGGCCTCAGACACACCTCAGACACACCCGTTGGCTGGGGCAGCGCAGGGGACTCTGACTCTCACGTGCCGGCGCCAAAACGGCGCAGCCAACCGCAGTCGGGCCGCGGTTGGCTGCAAGCCGCAGAACTGACGATCCAACGGTCGCGCTATCGGGCGACGGCGGCGAAGAGGATGTTGACGCCCAGCGCGGTTGCGTCGGTTGCCTCGTAGCCGACCGCATAGGGCGCGATGGCACGCTCCCAGCCGGCGCTCAGGTCGTTCGGACTGTAGATGACCGCCAGCGTGCCGTTGACCTCGATGCCCAGCAGTTCGGGCGCAAGCTCGACCTGGCCGCTCTTCTTGACCGCCAGTGCCGCGCGCGCTTTCACGGAGGACACGGCCAGTGGTTCGCGGAAGATCGAGTTGGTGGGCGGCAACTGCGCCAGCGCGCGGCCGGGGAGCACTTGCGCCATCTCTTTGCGGAACGTTTGGTCGAAGGACGGTCGGCCTTCGCCTGCCTCGGCGAAGAGCACGCCGCCGTTGTTCAGGAATCGGCGGAGGTTGGAGCGCTCTTGCTCGCTGAGGGTGAAGTCGGTGGTACCGGTGATGTAGAGGAACGGCGTCTCGAACAGCTTCGTGTCGTCGAGGCTGACCTCTCGCAGTTCGAACGACACAGGCGTGCCGGAGACGGCGTGGAACTGGTTCAGCAGCATTGGGAACGCGGCGGTGCGGGTTTTCCAGACGCCGTTGTGAATGACCTGGCCGACGCGGAACTTGCCGGCCGTCTTCTTGTCGGCGTTGACCAGCTCGACGGCCTTGCCGACGCTGCGGCCGGCGTCTTTCATGGCGGTGACGTAGCTGAGGATGTTCGCGCCGAGTTTCTTCGCGTCCTCTTCGGCGTAGCCCCAACTGTCGGCGGCGTTACGCTCCCAGCCGCAGGCGAAGTCCCACTTGGAGATGAAGATGGCGGTGCGGTTGTCAATGTCCACGCCGTCCAAGTGCGGATATGGCTCGGCGAGGCCATCCTTGACCAGGCGCGGATGATATTTCACGCGCTCAATGTTGTAGTAGGAGTGGAAGACGGGGTGGTCAATCCGCAACTGATACACGGGCCGCGCCGGCATGATCTCGCGCGCCGCCTGCAACGCCGATTGGTAGAAGTTAGGATGGCCCACGAGCGCGTTGAAGATGATCGTGCCGCCGTTCATGACATACTCGTGCAGCACCGCGATCTCCTGTTTCTCCAGCTTGAACTGCTTGTAGCCCGAACGATAGACCACCGGGTTTTTGCTCGCGTCGGTGGAGACCTGCGCGAAGGTCTTGATGTTCGGCGTGAAGTGGACGTTCATGCCCGCGCTCATGAACTCCAGCAATCCCTTGAGGTCGTTGGGCACGCGCGCCCAGTCTTCGGGGTCGTTCGTGCGAATCTTGGTGATCAGCACCGGTGGCTGCGGCGGGTTCTTGCGTTCTTGGCGCTTCAGAAACACCGCCGGATACGGCAACGGCGGCATACCTTCCGAGGACGCCACATGCGCCGGCGGCGGCGCGGGCTTTGCCAGCGGCGGCGGTTCGGGCGGCTGTGGCGCCGCATAAGCGCTGGCAACGGCAGCCATCACGGTGACTGCGACGGCTGGTCTGACGATCTGCATTATCCGCACTTTTATCCGCACTTTCATGGTGACTCCTCTTGGTTCTCTGCAATTGTAAACTTGCTCACTCGGTTCTCGGTCAATCGATCGGGCGCAAGCAGAACCATTCAATGCTAAACTATCGGCCACGCCGTCTCATCCGGCTAGTCGCACAAATATGCTCTTTCCCATTGCCCTGCTGTGGGTATGCTGCCGGTGGTGAGCGCCATCAAGCCAATGCCGCGAAGCCGTCCGCAAAGCGGCGCAAGCTCCCAGCTTGCGCGCGTTGGGGTTGCGAAGACGCCGGTGTTCGCGAGCCAGAGGAACGGACTTGGAAGTCCGTTCTACGATTCGGAAGGTCGCGCCGTCGTCGTAGAACGGACTTCCAAGTCCGTTCATCCCGGCATCTCGGCCCGGCCGGTTGTTTCGTTCGTGCTCCGCACGGTGCTCGGCTTGGCCGTGTTGAGCGCGATACACTGCTCTGCCGCCGCAGACACCGCTGTCGGCTTTGACGACTATCTGTTGCGGCAATGGGGCGTGGAGGACGGCCTGCCCGACGACAACGTGACCGCCCTTGCGCAGACGCGCGACGGCTATCTGTGGGTCGGCACGCCGCGCGGTCTGGTGCGGTTCGATGGCGCGAGTTTCCGCGTGTTCACGCCCGCCAATTCACCCGGCCTCGCCTCCGCCAACATCCGGTTCCTCGGCGAGGCCAGCGACGGCGCGCTCTGGATTGGCCTCGACCAGGGCGGCCTCGCGCGGCGCGAGAACGGCGTCTTTGAGACGATCGCGCCGCTGACAGAATCACCCGCCAACTGGCCGACCTCACTGGCGGCCGATGCCGACGGCGGGGTGTGGCTGGGTCTGCCGGAACTGCGCGCGATGCGCTGGAAGGCCGGCCAATGGACTCCATTCGGCGCGGCGGACGGACTGGCTGGCAAAGGCGCCGTCACGTGTGTCGCGGGTCCCGATGGGAGGATTTGGTTCACGACGGAGACGTCCTGCGGCTATTTCGACGGCCGGCGGTTCGTGGTGCTGGGCCGCGACATGCTTCTGCCGCGACTGCTGCCCGGCGATGCCGGCGAGTTCTGGCTGGCGCGCGCCACGTTGCTGCTTCGGCTCACTGAGAAGCTGGAACTCATCGAGACGGGCAACCTTCCGTGGCGCACAGGCAGCGCGGAAATCCAGGCGCTCTGCGAATACGACGCCGAGAAATCGCTGTGGCTCGGCACGCGCAGCGAAGGTCTGTTCCGGTTTGCCGACGGAGTGTTCTCTGGCGTGCCCATCTCGCACAACGTGATCACCGCGATTCGCGAAGACCGAGAACGCAACCTGTGGGTGGGCACCTGGGGCGGCGGCCTGTATTGCCTGCGGGCGCGCCCGATCAAACTGCACGACTCGCGGCACGGTCTGCCGAGTGACGCCGTGTATTCCATCTGCCAGGACGACGATGGGGCGCTCTGGTTTGCCTCGCGCAGCGCGGGCGTGACGCGGCTGGCCGATGGCCGTTACACGGTTTTCACGACCGCCAACGGCTGGCCCGGCGGCGTCGTTACGTCCGTCTGTGCTGCCCGCGGCGGCGGGGTCTGGCTCGGCGCGCTCGGCCAGGGTCTCGTCCGCTGGCGGAACGGTGCGTTTGTCAACGAAGGTCTCAAGCGCGAGCGCATCGAATCCCTCTTCCAAGACAGCCAAGGCACGCTCTGGATCACCACGCCGCAAGCTGGTCTCATCCAATGGCGCGATGGCAAAGTGGGGCGCGTTTCCACCATTGACGTGCCCTCGGAAATCACCGCGCTGGGCGAAGACGCCAACAAACACCTTTGGGTCGGCACGCGGGCCGGCACGCTGCACCGCTTCGACGGCGCGCGCTGGCAACGCTTGGGCCGCGAGACCGGATTGCCGGCGGCAGCGATCCAAGCCATCTGCAGCGCGCCGCCTGACACGCTCTGGCTCGGCACGCGCGGCGGCGGCGTGGTGAGATTCATGAACGGCAGGGCAACCTGCATCACCACGCGCCACGGCCTGCCGGACGACGACATCCGGCAGGTTTTTGCGGCCGCCGGCGGTTTGTGGCTCAGTTCGTCGCGCAACCTCTTCGGTGCCAGCGATGTGGCCCTCCATGAAGTCGCCGATGGCCAATGCGCCACCCTAGAACACATCAGTTATGGCCGAAGCGACGGTCTCAGCGGCGTGGAGTTCACCGCAGGCTGCGCCAATACCGTCTGCGTCGCGAGAAGCGGGAGGATTTGGTTCGCCAGCAAACAAGGCGCGGTCGAACTCGACCCGGCGCTGCCATTGCCCTGCCCCCTCAAGCCGTTGGTGCTGATCGAACAATTGCTGGTGGACGGCCAGCCGCAACGCCTCCCGCTGGCTCGCGGTCATGTGGTCATCCCGCCGCTGCCGCGCGTCATCGAGTTCCGCTACAACTCGCCGAGCTTCATTTCGCCTGAAAAGATGCGCTTCCGATGCCGGCTCCTGAGTGGCGACGGCGCCGGGAACTGGGTTGAGGCCGGCGCCGATCGCACCGCCGCGTTCCTGAACCTGCCGCCGGGGCGTTATCTGTTTGGAGTCACCGCCACCGACGCTGTGGGATTATGGACCGGTGTGTCCGCGGAGTTGGAGTTCACCGTCCAACCGGCGTTCTGGCAGGCCAACTGGTTCCGCGCGGGCGTGCTCGTGGTGTTGCTCGCCCTCACTGCCGGCGTGATCCGCATCGTCGTGCTCCACCGCGTGCGCCGGCGTCTGCGGGCGTTGGAGCGCCAGCACGCGCTCGACCAGGAGCGCGCCCGCATCGCCAAGGACATGCACGACGATGTCGGGGCCAGCCTAACCCACATCGCGTTGATGAGCGAGACGGCGCGCCAAGACCGGAGCCTGTCCGCCGAAACGGCCGGCCGCCTCGACCGCATCGCCCGCGCGGCGCGGGATGTTTCGCAAACGCTCGACCAGATCGTCTGGACGCTCAACCCGCGCAACGACACGCTGGAGGAGTTGATCAGCTACCTCAGCGAACACGCCACCGAACATCTCGCGCCCACCGGCGTTCATCTCGAGCAGGAAATGCCGGAGGACGTGCCCGACATGGCCCTCGCGTCCGACGTGCGCACGCACCTGTTCCTGGCCGCCAAGGAGGCGCTGCACAACGCCGTCAAACACGCCGCCGCCAGCCGGATCGAGTTGCGCATCGCCATCGCCGACGGCTGCCTGCGCGTGCGCATCGCCGACAACGGCAAAGGTTTCCCGCTGGCCGAACGCGCCACCGGCAACGGCCTCGCCAATATGCGCCACCGCATGTCCACCGTCGGCGGCGATTGTCGCATCGAAAGTCGCCTTGGAGATGGAACCTGCGTGACGTTGACACTGCCACTCAAGGAAATCCCAAACGCCAAGCTCCAATGACCAAAGAAGCTCCAATCACCGTCGCCATTGTTGAAGACAAAGCCGCGCTGCGGCAGGACTTGGCCGACCTCATCAACAGCCGCAAGGGCCTGCGCTGCACTGGCGCGTTTGCCACCGGCGAAGAAGCACTCGCGGCGCTGCCGAAGGCCCCGCCCGACGTGGTGCTGATGGACATCAACCTGCCCGGCATGTCCGGCATTGACTGCACCCGCGAACTCAAAGCGCGCCTGCCGAAGACCGAGATTGTGATGCTGACAATGTTCGAGGATGCTGAGAAGATTTTCGCCGCCCTGCGCGCCGGCGCCAGCGGCTACCTGCTCAAACGCGCCGCCATCGCAGAACTGCCGGAAGCCATCGAACAAGCCCACAGCGGCGGCTCGCCGATGACCCCGCAGATCGCGCGGCATGTTGTGCAGTTCTTTCAAACTCAACCTTCCTTCGCCGCCGAAGACCTCACCGACCGCGAGCGCGACCTGCTCTCGCTGCTGGCCCGCGGCAAGCAATACAAGGAAATCGCCGATCAACTCGGCATCAGCGTGGACACCGTCCGCAGCCACATCCGCCGCGTCTATCGCAAGCTTCACGTCCACAGCCGCACCGAGGCTGCGGTAAAGTTTTTGCTGCGGTAAAGTTTTTGGGGAAATAGGCGCCGAAAAACTACTTGCATGAACCCGGCCAATCCCTAGAGTAGGCGGCTCTGAACGTCCCGCAACCCGGCCTTGGCTGGCGCAAGGGACACAATAACAACAACCCAACCCCGGCATTGGACCAGGGTGTTCCGCAACGCGCGCGTGGCGCGGCAGCGGGATGAAACGACGGAGGCTCGATTGGCAACGGTAACGGTTAAAGACCTGTTGGAAGCTGGCGTTCATTTCGGACACCAGACGAAGCGTTGGAACCCGAAGATGAAGCGGTTCATCTTCGAGGAGCGCAACGGCATCTATATCATTGATCTTTCCAAGACCATCACCGTGCTGGAGGAAGCTTGCGAGTTCCTCCGCAAGACGGTGCTCAAAGGCGGCAAGATCCTCTGGGTCGGCACCAAGAAGCAGGCTCAGGAGGCCGTCCGCGACGCCGCGACGCGCACGGGCATGTTCTGCGTCACCGACCGCTGGGTCGGCGGCACGTTGACCAACCTCGTCACGATCCGCCGGAGCGTCACCTGGTTCCTCCGTCTCAAGGGCCTGCAGGACAGCGGCGAGCTGGAGAAAATGCCCAAGAAAGAGGTCGCTTCCATCAAGCGCGAACTGGTCCGCCTTCACAAGAACCTCGACGGCATTGTCGGCATGGAAAAGCTGCCCGCCGCGCTGATCGTTGTGGACATCAAGCGCGAGGAAAACGCCGTGCACGAAGCCAACCGGCTCGGCATTCCCGTCGTGGCGATCGTGGACACCAACTGCGACCCCGATTTGGTGCAATATCCGATCCCCGCCAACGACGACGCGATTCGCTCGGTGAAACTGTTGATTCACACGCTGGCCGAGCCGGTGGTCGAAGCGCTGGTGGACCTCGGCAAGAGCATCCCCCAACCTGCCGAGGCCGCCCCGGCCGCGCAGGTCGCGCCGGAGGCAGTCGTGGCGCCCATCGAACAGGCGCCGGCACCGGCCACCGCGTAACGCAGGTCCGAACCTTTCCCTTACCCCAACAACCCCCTACCAAGATCATGGCTGAGATTTCCGCACAATTAGTCAAACAACTCCGCGAAGAGACCGGCGGCGGGATGATGGACTGCAAGAGCGCGCTGGCCGAAGCCGGCGGCGATCTGGAGAAGGCCCGCGTCATCCTCCGCAAGCGCGGCGTGGCCATCGCGACCAAGAAACTGACCCGCACCACCAGCGAAGGCATCATCGCCAGCTACATCCACATCGGCGACAAGGTCGGCGTGCTGGTCGAGGTCAACTGCGAAAGCGACTTCGTCGCGCGCAACCCGGAGTTCCGCGAGTTCGTCAAGAACATCACCCTGCAGATCGCCGCGGCGGAGCCGCGCTGGGTCTCCCGCGACGAAGTGCCGGGCGCCATCCTTGACAGTGAGAAGGAAATCGCCGCGGCGCAGGTCAAGAACAAGCCGCCGCAGGCCATCGCCAAGATCGTCGAGGGCAAGCTGGAGAAGTTCTACCAAACCCACTGCCTGCTCGAGCAATCCTACGTCCGCGACCAGAACCAGACGGTCAAGGACCAGTTGACCGCCATCGTCGCCAAGCTCGGCGAGAACATCGTCATCCGGCGGTTCGTCCGCTGGAAGCTCGGCGAAGCGGTCGAAGCGGCCAAGCCCGCGGCCCCGCAGCCTCCGCCGGCGCCGGCCCAAAGCTGATCGCGTCATGAAAACCGCGCCCCGCTACCGTCGCGTGTTGCTCAAACTCAGCGGCGAAGCATTGCAGGGCGAGAGCGGTTCTGGCATAGACTGGGCGGTGGTCAACCACCTCGCCCGCGAAGTGCGCGACGTGCGCCGCACCGGCGTGCAGCTCGCGCTGGTCATCGGCGGCGGCAACCTCTGGCGCGGCGCGTCCGCCGAGACCCAAGGCATGGACCGCGCCAACGCCGATTACATGGGCATGCTCGCCACCATCATGAACGGTCTCGCGCTCCAGAACGCGCTGGAAAACGCCGGCGTGCCGACGCGCCTGCAGAGCGCCATCGAGATGCAGCGCGTGGCCGAGCCGTTCATCCGCCGGCGCGCGACGCGGCACTTGGAGAAAGGCCGCGTCGTCATCTTCGCGGGCGGCACCGGCAGCCCGTTCCTGTCCACCGACACCGCGGCGGCGTTGCGCGCGACCGAGATTGGCGCGGACGCGATCCTGAAGGCGACGAAGGTGGACGGCGTTTACGACAGCGACCCGAAGAAGAACCCGAAGGCGAAACGATTTGACCGCATCAGCTACGCGGAGGCCATCGCCCGTCGCTTGAAGGTGATGGACACCACCGCGTTCAGCCTCTGCATGGACAGCCATATCCCCATCATCGTGTTCAACATG
>Ga0194125_10009355_pt1 | contig 13622 bp, 13 predicted proteins | sample TA2KigC250mmetaG_FD_148626 | JGI IMG/M metagenome (GOLD analysis project Ga0194125, IMG submission 148626) | Freshwater microbial communities from Lake Tanganyika, Tanzania - TA2015034 Kigoma Deep Cast 250m | ecosystem: Environmental > Aquatic > Freshwater > Lake | place: Tanzania: Lake... | reverse complement strand
GGTCTCCTGCTCAAAATCCCCCCACCAATCCTCCTCATCCTTGACCTCCCGCCACAAATCCTCTAACTTGAGTTGGGTCAGGTCTTTGACCTGTACCATGGGGCGTCCTCCTTTCTAAGATATCTTTTTCTCTATATCTCTAGAAGGATACGCCCCCCTCTTTTTACACACAATATGTTACGCTACCCGGTTACTCTAAAAGATGCTCTTTCCTGGACAGTGGGCTATGCTGATAACGGCGGAAATCCCCAAATCATGGGCAAGCCAGTAGGTGACTGGCGCATCGGTTTCTCCTACGATGCCTTTCAGAGCGTCGTTGACCAATTGGAGGGTGCAGCCAACGGCGACCTGCTCAAGGTGGTTATCGACGCCGGATGGGATATCAGCATCAAGGCTCCATCACAAAGAGACACCCCGGAGATCATATGGGCCTACGCCGGGGAAGAGGCTGATTCTATTCTGGTGGCAGCCTGTGTAGTTGACGATTATCAGGTAAGCCATGTCCTCTTCAAGTCCAGTGCGGACGCCGAGGGTCAAGAGATGATGCCAATTTCCGGCGGGTCGGGTATATACACCCTTCGGCTGTCGGGCCATGCCATAACAGCGGAAGAACTCATTGAAGCCACCAACGATCGCGGCAACACGGCGACGAAGGCGCTGTCGCTGCCTTGGCCTCCATCAGTAGCTGAAGGCGACACCATCATCACCTCCAAGTACAGCAACAAGTGTGTGTCCGTGGAAGGAGCCAGCCTGGGCAACGGGGCCAATGTGTCCCAGCAGTTCTACGCAGGAGAAGACAGCCAAACCTGGGTGATGGAATACCTGGGGGACGGCTACTATAGGATTACCAACAAGAACAGCGGCAAGGTGCTTGAGGTCACCGAGGGCAGGACAGAGGAGTACGTCAATGTTCAGCAAAATGACTGGGCGGACGCCGATCACCAGAAATGGAGACTGTATTCCCTGGGGGACGGCTACTTCAAGGTCATGGCCAAACACAGTAACAAGTGCCTGGACGTTGTGGAGACCATGGACGACGGGGGCAATATCCGGCAGGCCACCTACCAGGGCCTTGACACCCAAAAGTGGGTCTTCCACTCACCCGAGACCTATCCGCCAGTGCTCGCGGATTACTACGCCTTCCAGGCAAAACATAGCGGGCTGATGGTGGGGGTGAGCTCGGAGAGTCCCGGAGGTAATCTGGTTGACGGAGCCTTCGTCTCTCAGAACGGCTATATCGGCGGGCACAACCAGCAATGGGAGCTGAAGCCGGTGGGAGAGGGCTACTTCAACATCGTGGCCAGGCACAGTGGAAAGTACCTGGGATTCAGTGGCACCGAGGTCGGGCAGTACTCGCCGACCGGCGGTGACGACCAGAAGTGGAAGTTTGTCTCCGTGGAAGGCGTATACTACAAGATTGTAAACAAGCAGACAAACCTTTGTCTGTATGTCGAAAGCGGGAGCACTGACGCTGGCGCTAAATTGCTGCTCCGTGAATACGGGGCCACAGATTATGAGAAGTGGACAGTGCGTTCCGCCGTGCTGCCGGTGCGAGTAACGATAGAGAAGCTCATCTGCACCATGTCCGACGATGAGGGCCCGGGCAATGATGCTGACATGTGTATTTTCAGGGCCTGGGCGAACGCCTTCGATAGGCTGGACGTTCCCGGCGCAGAGTATGTTCGGATCGGTGAGAAAGATCAAATATTCTGGAACTGGTCTAAATCCGGTGGCGTAACCGTCCACGTGGGTTATGTCTGGCCTGTGAATAAATCGATAGAGTTCATTTTCGATGCCGCTCACTATGACTTCGCCGTGGCCAAACTTGACCTGGCGCTTTATGCGGAAGAGTACGACCCAACGTCAGCAAATGAAAAAGGAACGGGCTACCTTACCACCTATGGGGCCAATTTCTTCGACAATAGTGGCCGGCATAAATTCGTGGTCGGCTCTGCCGATTTCCGTTTTGACATCTATGTCATCATCACGCGATCATGGGAGTAATGCGGTGGTGCAGGGGGGGCGTCACGCCGACGGTCGTGAAGCCTTTTGGCTGGATGAATGCGGGGCAGCGGGCTCAGGCACCCGGGGTCGCTCACAAGCCAGCTTCGGCAAAGCCAGTGGGCAGGACATGCCAGTTATTCCTCGCCCCATGCCCCATCGCCAACCAGAGGCACCCAGCGGCAAGGGCCGAGCTTCCGAATGATGGCTTCGCCCTTTTGTTTGGTGACCTTCAGCAACTCCTGCTCGTAGCGAGAGCCCACAGGAATCACCAGGCGGCCACCAGCAGCTAGCTGGTCTAGAAGCTGCTCAGGAATCCTGGGAGCGCCAGCGGCGACTATGATGCCGTCGTAGGGTGCTCCCTGAGGCCAGCCCAACTGTTTTTCGGCCAGGTGTACCTCGATATTGGTGTAGCCCAGTTTCTGCAATACCTCTTTTGCTTTGTCAAGAAGCTGGTAATGCCTCTCCACAGTGACCACCTGAGCAACCATCTCAGCTAGAATGGCGGCCTGGTAGCCACTGCCAGTGCCCACCTCTAGCACCTTCTCCGTACCCTTTAGCTCCAGAGCCTCGATCATCATGGCCACAATCAGGGGCTGGGAGATCGTCTGACCCTGGCCGATGGGAAGCGGTCTGTCTTCATAAGCAGCCTCCCGATAAGCCGAGGAAACAAAGAGTTCTCTGGGCACACGCAGCATGGCGCCGAGTACCCTCTCGTCTCTTATTTCATGGCACAAGTGGCCCACCAGCTCAGCACGTGCCGCAGCAAAATCCATCATCAAGCCTGCTCCCTGTCCGCAAACTGGGAACTTAGCCTTCCGAATAGAAACGGGAAACAGAAGGGCTGACAGGTTGTCTACATTTTAGTCAATCTCCCACGACCCGTCTAGCTCGCCTCCGGTGGCAGAAATTGCCCGGCCCGGACGCTCTCCAATCTAACATTGCCAGCCGGTAGTCCGACCACTATACTGTATATTAGTTCAAGCGTAAACATCATCTTGGTTTCTGAGAAAGCGATGAAGCTGGCCATAGCGGGAAAAGGAGGGGTGGGCAAGACCACGCTGGCAAGCCTGCTGGCGACGGTCTATTCGACGGAGGGCAAGAAAGTCATCGCTATCGATGCTAATCCTGATACTAACCTGGCTTCAGCATTGGGCATTCCCGCAGAGTTGGCACGCGATATCGTCCCGATTGTGGAGTTGGAGGACCTGATCGAAGAACGCACCGGGGCAAAGCCAGGCAGCGCCAGCCCCTTCTTCAAGCTCAATCCCAAAGTTGATGACATACCTGACCGTTTCTCGGTTAAGAAAGGCAACATCAGGCTAATGGTCATGGGCACGGTCAAAGGCGGTGGCACCGGATGCGTCTGCCCTGAAAGTGCTCTGCTGAGAGGTCTCCTGTCGCATCTTCTCCTGGACAGGTCTGAGGTAGTGATCATGGATATGGATGCCGGCCTGGAGCATTTGGGTAGGGGCACTGCCCAGGGGGTAGACGCTTTCATCGTCGTGGTCGAACCGGGGAAAAGAAGCTTCCAGACAGCGGAAGCAGTTCAGAGGCTAGCCAAAGACCTGGGTGTCGGTCAATGCTATGTCGTTGGCTCCAAGACGCACAATGAGGCTGACCGCCAATTCATCATAGACCATCTGCCTGGGTTTGAGGTCTTGGGCTTCATCAATCACAATCCTAAGATTGCAGAGGCGGACCGACTAGGGGTCAGCGTTTTCGAGTTCGCGCCAGAGGCAGTAGAGGAGGCGAAGAAGATAGAAGAAAACCTGGAAGCATCAATCAATAAAAAACGCTAAGGAGGGGAAATATTGAAGAAAAAAACGGTTAGGGACATCGACGTTGCAGGGAAGAAGGTGTTGGTCAGGGTGGATTTCAATGTGCCTCTAGACCTTGAGACGGGAGCTATAACTGATGATAGTCGTATCCGTTCCTCTTTGCCGACTATCAGGTACCTCCAGGACAACAAAGCTAAGCTTATCCTTTGTTCCCATTTGGGGCGACCCAAGGGCAAAGAGCAGGGGGCGAGCTTGGCCCATGTTGCCCAACGCCTCTCCCAGCTTACAGGTCGAGAGGTGAAGATGGCAACTGACTGCATCGGGCCAGAGGTGGAAAAGATGGTCTCTGCCCTAAATGGAGGGGAAATCTTGATGCTGGAGAACCTGCGCTTCCACCCCGAGGAGGAGAAAAATGACCCCGCCTTTGCCAAAGCTCTGGCTCGACTGGCTGAGGTCTTCGTTAATGATGCCTTCGGCACTGCTCACCGAAGCCATGCATCCACAGTAGGTGTCACTCAATACTTGCCGTCGGTGGCCGGTTTCCTTATTGAAGAGGAACTGGAAACCATGGACAAAGTGCTGAATAATCCAGACCGTCCCTTTGCTGCTATCATTGGTGGCGCGAAGATAAGTGACAAGATAGGGGTACTGGAAAACATACTAGATAAGGTTGATTCGCTGCTGATTGCTGGTGGCATGGGCGCCACCTTCTTGAAATCCCTGAAATACGAGGTGGGCCAATCCCTGGTTGAGGAAGAGAAAATCGGGCTGGCCCAGAAGCTGATAGACACAGCCGCAGAGAAGGGCGTGCACCTGATCCTGCCCTCCGATGTGGTTGTGGCCAACAAGTTTGCCGCTGAAGCCAAGTTCAGAACCGTTTCTATAAGAGACGTTCCTCAGGGCTGGTATGTGATGGACATCGGGCCAAAGACGATCAAGCAGTTTGCCGCCAAGCTACGCAAGAGCAAGACCATCGTCTGGAACGGCCCGGTAGGCGTATTTGAGTTCCCTCCCTTTCGGACGGGCACTCAAACTATTGCCGAGGTGCTAGCAAGCGTGTCTGCCACTACCATAGTCGGAGGAGGATCGACAGCCGAAGCAGTGCAAGAACTGGGGCTGGTACATAAGATGAGTCATGTTTCCACTGGTGGTGGGGCTTCCCTCAAGTTTCTCGAGGGGAAACCTCTGCCAGGGGTAGAAGCTCTGCTAAACAAGAACGCATGAACGAGATCGTTTAGCTAAGTATTCGTCCTTCCCGCAAGCAGTCCTTACCGAAGGGAAGGATCAGAATGACACTAAGTGACAATCTCGATGAACAAACTAGAGCAAATCGAGACAATTGCCGTTCGTTCGTCTTCCAAGATCGCTCTGGTAGTGATTGACGGTCTCGGCGGCCTGCCTCACCCAGGCACCGGAAAGACAGAACTGGAAACCGCCAAGACCCCCAATCTAGACTTGCTGGCAAAAAACGGCATCACCGGGCTAATGGAGCCCCTCGGCCCCGGTCTGACGCCTGGCAGCGGGCCGGGGCACCTTGCCCTTTTCGGCTACGACCCTTTTCGCTTCACTATTGGAAGAGGGGTACTTGAAGCACTGGGGATTGACTTCCCCCTCCAACAAGGGGATGTGGCCGCCCGGGGAAACTTCTGCACTGTCAATGATGCCGGCGTCATTGTAGATCGGCGGGCTGGCCGCATCTCTGACGACGAATGTGCCAGGTTGTGTCAACTACTCGGCAAAACCAAAGTGGATAACCTCCAGCCCCTGGTGCGCCCGGTCAGAGGACATCGTTTTCTGGTGGTCTTTCGCGGCCACGGTCTCCATCCTGATGTCAGCGATTCTGACCCAAACCAGGTGGGCGTGAAACCCAAACAAGTCACTGCCCTTTCACCCGAGGCACAGAACACTGCTGCCCTGGTTCAAGAGTGGGTGAACAAGGCAAGAGAAGTGCTGGTGAACTCACATCCAGCCAACATGGTGCTGCTGCGCGGTTTTTCGCGGCATCCTCACCTGCCCAGTATGAGCCAAGTGTACAAGCTCAAGCCAGCAGCTATCGCCACCTATCCCATGTACCGCGGTCTGGCCAAACTGCTAGGGATGAACGTACTGGAGATAGACGAGAAAAGTTCCATAGAAGAGGAATTTGATGTCCTCACCAGGCACTACGCTGATTACGATTTCTTCTTCCTCCACATCAAGCAAGCTGATGCCGCCGGTGAAGACGGCAACTTCCAAGAGAAGGTACGGGTAATAGAAGAAGTTGACGCCGCTTTACCCCGGCTGACGAACCTGCAACCGGAGGTAATAGTGGTGACCGGGGATCACTCCACCCCTGCCTTACTGAAGGCCCATAGCTGGCATTCGGTTCCCCTCGTGCTGTTCTCTCGGTGGTGCCGGGCCGATGACGTCACCGAGTTCTCTGAGCGAGCCTGTGCTAGAGGTGCACTGGGGAGGCTACCTGCCTTGGCGGTCATGCCCCTAGCCTTGGCCAATGCCCTGAAGCTCACTAAATTCGGTGCCTAAGGAGGCAGTATGCGTCTGCCCGTAGTCGCCGGCAATTGGAAAATGAACACCAATATTGACCAGGCTATCGAGCTTGCTCAAGAGATGCGGGATCGCCTGGACAAAGTAAGGGGTGTGGAGAAGGTGCTCTGCCCCCCCTTTGTCTCCCTTAGCGCCGTCGGAAAGGTCATATCCGGTTCTTCTATCAAGCTAGGGGCGCAAAACATGTACTTCGAGGAGAAGGGCGCTTATACTGGTGAGGTCTCCCCCTTGATGCTGGCCGGTCTGTGCGAATACGTTATCCTCGGCCACTCCGAGAGGCGGCAGTATTTCGGGGAGAACGATGAAATTGTGAATGAGAAGGTTAAGGCAGCGCTGAAAGCTGGGCTTAAGCCTATCCTGTGTGTTGGGGAACGTCTGGAAGAGAACGAAGCAGGCAGAACTGAGGAAGTGGTCACCAGTCAGACCAGAGGCGCTCTGGCTGGCGTTGGCTTTTCAGAGAGCCTGGTCGTCGCCTACGAGCCTGTCTGGGCCATCGGTACCGGCAAAGCAGCTAGCGGGAAACAAGCCAACGATACTATCAGGTTGATCCGCAGCACCCTGGGCAAGCTGTACGGCAAAGCATCGTCTCAAAGCATACGTATCCAATATGGCGGTAGCGTTACCGCAGCCAACATCGGTGAGTTCATATCCCAGCCGGACATTGATGGTGCTTTGGTAGGCGGAGCCAGTTTGAAAGCAGGCGAGTTTCTCAGTATTGTGGAACAAACAGCCAATGCGAAGCGATAATGAAGTGGGTAGTTGCCATCGTCGGGCCCACCGCTGTGGGCAAGAGCAGTCTGGCGCTTTCGCTTGCCCAGATATTCGATGGCGAGATTGTCAGCGCCGACAGCCGCCAAATCTACCGCTATATGGACATCGGCACCGCCAAGCCTAGCCCCCAGGATAGGGCTTCCATCCCACACCACCTGATCGATATCATTGAACCCAAAGACTCTTTCAGCCTGGCCACCTTTCAACGCCTGGCCTATGAGGCCATCGAAGATATTTGGCAGCGTGGCAAACTGCCATTACTGGTGGGGGGTAGCGGGCTTTACGTGTGGTCAGTGGTCGAAGGCTGGCAGATCCCTCGCGTCCCTCCTGACTCGGAGTTCAGACGTAAATTGGAGGAGAAGGCCGCTATGGGAGAGGCCTTCTCGTTATACCAGCATCTCCAGGACTTAGACCCGGTATCAGCCAGCAAAATTGACCCTCGTAATGTACGTCGGGTGATCAGGGCTCTCGAGGTATGCGAAGCAGCAAGGGTTCCCTTCTCTCAGCTTCAAGGGAAGGAAAAACCTCCCTTCAGTACTCTCATCCTGGGACTGACCTGTCCTAGAGACAAATTGTACAGTAGAATCGATGATCGGGTGGACAACATGATTAACCAGGGGCTGGTGGAAGAAGTCAAAGGTCTAGCAGACCGGGGCTACAGTTTCGACCTCCCAGCTATGTCCAGCGTCGGCTACCGCCAGATCGGGCACTTCCTCCAGGAAAGAATAGACCTGCCGACTGCCATCCAGCAGATCAAGTTCGAAACCCATCGTTTTGCCCGTCACCAGTACGCCTGGTTTCGCCCGAAGGACTCCCGAATCCGATGGCTTGACATACTTGACATAGAAGATGACCTCGAAAAGAGAGCCTCCTGCCTGATTAGAGAGCAGATAAGAATTGACGAGTAAGAGCAGGAAGACCTGCTGCCACCTCACTATATCCGAATCCGGCAGGCAAGCCCACCGCCAACATTGTTCACTAGGGAAGACAAGACCTCTTTGTCACCCGCTGCAAGGAGATTGGTGGCGGAGGGGGTGGGATTCGAACCCACGGCCCTGAAAATCAGAGCAGCGGTTTTCAAGACCGCCTCCATAGACCGCTCGGACACCCCTCCCAGCTTCAATAACACGGTGTGTCAATAATACATAAGTCAAATCTGCCGTTATTTTGCCGTTAATTTACGAGAAAAGCCTTCGGGAAGGACTTCGTTTAGCCTTGCCATAGCGTCATCTTGCATACCGGCGATTATATGCGAGTAGACGTCCATAGTAAAGGCCACTGAGCTATGCCCTAGAGCTTCGCTGATAATCTTAGGATGGACACCTTGCAGTAGAGACAGGCTGGCGAAGGTATGTCTCAGATCATGGAAGCGGACACCTGGTAGTCCTGCTTCCTTTGCCAGTGTGCTGAAGGTACGAGAGAGGTTACCGGGATTCATGGGCTGGAAGGCAGTTGAGGTGAAGACTAGGCTATCTAAGGCAAGCGGCTTCCCTAGCTGCCAGTAGAGTGATTCTCTCTCTGCCCTGTAATCTCTGAGGAATTCGGCCAGCTTAGGGGTCATCTTCACCCGGCGGCGGCTGCGGCTAGTCTTTGGCTCTTTGAGTTGGGTGACACCCCTTCTCTTGTAGAGGACTTGTGACACCGAAATAGACAGGCCAAGATCGTCCACATCCCGCCACCTTAGACCCAAGAGTTCCGCCTGTCTCAGTCCCGTGCTGACAGCCATATAGATCAATGGGTAGTAATAGCTATCCCTGGCCTTCTCCAAGAGGGCCTTCACTTCACCAGGAGTCAGTGTGCGCATGGTCTTACCTCTAGGGGAAGGCGGGTCCACCAGTTCAGCCGGATTGCGTCCTAACAAGCCTTGCCTGACGGCATACTTCAATGCCTGAGACAAGACACGGTGATGGTGATGTACCGTCCTGGCGGATAGGCGCTCCCTGGCCTTCGCATAGTAACCTTGAATGTCCTGGGTATTGAGCCTCTTCAGCTTGAGATGACCCAAAGCTGGTATCAAGTGATGTTCTACGATGCTTTGGTAGCCGTCCAGGGTACGCAGGGAACACCTGGTCTTGACGTAGCCTTGCAGCCAATTATGAAGATGCTCTCCCACTGTGAGGTTGCCTGAGGGGACGGGTACGCCCTTCTCCAGGTTGACCAGTTTCTCATGCAGCACTCTCCGAGCGTCACCCTTGCTCCCTCGTACTGTTTCATAGTGGCGGAGGGGCTTCCCGTCTGGCCCGGTGCCGGTGTAGATTTGAAGCTGCCATGAGTTCTTTCCCCCCCTCTGCCTGATGTATCCTTTGACGCTACTCATGTTTGACCCCCTTCCAGCGCTTAGTCTGCCAGTACGGGCTACGGCACTTCGGACAGGTCTGCGGTGGTTCCCGCTTACGGGGTATCCACGTATGGCCGCAGCGTAGACAGGTGAGCGTGGTTAATCTTATCCTGACCATGCTACTATTGTATACATATCTGTACATGTTTGTCAAGGGGTATAGGATAAAACAGATGATGATGACCCTTTCTGTGGGTGCGGTGGTGTGTAGTCCTGTACTTGACATCGTATATACTTTCTGGTATAATCTACCATGACAAGAAGTTTAACAACTGAAGACAGCCCCAAGGTTAGTGTTAGCCAACTGAGCTGCACCAGGGTTACGAGGCACGAAAAGGAGGGACCTGGCTTGTCTGCTTCCTTTTCGTGCCTTTTTTGTTAGCAGAAGATGACAGGAGGTGAAGAGATGTGATGTGTAAACCATCGGTTAACGATTTTTCGCATCCTTGTGCGTCATGATGCGGGAAGTCGTAAACAAACCCGTTTGACCCCCTTGGTGATCGACGGGTCATGGTGTAGACTGGAAGTGGAAATAAAGAGAGGACTTGATAGCTGCTTTGGCCGGCGTCTACCAAGTCCTGGGAAGGGTCGGACAACCAATCCCTTTTTGCATTCTAGCATTACGGAGGTGACAATGCAAAAAAGTAATCAGACAAGTGACAGGCCGTTGGTATACTCAGTTGACGAAGTCGCCCGGAAGCTGCAAATTAGCCGCAACCTGGCCTTCAAGCTGGCCCGGGAGAAACGGCTGCCCGGCGTCATCCACTTGGGCAACCGCAGAATGTGCGTCTCTGCGGCTGTCATTGATAGATTACTGGCTGGCGACAACCACCAGGCAGAGCAATAGGGGTGCGGCATGAGTAGCAATACGCTTACTCTGCCTGATGGTAGGACAGTTCCCAACACGCCTGAGTTCCGGGCATACCTGCGTATACTAGAGGGAAATGTGCGGGAACAAAACCCACAGACACGCCCCAAAGGTGCGGAGGAACAGCCAGCACAGAAGCCAGCACAGAATAAAACTTCGTTAGTGTGCCTGGCAGACGTGGAGCCTGAAGCTGTGTCCTGGCTGTGGCATCCCTACATACCAAGAGGGAAGCTCACCTTACTCGAGGGTGACCCAGGGGTAGGCAAGTCCTGGGTGAGCCTGGCAATTGCCACAGCGGTGTCCATCGGCAGAGGCTTGCCAGGGTTAGAGGCTACGGAGCCAGCCAGTGTTGTAATGGGTTCCGCAGAGGACGGGCTTGGTGATACCATACGGCCCCGCCTTGACGCTATGGGAGCTAACGTTAGCAATATCCACGCTATCAAACACCTTCTGGACTTTGCTAATAATGAGGGGCTTGCCATATTGGAAGGGTACATTACCCAGGTACACCCGGTACTGGTGATTATTGATCCCCTGGTGGCCTATGTAGGGGCTGGCACAGACATTCACCGGGCCAATGAGACGAGGGCAATTCTGGCAAAGCTGGCTGACATAGCCGAAAAGCACGGCTGCGCCATCCTGGCCGTGCGTCACCTCACCAAAGGCGGGGCACTGAAGCCGATCTATAGAGGGCTGGGGTCTATCGACTTCACCGCCGCTTCCCGTTCCGTGCTACTGGCTGGCTGTGACCCAGAGGAACCGCACAAGCGGGGTTTGGTGCAAATCAAAAGCAACCTGGCTGCTACCGGGAAGGCTATCGGCTACGAGCTTCGAGATGGGGACTTTTGCTGGACTGGTGACTCAGACCTGACGGCTGCCCGTATCCTGGCCGCAGAGGACAGCGGAGATGGCAAATCGGCAATAGACGAGGCGAAGGACTTCCTTAGAGACGAATTGGCAGACGGGCCAGTAGAGGCGTCCCTGGTATTGAGGTACGCAAGGGAAGCCGGGCTGTCTGAAATAACAGTGAAGAGAGCCAAGTCTATGTTAGGGGTTATCACTAGGCGGCAAGGTGAAACGGGCAAGAGGGGCGGTGGCAAGTTCACCTGGGAACTGCCCAAGGGTTTAGAGGATCAAACCGATTTAGAGGATCATGGAGATCGTATAGAGAAAAATGATCCCCTAAATCATTTCAGCTTTGAAAATCACTACATGGCCCAAAAGGATGATCCCCTAAATCCCCCTAGGGGCCATGATAGCGTGGAGGTGTAGGATGACGGTGGCCGCAGTGTTAGAACGGTTGTCAGAGCTTGGCGTTAGGCTGGAAGTGGCCGGAGACAAGCTGCGGGTCACCCCGGCCTCGGTTGTACCGCCTGACCTTCTGGCAGACCTACGCCAATACAAGCCGGAGATCATGGCACACCTCAGAAGGCCCAAGCTGTTTGACGCCCCTCCCCAGTGGCACGCAGAGGAAATCTCCAAAGCAGTGGCACGGGAAGGGGTATGCGTCTTCTGGTCTGAAGTAGTCGGTGAGGTGATAGCCTTCATTGAAGACGATTCATTCAAGAGCCGTGTCCCCTGTGGCATTATGGCCTACACCAGGAGGGAACTAAAGGAGCTATTCGATGAAGGGAAGCCAGAGCTATCACCAGCGAACCTTAGACTTATTCATGAGGCCAAGAAAGCTGGTGGGCATGTCGTCAGCCATGAGCCGAAGGGGTGAAGCATGAAGGTTACCTGTCCGCATTGCGGTGGAAATCTTACCGTAGATGGTCTAGGACGTAAACGACTTCAAGTGCCTGTCGAAAACATTCTTGACAAGCTGAGGACATACCGTAGCGTGGCAGTAGCAGCCCAAGAGCTGGCGTGCAGCCGGGGATACATATACGGTGTCTTGAAAGCCAATGGGGTGAGAGTCAAGGATGTGGTCGATAACTAGAAGGCGTGTTTTAGCTCAGAAATCCCGATGATTATCAGGCTGTTTCAGAGGCTGGCGGGCTGGGGATACTTAGTCATATCCCCCCTGGAAAACTGAGAAAATAACGGCAACTGTAACGGCAACTTAGCTTTGGATGCATGGTGACGTAGGCACAAAAGCAGCGGTCTAATAGTCCGCCGTAGACGGGCCATAGACGGGCGATAGACGGGGAATAAGCATATAGGAGGTAAATAATGGGGACACAGATCAAGCAACCTGAGACGATCCGTGAAGTCCAGAAAAAAATCACGGTGGCCTTACAAGAGGGCAAAGACCCTGGGTCATTGATAAGGGAGCTGGCTGAGGTGATAGCCTTCATTGAAGACGACTCATTCAATAGCCGTGTCCCCTGTGGCATCGTAGCCTATACCGGGGAGGAACTGAAAGAGCTGTTCGATGAAGGGAAGCCAGAGCTATCACCTGAAGCCCTGAGATTGATTCACGAGGCAAAGAAGGCCGGGGGTGGTCACGTCATCAGCCATGAAGAGAAGGGGTGAGGCATGAAGGTTAGGTGTCCGCATTGTGGGGCTGAGGTCACGATACGTGGTTCTAGGTCGTAAACGTTTGGGGGTGCCCGTTGAAAACATTATTGACGGCCTACGAAAGCGAAGGAGCGTGGTGATAGTTGCCCAGGAGTTGGGGTGCAGCCGAGGACACATATACGACGTCCTGAAGGCCGAAGGATTGAAGGTTAGGGATGTAGTCGAAGGCAACGGTGAAATGCCCATCACACCAGAAGAAGACCCAAAAGCGGACTGATTCGTTTCCCAAATGATTTATGACATACAAGGCATAGACAGGGGCATGACGAAATGAGTAGAGGCGGCATAAGACACGGGCGGCCTCGCGCGCCAGTAGAATCTTGCCATTCTTTGAGCGCCTGGGGTTACTTTCAATTCGCTCAGATGTGGGCAGACCGCGATGAGCAAGATTCTTTTGAATGGGAGATTGGCGAGCAAAAGGCGGTGATTCGATTTACACGCGACGGGCGCGAGCACGTGCAGGAGGTCACTTTGACCTTCACACCTTGTAGATTTGGCGGACGGCGAGCGTGGTTTTCCTGTCCATCTTGCACGCGGCGTGTGGGCAAGGTCTACCTGCCGTGCGAGATGTATGACCGATTCGGGCAGCGTGTGGTGCACTTTCGGTGCAGGTTCTGCTACGGCTTGACATACGAGCAACGGCAGGACCGCGACAGGTATTGGACTTTCCTACACCGCATAGAGAGAATCGAGGCGCGCTGGTTGGGTGAGATTAGCGACGATTGGATTAGCAAACGCAAGGGGCAACACTGGCGCACGTTCAACAAGTGGCTGGAAAAGCGCGAGGCACTCATAGAGA
>Ga0194125_10009354_pt1 | contig 13623 bp, 15 predicted proteins | sample TA2KigC250mmetaG_FD_148626 | JGI IMG/M metagenome (GOLD analysis project Ga0194125, IMG submission 148626) | Freshwater microbial communities from Lake Tanganyika, Tanzania - TA2015034 Kigoma Deep Cast 250m | ecosystem: Environmental > Aquatic > Freshwater > Lake | place: Tanzania: Lake... | reverse complement strand
GACCAACCGCGTCACCAGCGCCTCGGCATCCTGCAGGAGCTGGTCCAAGTCAGGCAGGCCGTTGGCGTCGATCGCAACGTAAGTCTGCTGGTCCGTCAGCCGCATGCCGTCGCTGGCTTGGACCTCGGCCGACACCACCAGCACGGCCCCCGTGTCGGGGACACGCAGCCGCGTGCCCTCCGAGTTGACGACATAGAGGTTTTGCGCGCCGACCATCAGTTGGACCCGCGAGTCAGCCACCTGCTCGTGGCGTTTGAAGTGGCCCGACACCTGCCTGAGGTTGGCCTGCCAGCGACCGGTGTCGAGGCGCAACACGGCGCCGGCCTCGAGTTGCACCACGGCTGGGGCGCTCGCAAAATCTTGCGGACGATCCACCACGGTCTTGTCCTTGAGGTAAGCCCGCTTGCGCGTCAAGGTCTCGACCGCTTGTTTGTACTGGCGGTCGGTGGCCAGCCACGCCGCCTGGCGGAACGCCAGGTAGTCGTCGTCCAGACCGAGCACGCTGCGATCCGGACGATCTCCCGCCCCGCGTCCGAGGCCGAAATTGGTGCTGTCCAACTCCGGCGACCCAGCCCGCACCATCGTCCGAAGCTCGCGTTGGCGCGCCTCCGAACGAGCGGTGATCGCGCCGTACTCGGCCGTCCAGGTCCACACCAGACTGTCCTCGACGTTGTACTGGACGAAGTAAGGCGGCTCCAAATCCTCCATCCGCAAGGTCTGGGCCCGGGCCAACTCGTCCTCGAGCGCGCGGAGGAGGTCGGCGCTGGCTGGGAGCGTTTGTTCGAAGGCGCGTGCGGCTGAGCCGAGCCAGAACGTGGCCAGTAACGGTGCTAGCCAGATGGGGAGCCAACGGGTGTTCATGGCTGCAAGACGAGGCGTTGGGGGTGTCGCGGTCACGGGTGGGCGGCGGGACGCTCGGTGGTGGCCAGCGGCGAAGGCAGGATGGGCGGGCGGTCTTGCTCGCGGCGGCGCTTCTCGACCTCGATCTGGGAAACCAGCACGCTGGGCGAAATGGCCGAGACCGGGACATTGCCCGATTCGGCGCCGCAGGTGCCGTTGAACACGGCCGGATCGTCCGCCGCCGCGATGATCTTCGAGAAACAGGTCAGCGGCGTGCCCACAATGTCCACCCCGCGCACCAGCTCGTCAGGCCGCCCATCCGCGTACACGCGATAGACGATCACGGGCAAGACCTTGAACGATTGCGGATCCAGGCGGCGGGTGCCGGTGAAGCCGCCCGCGATGTCCTCGAAGAGCAACCCGAACGGCTTGTTCTGCCGTTGGCACTCGGCCACTAAGAGCCGGCGTAACTCGGCAAAGGATACCTGCCGACTGGACTCGACGATCAGATTGCCCATGCGCGAGACCGCCTCCCGGCCCGGCTCGCGGCGCCCGTGACCGTTCGAGCGCGGGAAACCCTCGAGCGGAGTGCGGGACATCAGAAACGTCCGCAGTACGCCGGCCTCGACCAGGCGCGTCGCCTGCGCCGGCACGCCTTCGTCGTCGTACCGGTAGTGACCGCGCAGGTCTTGCTCTCCGAAGCGAGCCAGAGTCGGGTCGTCGCGCACGCTCAAGAACTCCGGCAACACCGCCTCGCCGATCTTCTTGGCGAAGGTCTGTCCCTCCTCGACGTCTTTCTGCCGGTGGCCTTCGATGCGGTGACCGAAGATCTCGTGGAAGAAGACCCCGCTGGCCCGGTTGCGGAGGATCGCCGGACCGGCGTAGGGCTCGATCAGGGGCGCCGCGCGCAAGGCCAGCACTTGGTCGATCACGCGTCGAAAGGCCTCGCTCACTTCCGCCTCGCTCGGCAGGCGATCGGGGTGGGTCGCATCGAAGAGGTAGGTTTGGCTGAGCTCCATCCCGTCGTCGGCCTTCGTCGCCGCGGACACCAGCACGCGCAGCAAACGGCGGGTGGTCTGCAAGCGCGTTCCTTCGCTGGTCACCAACCACCGATGCTCGACCCCGGCCGTCAACGCTGCCGAGGAGTCGTAGATCGACGGATGCTGGCGCGCCAGCGCCGAGACCCGTTTCAGTCGGCTGCGCCAGCCCGCTCGGTCCCAGACCAGATCGGCCGGCGGCTCCGTAAATTGCACCGGCTCTTCCCGGGTGAAGTCGCCCGATCGATCGTCCTCCTGCACCTGGGTCTTGAGGTTGGTCAGCACCCGCTGGTACCTCTTCGCGGCAGACTTGAAGGCGCGGTCGGTAGCTCGCCAAACGGCGTGCTGCAGCGCATCCCGGTCGTCGTCGAGGCTGACCTCGATCGGGCCGTCGAAGAGGTAATCCGAGGGGTCGAATCCGGTGCCACCGCCGCGGAGCCGATGGGTGTTGTCGAGCTGATGATCGCCCACCCGCACGTCGACGTCTAGGAACCGGCGATGATAATCTTGGTCGCGCTGGACCGAGCCCAACGACGCGTCCAACGCCACCAGTTGACGTTCCGTCACCGTGTAAGCGAGGTAGTAGGGCTTGGTGCCATCCGGTAAGGCCAAGTGCTCGAGGGAGTAATCGAGTTCGGCCGCCAACCAACCCTGGATGTCCGGGGCCGTCGGCTCCGAGTCGGGCTTAGCCGCGGCGCACAGGCACAGCGCCAGCAGCAAGGCGCCGCAACCCCGTGAGCGACGCGTTGGCGGCAGGCCCGCGCGCGACGCACGCCGCCGTCGCAGCGCGGTTCCCAAGAAAGTGGGTGTCGGATTCGGCAAGCTCACCATTTGCCCCGCAACGTGGTGCAGGCCGACGGCCAAGTCAACCGGCGAAACCGAGCCCGCCGGCGCGCGGGCCAGGCTGCCCCCAGGCTACTTGCCCACGCAGAACTGACTGAAGATGGCATCCAAGAGGTCTTCGGTGGCGGTTTGGCCCACGATTTCCCCAACGGCGTCGACCGCCATGCGGAGATCGACGGCCACCAATTCGAGCGACAGATCCCCACTCAAGGCCGCGCGCGTGCGGTCCGTCGCCTCCTGCGCCCGTCGCAGGGCGTCCTGGTGCCGCGAGTTGATCGTCACCTCGATCATCTCCGCCCGGATCTCCCCCGCCCACGCCAACTCCTTGATCTTGTCCTTAAGCGCCTCGATCCCTTGCCCGGTCCGACACGAGACCGCCACGCGCGGTCCGGCGGTGCCGGCGGGTAATTCGAGGCGCGGCTCGAGGTCGCATTTGTTGAGGACCACGATCCGCGGGCGTGCCGCGCACTCGTCGAGGTAACGCTGGTCCTCGGCGCTGAATGGGCATGCCGAGTCGAGCACGTGGAGAATCAGCTCCGCGCCCGTGACGGTCGCGCGGCTGCGTCGCATGCCTTCCTGTTCGAGGGCGTCGCTGGAGTCGCGCAGCCCGGCGGTGTCGATCAAGACGACCGGTAAACCGCGAATGTTCGCCGTCTCGGCAATCGTGTCGCGCGTGGTGCCCGGGATGGGCGAGACGATCGCGCGGTCGTGGCCGAGGAGTTGGTTGAGCAGGCTCGATTTACCGACGTTGGGCCTGCCGATAATGGCCGCGCGCAGCCCCTGACGCAGCAACTGCCCCTCGCGCGCCGTCGCCAGCAGTCGGCGCATCGCCTCCCCTGCCCGTTCTAGCCGCTCGAGCAGTTGGGCCCGTGTGTCGGGCGCGATGTCTTCTTCGGGGAAGTCGATGTGCGCTTCCACGTGGGCGAGCGTGTGCAGGAGATCGTTGCGGAGCTCGCGGACGCGCTGCGAGAGCTTGCCGGCCAGTTGTTCGTTGGCCGCTGCGAGCGCCAGTTCGGTGCGCGCGCGAATGACGTCCGCCACGGCCTCGGCTTGGGCCAAGTCGATCCGCCCATTCAGAAAGGCACGCTTCGTGAATTCGCCGGGCTCGGCCAAACGCGCGCCGCCGCCCAACACCGCCTCGAGGGCGGAGCGTGCCGCCAACAGCCCGCCGTGGCAGCAGAACTCGACCGTGTCTTCCCGGGTGAACGAGCGCGGCGCCCGCAGCACCAACGCCAGGACCTCGTCCACCACCTGCTGGCCCAGGAGCACCTGGCCGTATTGGACGGTGTGGGTGGGCGCAGCCGAGGGCTTGTGCGAGCCGCGGCCAAGGGGGCGGAAACACTGGTCGCCCACCGCCAAGGCCCGCGGCCCGGACACGCGAACCACCGCCAGGCCGCCTTCGCCCAACGGCGTCGCGATGGCCGCGATGGTGTCGTTAAGCATCCGCTAAGGCGGCCAGTGCCAGCCGCGCCTTGGCGTAGCTCTTCCGGCCGAGGTAGTGGCGCAACTCGGGGTGCGCCCCCGCCGGCAACTGACGTTCCAGTCGCTCGATTCGCTCGAACATCGCCCGCAGGTCCGGTTTCCCGGTCGCCTCACCCCCGCCCTCGGTCGGCGCGCGAGCCGGCGCGTGTGCCGCCGCTTCGAGCTCGATGAGCGCCGCCAGCAGTTGTCGTTCAATCGCCGTCATGCTCGCCATTGTACCCCGCGGCCGCCCCGCGACAAGCGGTGTGTCCCGCGCGGCGCGCTCGATCGTGCCCCGGCTCGCTTAGCCGAGGTCGCGCACAACAACGCGGGCCGGGCTGACGCCCGCACGCGGCGCAAGCTGGGACACACGGCGACGCAGCCACTCGTACCCCTCGTGGACATACCATTGGCGAAAGTGCGCCGTGGCGTCCGGTGCGGCATCGCGCCGCAGTTGGAAGACAGGGTGAGGGTTTCGCTCATGAGCGGACGAGGTTCTCGTGGTTCTCGCGGGCAGGGCGACCAAACGCTGCGCCAGTTCGCGCTCGCCCATCGTGCCTCGAATGCCCGCGTCGCTCAGGTCGCGCACAAGTGCCCGGGTGAGCAATTCCCGCATCGAGTCGTTCTTCCAAAAACCGACCTTGCGGATTTCCTGGCGGATACGTTCCACGATGTGAGCGTGGCCTCTACGGCCTGCTCGCGCTGCGCCTTGCTGAGTTCACGGCCCTTGGTCGCCTCCTCCAGCACCAGCCGTACGAAGGGCACCTGGACCTTGGGATCGAGGTCAGGAAAATCGCTCTGATCGCCCCGCCGCAGTTCGGCAATGAACTTGCGCAGTTCCCGGTCCAGCGCGTTCCAGTCGTCCTGGAAGCGCCGGAGAATCTCCTCCAGCCGCTCGCTCACAAACGGGCGCTCGACCAGATCGTATTCCCATTGGATCTTGCTCATGTGGATCACGCTTCCGCCTCCTGTCGTCGAATGAAGTCTCCCAGCAATGGCACGGCGAAGGAATAGCGCCCGTGCCGGTTCTTATAGACCAGGCCATTCTCGGCCACCTTGGCAAGGATTTGGTTCACATGACTGGCGCTGAATGGTTTGGTCAGCTTCTTGGACTGCTCGACGATCTCCTGGACCGTGAATTCCTCGTCGCAGTCGGGCAGCGCCGCCACCACAGCCAGCAAGTCCCGCTGGCGGTCCGTCACCCGGTTCCAGCGTCCGGCAAAGAAGTCCGAGTCCAGCTTCCGAACCGTCTGGTTCACCGTCACCACGGGGTTCACTGCTCCGCTGGCCTTTTGCTGCAAATACGTGTCGAACATCTTGCGGCAGAGAAACTGGATGAAATACGGATAACCACCGTAGTGCCAGATGATCTCCACCACCGCCGGCTCGGCAAAGCGCACCGGGCAGCCCTGCTGTTGCATCGGCTTGAGGATCGCATCCCTGCTTTCGGCGTCGTTCAAGCGCCCCAGCATCGTCACATGGAACATCCGCTCGGCAAAGGTCCGAGCTTCCACCAGCTTGGGAAACAGCGTCGGCAGCCCGGTGAGCACCAGCACGAACGGCAACTCGCGCTGCTGGATGGACTGAAACGCGTCCAGCAGAAGCGAGAGCGGATATTGGTGCCGGTCCGCTTGGTCGCCCAGATTTTGCGCCTCGTCATACGCCAGCACCACGCCATGCACATCGGTCTTCTTCAAACTGGCCCAGACCAGCTCCAGCACCGCCTTGAGCTTGTCCGACACCAGACCGGGCGTCTGCTCATAGACGCGTTTGAGCAACGCGAAATCGAGCCGCAGCGGCAGCTTCTCCGGCGTCGCGCCGAAACCGATGCGCGGCTGCTCCGTTCCGGCCACCACCACGTTGCCCACCAGCGGCGACAGATCCGCCAGGATGCTCAAGGCGATGCTCTCCTCGCTCACGCTGGCCGACTCCGACAAATCCGTGCCGGCCCACAGCCAGTTCTGGCCGATGGCAATCGGCTTGAACGTCTCCAGCAACACCGTCTTCCCCACGCCGCGCAAGCCCGTCAAAACCAGGTTCGTCAGGATCGGCTGCTGGTCCAGCATCACGGTGAATTCCTGTTGCTCTTCCTCGCGCCCGGCCAGATAGGGCGGCGGGTGACCGGCACCCGGCCGGAACGGGTTGGCAAAAGCTCTATTCGTCTTATTTAGCGACCGAAAGCTGCATGACTGAATTTAGCCTGACAACTAAATGTATGGACTTGACGATGCCAGGCTATGGACAAGCGCACCAGTTGGTATCGCAACACAGGCCTCCACCCCGACGCGTGCGCCGTCCAATGCGTGGAACTCCGCCCCTGCCCGCTTCCAATCCCTGGAACCACGAACCTCGTCACGCACCGACCCCTCTGGCACGCCGACGTGACTGGTGGGCAACACCTCGAGGAAGTTCTGGCGCTCGGTGAACTCGGGAACGTCCGTGTCGCCCTCGATCCACTGCCAGCCCATCGCCGCAAGCTGCGCGCAGAACGGGCGCTCGACCCGATCGTATTCCCATTGGATTTTGCTCATGGTTCGTCAACTTGTTCGCCAACGTTCGAGTCGCGCCTCGCATTCGGATATGGGAAGGCGGGCACGGAGGTTTTTCAGCAATTCCTGCAAGGCCGCCGCCGCCCGCCACGGCGTCAGATGCGCGCTGGCCACCAGCTCATCCAGCACCCAGAGCAGGCCATGAACCTCAACGTTTTCGGCCTCTGCCGCCTGGCGCAAATCGGCATCACCCGTCAGCAACGCCGCCTCCATCCGAACCGCCAGCGAAAGCACCGAACAATCCTCAAAGGACAGGCTTCGCGGCTGGCGCGCTTGAAACTCGCGCAGCGCGAGCAGCCCGGACACGTCCAAATGCTCCACTTGCAGCAAACCCCGCGTGGCCAGCTCCTGCACCGGCTGCGTCATCTCCAACATCACCAGATCGCTCGTGTGCGCCTCCACTCCGCCGGCCAGCCAGGTTTTCAGCAAGCCGCAGCGATGGAGATCAATCAGCACGCTCGCGTCATGGATGACGATTTTCACGCCACGAGTTGCAACCCTTCCCGGAATTCAACCAGCGGCTGGTCCATCAGGTACGCGCCCTTGGAAAGCGAAATCTCCTCGTTCGCCGCCGCGCGAAACACCAGCGCCTTGAACCGCTCCGCCTGCTCCGGCACGGGATACGCTCCCGGCTCGTTGCGGTCGTAACCCCACTTGTGCCACAGGATGAAAAACCGTTGCAGCGTGCTCTGGCTGATCAATTCCAGATGCCGCGCCCGCATCATGATCGCCTGGCACGAGATTCCAAACCGGATCTTCATCTCCACCAGTTCCCGGGTGGCAATCTGCTCGCGATGTCCGCCGAACGCCTCCACGAACACCGGTTCGGGAATCAGCAGCGCCCCGGCAAAGGCGTGGCAAAGCCGCTCTTGATCCTTCGCGGAAAACAGCCGGTCATGAAACCGCAGCGCCAGATGACCCAGTTCGTGCAACGCCGTGAGCCGCTTGCGGTCGCTCGGGCGTTTGCCGTTGAGCACCATCACCGGCGTCTCCCCCGCATGGCCGGCGAACCCCTCGAACGTCTCCGGCGCATCCGCATCGAACACCTTGATGCCTTGTTCTTCGAGCAAGGCCACCACGTTCGGAATCGGGTCAAGCCCCAGCTCCCAGGCCGCCCGCAGCTTCAACGCCGCCGCATCCACGTCCCGCGCTTCATGCACCACAGAATCCGCCAGCGGATTCTTGAATTGCGCCGGCACATTCAGCAGTTCCTCGATTTCCCGGTAGCGCTCAAAAAAGTCCTTGGCCGACTCGCGGATGGCCTCCAGCGGCTTTGCTCCCAGCGACGCCCGTTTGCGGAACTCGATCGCCTCCAGCTTCACCGTGCTGTCGCGAAAAAAGAAATCCGGCTTCCGTCCCAGGGCGTCACAGAGCGCGACCAACACCTCCGAGTCCGGCATCATCTGCCCCTGCTCATACTTGTGCAGGGCGTTGTGGCTGACCCGCCCTTCCAGCTTCTCCGCCAGGGCGCGGAGCGACAGGCCGCGCATCTTGCGGGCCTGGGTGAGACGTTGCGCAAAAATGAGTTTTGGATCGCTCATATTCTCGGTTGACAGAATCCTATTTCACACAGATTGTGTCAACCATGAAGAAATCAAAATTGAAGGGAGGTGAGGGACATGGCCAAGGACGCGCCAGGCATGCGCGGCTATTGCAGCCGCAATCAGGATGGGCAGCTCCGCGACAAGCGGGACAACACCCACATGGGCACGATTGAGCGGCAATACGACCGCGACTTCGGCGTCCGCAGCGATATGCAGTTGGGCAACTTCCTGAAGCAGGAAGGCATTGCTTCGCTCAACGACTTGATCCACAGCAATCGTGGCAAGAAGTAGCCGGGCGGGCGGCGCTGAGTCGCCCGCTTTCTTTGCTTTATTGAGGCACATCCTTGTCGCCCTCGATCCACTGCCAGCCCATGGCCTTGAGCTGCGCGCCGAACGGGCGCTCGACCCGATCGGATTCCCATTGGATTGTGCTCATGGCCGTCAGATGCCGGGCGGCGTGAGCAGCGGGATGAGCTGCCGCCGGTTGCGCCGGTAGATGCGGAAATCCAAGTCGGTCGTCATCACCCGGGAATGTGCCTGCAACTCCGTCATGCGCACCAGGCAGGCGTCCGCGAGCGACATCGGCACATTGGCATAGGCTCGTTGCAGCTCCAGCAAGCGTGCCACTTCGTCTTCGACGCTGAACGCCACATTGATGACTCCGCGCCGCTGGAACTCCAGCACGGCCAGCGGGTTTCCACCCAGCCGTCTCACCACGTGTTGCGCTTCGGAAAGCACCGCCTCGCAGGTATGGACCGGCGGTTCCAGTTGCGCCCAGACTTCACGCGCCCAGGCGTGGTGTTCGTCGTCGGCAATCAGCAACGCGACGATGGGCCCGGCATCAACGAGATTTCTTCTTTCCACGGTGGTGATCGGCGAGGATGGCTTCGCTGAGATAGCGGGGGTTGGTCGAGGCGTCCGGCGGGCCCTTGAAGTGGCCGACCCAGTCGCCCATCAGGTCCAGACAGGAAACTTTCTTCTTCGCCGTTCGGCCCTTCCGCAGTGTGCGTTCGAGGCTGTCCCGGATCACGGCGGACTTCGGCACGCCGCGCGTCGCGGCCTCCTGCTCGATCTCCCGGAGCAGGCTCTCCGGCAATTTGAGGGAAACGGTCGTCATGGGGCCAAAGGTAATACCGGCTGCTGCGGATGGCAATACCCGGTTCAGGCCGGCTTGCGGACGCGGCCGGTGAGCGGGCCGGTCATCAGGACGGATTTCAGTCGGTGGAGTTTAGAGAGTTCCCTATCGATACCCGTCTGTTCATCTTCCAACGCTACCAACAGCGCTGCGATACGATCCTGTTCGTCTGGATTCGGCCAGCCCATTACATACTCCGCCAGCTCATCGCGGTTGATCTTCGGGAAGCCGCTCCTCATTGAGACAGCGGAGGCGAATTGGGAACAGCGTTCGCCCAAGACCGCTGCCAAAAGGAACCGCGAGTTGACCCCGGCGTTCGGGCGGAGCGGATACATGTCGGCACTGCAAAGCCCGTGTTCGGTGGCAAGGATTGCCTTCCGGAGGTAAGGACGGATCTTGCTGTAAATGATGTCGCCCGGATCAAACACGTATTTTCCGCTGGTGGCATCTTGTTCTCGCGCAGTCTGGCGAACCAACCATCGCCCAGTTTCTGACTCGATGTGATCGGGCGCAACGAGCGTCCAGCTGCAATGAGGTTCAACTCTTGGATCAACCTGACCTTGCGGCAGCGAAATCCGACTGACGAGAGGTGCAACATCCCACTCCTTCGGGATGCGGCCGAGGGGGGAGGGTTGGGATTGTTCGGGGTGGGCGAGGGGTCGCGGAGTTGGCCGTGGGCGTCGAGGCCGTGGGTGAGGAGGTCGTGGAGCAGGCCGGCGCGCACCTGCCGGTTTCACCCAACACGGCACGCGGCAAGTGCCTCGCCACGGCGTGGCCCAACGACATCGGCATTACGACACCGGTGCAGCGGCCGACCTATCCGAACACCTGGCTGCGGCTCGAGCGCATGGGCTCGAAGTTCTGGGGTTATGCGAGCACGGACGGACAGAGCTGGACCCTATTGCGCGGCAGCCCGTACGACTTCAACGCGCTCAATGGCAACGAGACTACGCCGCGCGTGGACGGGAACATGGCCAACACCCTGGCCTTGGGCATGGCGGTGACGGCGCACAACGACGGTGACCTGACCGGTGGCATCGGCGTGTTCACGGCTTTGCCAAATGGACACCCAAACCGATCGGCATCACGACGCAGCCGCCGGCGACGGTGAGTGTGCCGGCCAATTCCCGGCTCGACTTCGGCGTGGTGGCCACGGGCGATCCGCTCCATTACCAATGGAGCAAGGACGGCACGGACATCCCCGGGGCGACGTTCGCCGTGGCGCTGGCGGCGCCTGCGGATGCGGGGACTTACCGGGTCCGTTGCTACGGTGCCGGGCAAACCGCAGTGACCAGTTCACCTACGGTGGTCACGATCACCACGGACACGACCAAGCCTACGCTGGTGGAAGCCCGCGGGTCCACGGACTTCGTCCGCGTGCGGCTCACCTTCTCCGAGCCGCTCACGGCCCCGTCGGCGACGACTACGGGCAACTACACGATCGCAGGCTTGGCAGTGACCGCGGCTGCGCTCTCAACGGATGGGTATCAGGTGACGTTGACGACGGCCCGCCAGGCGGAAAACACGGTCTACACCATCACGGAGAACAATGTGCAGGACCGCGGCGGGAACGCCGTCGCGGCTGACTCGACGATCCAGTTCAACAGCGCGGCCTTCCTGAGCGGCTTGGTCGCTTGGGAACGGTGGAACGGGGGCGGCTCGATTGCCGGCCTGATTACGGCGGTGGCGGACGGCACGATCGGCCCGTCGGACGTCCAATGGACCACGTCCCTCTTCGAGTCTGGACGCGGCTTGGCGGACCAGTATCGCGGGCGCGGTTGGGGGTGGTTCAAGGCGCCGGCCAGTGGCAATTATGTGTTTATCACGACGGTGGACGACAATGCGCGGCTGTTCCTGAGCACGGACGCTAACCCGGCCAACAAGAAGGCGATTGCGGCCGAGGCTACCTGGAGCAACAACCGCGAGTGGTCCAGCGCTACGGAGGAACAACGTTCGGACAGGTATTGGGAGACCGAGTGGCCGACGTGGAACACGATCACCCTTGTCAAGGACAGGATGTACTACCTCGAGGGGCTCTGGCAGGAAGGCGGCGGCGGTGACGGCATGGAGGTCACCTACATCATGGAAGGAGCCGCGACGCCAGCCAACGGCACCCCGTCGGTGCTCACGGGTCCGGTGATCGGGACCTATCTGGACCCCACCACGATCACCATCGCCATCAGCGAGCAACCCCAGAGTCTGGTCCAGCTCGAGAACACCACCGCCACGTTCGCCGTCACCGCTAGCAGTTCGGTCGGCGCCCTCGCTTACCAATGGCAGAAGGCCGCGCCGGGCGGCGCCTTTGCGAACGTCACGGGCGCAAACGCCGCCTCCTACACCACGCCCATCCTGACGCTGGCGGACGACGGCACACGCTACCGCGTCGTGCTCACCGTGGGCGGGGTCGTGACGAAGACCAGCGACGAAGCCACCATCACCATCAGCTCCGGGTCGCCACCCAACGTCAATGTCAGCGACGGGCTCCTCAAGAGCCGACTCGAATCCCGCGACTACGATGTCCAGGTTGTGGGCTCGGATGCCGACGATGTGTCGATGGCCACCGGCAAGGACATCGTCGTGCTCTCCTCGACCTTCGGCTCTGGCAACGTCACCGACACGTACAAGAACGTGGCCATACCCGTCATCAACTGGGAGCAGGCCATTCAAGACGACATGGTGATGACCACGGTGGGCGGCAGCGCAGACCGCGGCACCACCGGCGGTCAAACCGCGCTCGATATCGTGGACGCCACCCATCAGATGGCCGCGGGCTTCCCCGCGGGCAACCTAACCGTGGTGACCGCCACCTCGGAGTTCGCTTGGGGCCAACCCAACGCCAACGGTAACGTCGTCGCGCGGTTGATCGGCACGGCCAATGCCGGGATCTACGGCTACGACAAGGGCGCTTTGCTGACCGACGGGACGCCGGCAGCCGAGCGTCGGGTGATGTTCTTCATGAGCGACAATGTGGCGGCCGTCATGAATGACGCTGGTTGGCGCCTGTTCGATGCCGCTATCGATTGGGCCCAGCATCTGGCTCCGGTGCTGCCCGCGCCACGCATCGCCAGCATTACCCTGGCCAACGGCATCGTCACCATCCAGTGGACCAACGGGGGCACGCTGCAGTCGACCCCCAGCCTCACCCCGCCCGTGACCTGGACCAACGAGACCGGTAGCGGCTCGTTCTCCACCGCCGCGACCGGCCCAGCTAAGTACTACCGCGTGACGCGGTAGTCCACTGCCCCGCCCTCGAAGCCGGGCGGAACCGGCACCTGCCGGTTCCGCCCGGTCATGACTGGGAACGCCCGCAATTCGGCCGTCAGTTGGTCTGCACAGCCGCAGCCGCAGATGGGCTCGGCGCCCGCCTTTGCGGGTTTGGGGCGCTTTCTGCTGGTCGGCCTGCTGCGGTTCGGGTGCGCCCGCCCGCACCGCTCTGTTTACAGTCCACCCTTCACAGGCCACGGAGAAGCCCTCTGCCGCGCTTGCTGCTTTTTGCCACTTTGTGCTTGCTGGCTCGCGCCGGGCCGAGCACCCTCCCCCTGTTCACACAGACACAAACATGCGCTGCAGAGTGGAAATCCGGTTGTTTTGTGGCCGGTGGTTCCCCTGGTGGCTCCAGGGGACGGCGAACGACTGGACGGCGCACCCAAACCAAAGGTAAGTGCTATGAACAAACGTGGGGTATCAGCCCCTCTGTTGGCAGCGGCAGTGCTTGGCTCCGCCTCGCTCTGTGTTCTGGGCCAACAGATACCCGGGCTGAAGAACGAGGACGTGGGTTATCCCGCCCTGTTGGGCTCGACAACCTACGCCAATGGCAAGTACACCATTGTCGGCGGCGGCAACGACATCTGGGGCAGCTCCGACAACTTCCACTACGCGTACATCATTGTCACGGGCGATTTTGACTACATCGTCAAGGTCGAGAGCTTGTCGGGGCCGGACAACTGGACCAAGGCAGAGCTGATGGCGCGCGAGGCTGCGGACTGGGGTTTGGGCCCTGATCCGGAGGGAGACGACCGGCACATCAGCAACATGACCACGCGCAGCGGTGGGCAGAACGAGGTGGCCTTGCAGTGGCGCAGTAACAACCGCGGTAGCGGCTCGGCGTGGCCCAACGACATCGGCATTACGACACCGGTGCAGCGGCCGACCTATCCGAACACCTGGCTGCGGCTCGAGCGCATGGGCTCGAAGTTCTGGGGTTATGCGAGCAC
>Ga0194125_10009353_pt1 | contig 13623 bp, 12 predicted proteins | sample TA2KigC250mmetaG_FD_148626 | JGI IMG/M metagenome (GOLD analysis project Ga0194125, IMG submission 148626) | Freshwater microbial communities from Lake Tanganyika, Tanzania - TA2015034 Kigoma Deep Cast 250m | ecosystem: Environmental > Aquatic > Freshwater > Lake | place: Tanzania: Lake... | reverse complement strand
GCCGCTGCGCTGCAACATCTTGCCGATCAACGTCACTGTGGTGCTCTTCCCGTTGGTGCCGGTCACGGCCAGGATTGGCGCCGAGAGAAATCGCGACGCGAGCTCCAGCTCGCTCAATACCTTCACCCCTCGACGGCGAACACGCTCCAACGCGTCCATGCGATACGGAACCCCTGGGCTGATGATCACGAGATCGGCGGTCTCCAACGCTGACTCATAACTATCGCCCAGATTCATCGTTACATGGGACCGGTCCAGCTGCTCAAGCATCCGCTCCAATTGCGATGGTTCCTTCTTGTCGGCCACAGTGACCAACGCACCCACCGCCTGCAACAGACGAGCTGACGCCACACCGCTTCGCGCGAGCCCCACTACTGTAACCCTACTTCCCGCCAGCTTCATCCTCTCCATACTCACCATGGCATCACCGCAACTTAAGTGTACTGAGGCTCAGCAGCGCCAACAGAATCGCGATGATCCATAAACGCACCACGACTTTGGGCTCTTCCCAGCCCTTCATTTCGAAATGGTGATGAAGCGGCGCCATCAAAAAGATGCGTTTCCCCCTCGACTTGAACGAGAGGACTTGAAAGATGACCGACACCGCCTCAATCACAAAGACCCCGCCGACCAAGAGCAGCAGCAGCTCGTGCTTGCTGATGACCGCCACCGTTCCAAGCGCCGCGCCAAGGGGAAGCGATCCTACGTCTCCCATGAACACAGATGCCGGATAAGTGTTGAACCACAGGAATCCCAGGCTTGATCCCAGGATCGCGGCGGTAAACACCGCCAGCTCTCCCGCTCCATCGATATGAGGAATCAAGAGATACTCCGACATCAATCGGTGACCCGTCACATACGTCACCACGGTGTACGCGAAGGCGGCGATCATAATTGGACCGACCACGAGCCCATCGAGACCATCCGTGAGGTTCACGGCATTCGAACTGCCAACGATGACGAGTACCGCGAAGACGACGTAGAACCAGCCGAGATCCGGCGTAAACGATTTGAGGAAAGGTACGCTGAGCTTCGTGCTGTATCCAGGCAAAAAATACAGAACGAGCGCGATAGCCAACGCGACACACATTTGAGCCGTAAATTTCTGCCGTGGCGTCAACCCCTTTGATTGGGCTTTCACGAATTTGAGATAGTCGTCCGCGAATCCGATGGCGAAAAATCCCAGTGTGGCGCCGAGCACCAGCCAAATAATCGGCTGCGAGATGTCGGCCCACAGCAGAGTGGATAGGGTGACCGCGAAGATGATTAGGATTCCGCCCATTGTCGGCGTGCCGCTTTTAGCCAGATGCTGCTTCGGCCCGTCATCGCGAATCTGCTGCCCCAACTTAATCTCTTGGAGCTTCCGGATCATGGACGGCGCCAGGACGAATGCGATCAAGAATGCGGTCACGGCGGCGTAAATAATGCGGAAGCTCTGATACCTGAAGACGTTCAGGAACGAAAACTCCGTATGCAGGGGATAGAGCCAGTTGTAGAGCATAGTCTGTGACGATTCCCGTGTCCGGCGCCTCTGGACCAGGACCACACACACTGCCGATTACGATACCTTCTTCGCCACGCGCTTTGTCTCGTGCAATGCGTGAACCACTTGCTCCAGCTTCATCTCGCGCGATGCCTTCGCCAAGACGACATCTCCGGGCTTCACGACTGCTTTCACGGCGGCCGCCGCCGATGAGGCCTCTGGCGCCAGGATAATGTGCTCCCGATCGAACCCTGCTCGGGTTGCACCTTCTGCCAAACTCCTACCCAACGTGCCACAGGCAATGAGCTGATCGATGCCCTGCTGCGCCACGAAGACGCCGACTTCCTGATGCAACGAGACGGCATTAGCCCCCAACTCCAGCATGTCGCCCAGCACGGCGATCTTCTTCCGACCTTCTCCCCGCTGCACCAGGAGCTGGACAGCCGCCTTCATCGAGGCCGGATTCGCGTTGTAGCAATCGTTGATGACCGTAATCCCGTGGCTGACAAAGATCTGCGACCGCATCGCCGCAGGACGAAACCGGGAAAGCCCCTGCGCAATGACTGCAGCCGGAAGACCGAGCACAACCCCGACCGCCGCTGCAGCCAGCGCGTTGCTGATGTTATGAGTTCCTTGCACGTGAATGCGGACGATGGTGTGCCGCACCTTCCCCAAAAATAGCAAACGAAAGATCGAGCCGTTGCGTCCATCGGATTTCACATCTATAGCGCGGACATCAGCTTTCGAGGACAGGCCAAAGGACAGCACGTGACATCGAGCCCTCGACGCCAAGTAATCGTAGTAGGGATCATCCGCGTTCAAGACCGCCGTACCTCCGACTGGAATACAGTCGAGCAACTCCGCTTTCGACTGCGCCGATCCCTCCATGCTTCCGAAGAATTCCAAATGATCTGGACCGATGTTGGTAATGACGCCAATGGTGGGCCTGACCATTTCGCAGAGTCTGATCGTCTGGCCAACCCGATCGACCCCCATCTCGATGACTGCCCCTTCATGACGCCCATTGAGGCGAAAGAGGGTCTGCGGAACTCCGATACGATTATTGAGATTCCCCTCCGTCTTGAGAATCTTCCATCGATGGGCCATCACGCTCGCGACCATTTCTTTCGTGGTCGTCTTGCCATTGCTTCCTGTCACAGCCACAACAGGTATAGCAAACCGACTCCGATGGTGAGTCGCAAGCTGTTGGTACGCGAATAACGGATCTCGGACACCCAAAATAAACGGCACGGTTTGCTTCGCCACTGGTTTGACGGCGAGCGCTCCCACAGGGTACGCATCGTGAACAATCGCTCCCACAGCTCCTCGCGACAACGCCGCCCCGACAAAGTCATGTCCATCGAAGCGATCCCCCTTCATTGCTAAAAAGAGATCCCCTGGGCGAATTAACCGGCTGTCCAAGCCGATCCATCGGATGGGCTGCTTCATCCACTCAAACGTCTTGCCGGCCAAAACTTTGGTGCTGATCACTTCTCGTAATTCTTCGATGGTAAATAGCGGCATGCGAATTCCCTATGACACTCCGGCCACACTACGCACGGGCCCTGCACCGTTCGATGGCTTCACGCGCCACCTCACGATCGTCCCAATGGATCTTCTGCGTCCCGATGATCTGATAATCTTCATGACCCTTGCCCGCAATTAACACCATGTCGCCAGCGCGAGCCTCTTCTACTGCCGCTTGTATCGCCTCCCGCCGGTCAGTCACTTTTCGATACTCGACGTGCGGATGCTCTTTCAGCGCCTCAGCCACGCCGGTTTCCACTTCTTGCAAAATGGAAAGCGGGTCCTCCGTTCTGGGATTGTCCGACGTCAAGACAACGACATCGCTATACCGCACGGCCGCCTTTCCCATTTGGGGCCGCTTGCCACGGTCACGGTCTCCGCCGCAGCCGAAGACGGTGATGAGGCGTCCGGTTTTCAAGACCTTCGCGGCTGTCAGCAGCCGGACCAGCGCGTCTTCTGTATGGGCGTAATCGACCACGACGGTGAACGGCTGCCCCGCCATTACACGCTCGAATCGCCCCGGCACATTATTCACTTGCCCCACCGCTGCTCGTACCTGATCCGGCGTCGCCCCTTCGTGAAGCGCAACGCCAATCGCGGACAACAAATTGTAGACGTTGTGCTCACCCACCAGATGGCTCTCGACCGGGAAGGACCCTGCTGGGGTCGCCGCCGTAAAGGTAGTTCCCCCCAACGATAGCCGCACATGCTCCGCCCGAAGATCCGCTTGAGTTTTCAGCGCGTATGTCCAGACCGGGGCTGGGCATAATTCTTTGATGCGTTGCCCCATCGGGTCGTCCACGTTCAGAATGGCCCGCTTGTTGGACTTGCGCGTTTGGCTCAATCCGGTGAAGAGCCGCAACTTCGCCTGGAAGTACTCGTCCATGGTCTTATGAAAATCGAGATGATCCTGCGTCAAATTGGAAAAAACCGCGACGTCGTATTCGCAGCCGGCGACGCGTTCCTGGGCGAGGGCATGGGAAGAGACCTCCATGACAACCACGGTACAGTTGTCTGCCACCATTTGAGTGAGGAGTTGTTGCAACTCGAGCGCGCCCGGCGTCGTATGCGAGGCTGGAATAGTCTTCTCGCTAATCTGATACCCTATCGTCCCGATCAGCCCGACCCGCTGGCCCAATGCTTCCAATAAGGCCTTGCACACATACGTGGTCGTCGTCTTTCCATTCGTCCCTGTCACGCCGATCATGCGCATCTGGGACGACGGCTCTCCGTAGAAACGGCTCCCCAGCAAACCTAGTGCCTTGCGGGAGTCCACCACACGGACAAATGGAACCGAGAGCTTCTCCACCGGTTGCTGCGAAACCAGACCTGCCATCCCAGCTTGCACTGCCGCTGGAATGAAACGATGCCCATCCACTCGCTCACCCTGTACCGCGATGAACACACTCCCAGGCTGGATTGAGCGTGAATCGTCTGTGACGGCATACACCGAAATGGTGTGATCGCCTGCGCCTTCGATGATCGCCACCTGTCCTTGAAGCGCCTGAAGCATCGATGCAAACGTCATGACGATCCCATTACGCGTCGACTATGGCCCGCCCGCCGCCATCGCCAGCTTGACCGGCTCCGAGGATGAAACACCCAGGTAACTTAACGCCTGCTGACCAACGCGATTGAAGACGGGGGCTGCCACAGCCCCACCCCATGCCTCTCCCTGTGGTTCATCAATCACCACAATCATGGCCAATTGTGGATTGTCCGCCGGTACATACCCCACGAAGGAACTAACGAACTTGGAATCCGAATAGGCTCTGGTGCGTGGATCGATCTTCTGCGCAGTGCCGGTCTTTCCGGCAACACGAAATCCGTTAATCGCAGCCCTTCCCCCCGTTCCTTCAGTGACGACTCCTTCAAGAATCGTGGTTACAGCACGCGCCGTCTCCTGCGAAATTACTCGCCGTCTGACTTGAGGAAGGATCTGGCGCTTCAGTTGGTTCTGGGCGTCACGGATTTCCGACACGATGTAGGGCTTCATCAGCTTTCCCCCATTGGCGATCGCCGCAATTGCCGTGACCATTTGCATCGACGTGACACCAATCTCTTGCCCCATCGAGATGGAAGCCACGGTTCGCCGGCCCCATGTTTTGAAGTTTTTCAGCAACCCTGTCGCCTCCCCTGGAAGATCAATCTCCGTTTGCGCCCCAAATCCGAAGGTCTGGAGATACTGGTGCAAGCGCTGATCCCCCAGTGCCATGCCGGCCTTGGCCGCCCCGATATTGCTGGACTTTTGAATGACCTGCGCAAACGTCAACCAGTCGTGTTTTTCATGATCGTGAATGACCGTACTTGCAATGGCCATGCTCCCTTGCTCCCCGAATACCAGGGTCTCGGGTTCCATCACCCGTTCTTCAATGGCCGCGGCGGCCAGGATTGCTTTCATGGTGGAGCCAGGCTCATAGGCGTCGGTCAATGCGCGATTTCGCCAACGGTCCGGGCTCAAATTGGAGAGGACGTTGGGATCAAAACGAGGGCTGCTCGCCAACGCCAATAGAGCACCACTATTTGGCTCCATCACGATCATCGTCCCGGACTTTGCCTGTACGCGGGCAACCGCATTGTCCAATTCTTTTTCCACAATGTACTGAATCACTTCGTCAATCGTGAGTACGAGTCGATGGCCAGATGCAGGGACCTGTTCAGCTTGCTGCCCCTTCAAAAACACCGTGCGACCTTTTGCATCACGCTGTGCGACTATGATCTGCTTCTCTCCCTGCAAGTCTGAGTCATATCGGCGTTCGATACCCTCCAACCCCTGACCGTCCATTCCCGCAAAGCCCAAGAGATGGGAAAGAAGGGGGCCCTTGGGATAAAACCGACGCCCTTCCATGACCACACCGATCCCCTCGACTCGCGTGCGATCGAACCACCGTCCCTGCTCAGGGTCCAGCTTTCTCGCCAACCACACAAAGTGGCGATTTTGGCGCAGCCTCTGCTCCAACTCACTCACCCGAACATCGAGCACCGGTGAGAGCAGACGCGCCGTTTGGGCCGGGCTGTCCACATCGGTTGGCACGCCGAAAACGGACGGCACTTCCAGATTCATCGCCAGCACCTTTCCATTGCGATCGACGATGGCGCCCCGAGCTCCTTCCAACAGCATGGTTTTTTGATGCTGACGGTCCGCTTTCACCGTCAACTCAGCGGCCTGCAAAACTTGAAGCGTCACTAAGCGGAACAGGACAATGCCAAACCCGCCGAGAAACACCAGCAGCATCACATAGCGACGATAATGCTGAAGAGATCCAGCCACTATCTCCTCACATCAACTGGTTCTTGCTTGGCGACCCGAAGTTCCACTGGAGCACTTTGCATGGACGGCGCCATCAAAGGCCCGACTCGCACCACAATCACCTGCCCCCTCTGAGATGGTGCCATGCCAAGGCGTTCCGTCGCGATCTTGGCAACCCGATCGGGAGCACTAAGCGAGGAGACCTTGATGTGCAGCTGGTTGCGCTCGCGCTCAAGGACCGTCTTTTCCTGCTTGAGCCGCTCGACCTGATACCCCACTCGCACCATATCCACCCGTTCCCACACGAACAGAAATACCAGACACAGCCCCGTGCACATCGCCAGCAGTCTCATGCAGCCATCCTTTCCGACAACCGTTCGGCCACCCGCAGCTTCGCGCTCCGAGCCCGAGGATTCTCCCGGCACTCCTGCTCAGATGGAAGAATTGGTTTCTTCGTGAGTACCGACAGGTACGCGGCAAGCCCTTGCGCCAACGATCGAAAGGTGTGCTTCACAATACGATCTTCAAGAGAGTGAAACGAGATCACACAAATCCTCCCCATTGGCGCCAGGAGCTCGACGGCATCCCGAAGGGACGGCTCCAGCCGTTCAAGCTCCCGATTCACGGCAATTCGAAGCGCTTGAAATGTCTTAGTCGCACAGTGAATCCGTCCATGCCGATACGCAAATGGCACGGCTCCAGTAACAAGAGACGCAAGCGCACCCGTCGTGTCGATCGGCCGATGTTCCCGCTCACGCACGATTGCGCGCGCGATACGCCGTGAATAGCGCTCCTCTCCATATTGGAAAATGATGTCGGCCAGTTCTTGCTCCGCGCAGCGATTCACGAAATCCGCCGCCGCCATCTCGGCTGTTTGGTCCATGCGCATATCGAGCGGTCCGTCTTGCGTGAAACTGAACCCGCGGGCAGGATCATCCAACTGAGGCGATGACACACCAAGATCGAAAAGTACACCTGACACTTTCGATACCCCGATTTTCTCAAGATGGTGTTTCACGTGCTCAAAATTTCCCCTTATCAGCACCACTCGCTCGCCAAATCTCTTCAGCCGCTCTTGTGAAAATGCGATTGCCCGAGAATCTTGATCCAATCCAATCAGCTTTGTAGCCGGACCAAAACTATCCAAAATCGTTTCAGCATGCCCACCATATCCCACCGTACAATCCAAGATCATCCCGGGTTTTTCATATATAAGCCATTGTAATATTTCTTTGTTTAGTACTTGCTGATGGCTCAGTCCCATTTTCTTTATTACCCACTTAACTCCACTTCCCCCCACATAGACGGGAGTATACTCTCGTAAATCTTGTTGTCAATGGGAATTTTTCGGAGAATTTCTTTTATTTGACTGGTGTTTATGGAGGGTTTTCCCTTCGCCCAATTATTAGCTTTCATTGACTTCTTTAGGCTTGGGCAAGAGCAAGAGAATGACGGCATACGCACACCACGCCCACTCACATCGAGAGTTCTCTCGATCGCACTGGTCATAGGCTCTCTCTGGGTTTGGCGTGATCCCGAGGACAGCGCAGGCAAAAGAATTCAACCCTGACAATCCACTGAATGTACCGACTTCAATCTATTGGTGTCCCGGGAAGAATCAGGATTAGCAACTCTCGACGAAAAAACGGGCCGTCTGCAAACCGCTGTACGACCAGCACGCGAGTGAACTGTTTTGAGAGAGCGCCAGGAAACAGGGCTATGACGCTCCGGATCGTGACCCAATCAAAATTGTAGATCTACAGACTGACGCGTCAAAGTTCTCGGAGCGCTATCGGAACTTCCTGTCCTGCTGCGTCCCCCCTGACGACGCACTGGAAGCGATCGTCGATCTGATCAACGAAGCCAATCACATCTTACAGTCCGTCCAGAAAAAGAGCGTCTTTAATTCGGCCGGTTTTGAGGTCGGGAAGCGGGGGACTCGGTGAAAGAGCCAGCGCCGCGCCGAAGCTCAAAACCTTTGCTCGCCAATATACGCTCAGCAAGATTGTCCGCGCGGTGGCTCGCGCAAGAAATGAGTTATTTTCGTTCAGGAATCGTCTAAATAAATTGAAGGACACGCACCAAGAACTTGAGCGTGTGGACTACGAGCGAAACGGCCGGGTAAAACAACAGCTGCACGACGAAGAAGAGGCGATCAGAAAAGAGCTTTCCTCCCAAAAGCCTCCGTCAGCCGCGCCCACAGGTATGGAAACTCAAAACATCATGTTGCGCTTCCGCATCGGCGGAGACATCGAAGACACAAAATTCAATGCCAACTTCAGTGCGGATATCGGCGCCTTCATGTCCCCTTATAGCAATGTCGGAGAATCGCTCCGTCCTCGCCGAGGAGATGACATTCACGACAGCCAATTGTCCCATCGGCCCGAAACAGATCTTCAAGGCACCCCATGCCCAGCAGTACCGGTTTCGAAATCGACAACGCGCAAAACCATGAGGGCGCTTCGACCATTCAACACCGAGAAGTTGGTCCCTTCAGCCGAGATTCAGACTTCAACACGAAGCGCCGCCGGGGTCACCCCTCCAACACAGTCGATATCGGCTCCCACATTTCACCTGAATTGATACTGCGATACAAACCACTGCCGTTAGTGCCAACATAAAACAGGTTCGGATCCGTCTCGCTCTGTGCGATCGATCGGATATTGGTCGTCGCAAGTCCGTTATTTAGCGTCTTCCATGTCATCCCGCCATCATCACTGCAATGCACACCATCGCGTCCGGCGAGATAAATCACGTTTCTCCTAGCGCGATCCAACACCATCCCGATGATCATTTGATCAGACAGTGATGCACCGATCCGCTGCCATGCCTGGCCGCCGTCGAGGGTCTTATAGAGCCCGCGCAGCGTTGCGGCATACACCGTGTTCGGCTCGAAGGGATCGACCAGGATCGACGTCACATTCAGCGCACGTGACGTTTTCAGCATCCCCGGCGGCACCAATCCGTTATTCACTTTCTCCCAATGACCGGCTTGATCAACCGACTTATACACGCCACCACTTGTGCCTGCATACAGAATCTGTCTCCTCGTTGGATCCATACCAAGCGTCACGACCATGAGTACTTCCTTCATGCCGTCCATCCGCTTAGACCAATTCTCTCCACCGTTCTTTGTTTCATACACACCCATCGTCGTCGCAAGATACAGATGCTGATTGTCGGTTGGATCGAAGAGAAACTGGTTGACGACCGAAGTAATTGTCGCATCATCCAACCCCGTGCGCATCGAGATCCACCGCTGCCCGCCGTCGTGACTCTTAAAGACCGCGTCGCCTTTTGTCCCGGCATAGACCGTCGCCGGATATACCGGATCGATCGCCATTGAAATGACGCGCGAATGGCTCATGCCGCGTGACAGATTCGTCCAAGTCCGACCGCCGTCCCGTGTCTTATAAATGTAGTCGTTCGTGGCAACGTAGATGATGTCGGGGTTCTTGGGATGGAGCTGAATGACAACCATCGGGTCGCTGCGATTGCAGCCGAAGAGAGAGACGAGAAGTAGAAACGGCAGGAGGAGGACCTTTGCCATCGTGTGCATCTTAAGAGGGGCAGCAGGAATCATTCCATGTACGCACATCCACCAAGCACAGCCCACGATTGAACGATAGATTGATGCTACGTGCGCGGTGGCGAGTACAGGAATAATCCCCGCCGCCTCGCCCCCATCACACCACTCTGTTACCTGTAATTCGTAAACTGCAAGTCAATCCCAAAGTCTTTTCCTTTCAAGAATACGATCGCCGACTGCAGTTCGTCTTTACTTTTACTGAGTACCCGCACCTGCTCACCCTGAATCTGCGCCTGGGCTTTCAACTTTGAATCCTTGATCGTCTTCGTAATCTCCTTGGCTTTCTCCGACGAGATCCCGCTCTGAATATTGGCGATCTGCCGCACTGTACCGCTCAACGCCAGCTCGATTGTGCCTTGCGTGAATGCCTTCAGCGACACCCCGCGCTTCACGCACTTGAGCTTGATGATCTCCTGCACCGCATTCAGCTTGTACTCATCGTCCGACACCACCACTAATTCCTTCTCTTTCTCCTTCAATGTAATCTCCGTCTTCGAATCCTTGAAGTCGAACCGCTGCTTGATCTCCTTCCTCGCCTGATCCAGCGCGTTCTTCAACTCTTGCATATTCACTTCCGACACCACATCGAACGAAAACAGATCAGCCACATTCTCCCCCTTGTTTATCCCGTCTCTATCAAGGCACGCTTAGTCGATCTCCCAATGTGCAATCTTCCCCTCACTGGAATAGCACCTGTGATTGGTTTCACTGCGTGTGCACTCGGTGAGCAAGAAACCAATCCGGGCACCATTCCATTTCCACGCTCCCTCAACAACACCCTGTCCCATGCGGCAACTTGAACCGCCTGTCATCATCACAGCAAATCGCCGTCTGTGCCCGCCCCGCCGATCCTCCTCCTGCCATCACCACCACCTCACTCGACGTAAACGGGTGCTTCAAAATCACATAGCCATACCACTGTCTCATTCCGTCGCTCAAGACAATCAAACCCAGCACTGCCACCACCGCCACCAGTACCGCGTCGAGATACAACGCAAAGGCCTGCCCCGTCGCCGATGCCCCAGCTTTTCTCAAAAACATCCAGAACATCTCATACGAGCCGGTCAGCGTAATCACACCCACGAATAACATCGGCGCTGCCGTCACCCACAGATAGGGTGACTTCCACATCTTGATCAGCACCGTCGTCCCGATGCAGAGTGCCAATGTCCCGAGCAGCTGATTCGCCACGCCAAACATTGGCCAGATCGTCGAGATATTCCCTGTCCCAATCAAATAACTCCAGGCCCCTACCACCAACCCACTGCTGAGCAATACACCAGGCAGCCAATTGATTCGGCGAAACGGCGCATAGATCCGCCCCGCCATCTCCTGAATGAGATAGCGCGCCACACGTGTCCCCGTATCGATTGTCGTCAGAATGAACAGCGCCTCGAAGACCAGCGCAAATTGATACCAATAGGCCATCAACCCCGACATGCCGGGCAGCGCCGCGAAGATCGAAGCCATGCCGACCGCCAAGGACACGGCACCGCCAGGGCGTCCAGCTACATCTACCTCAACCATTTGTGACAGTTCTGCGATGCGCGACGGCGCAAAGCCCATGGCCGCCAGCGCTTCGGTACTCAACGTCGTATTGATCGCCAGATAGTCGCCGGGAATCAACACTGAGGCTGCGATCAGCGCCATCACCCCGACAAAGCTTTCCAACAACATCGCCGTATAGCCCACCACCGCCTGCGACTCCTGCTCGATCATCTTCGGCGTCGTCCCGGATGATACCAGCGAATGAAAGCCCGACACGGCCCCACAGGCGATCGTGATGAAGAGAAACGGGAAGAGCGTACCAGGAATAATCGGCCCCCCACCGTCCGCGAAGGCCGTCACCCGCGGCATCTCAATCGTCGGCGCCATGAGGATCACCCCAAAGCTGAGCAGAAACACCACGCCCAGTTTCATAAACGTACTCAAATACCCGCGCGGCACCAGCAGCATCCAGCCAGGTAGCACCGACACGAGAAAGCCATAGCCGGCGAGCAACCACACCAACGCCGGTCGGTCGAATTCAAACAGCCAGGCATAGGACGACTGTGCAACCACTCGACCGAACAACACCGTCACGATCAGCAGCACCACGCCTAACACCGACACCTCCGCCACCGCGCCTGGGCGAAGCTTCTGGAGATAAAAACCCATGATCAAGCCGATGGGGATTGTCATCGCAATCGTGAACGTCCCCCAAGCATTATGATAGAGCGCGTTCACCACCGCGAAGCCGAGCCCGGCCAACGCCACCACCACAACAAACAGGACGGCAACAGCCGTGGCTGTCCCTGTGATCGATCCAAGTTCATCATGCGCAATTTCAGGTAACGAGCGCCCGTTGCGCCGCATTGAAGCTACGAGGATGATGAAATCCTGTACCGCTCCTGCCAGCACCGCGCCGATCACTAACCAAAGAAACCCGGGCATGAAGCCAAACTGCGCCGCCAGCACCGGACCCAGCAACGGCCCTGCTCCGGCAATCGCCGCGAAGTGATGGCCGAAGAGTACCACCTTGTTGGTCGGGTGAAAATTGACCCCGTCGTTCAACCGCACTGCTGGAGTCACGCGCTGGTTGTTCAGCTCAACGACCTGCCTAGCGATCCAGCGTCCGTAAAACCGATGGGCTAAGGTGTAAATACACCCCGCTGCCACGACCAACCAGAGCCCGTTCACTTTTTCATGGGGATTGACGACACCGGCGACGAAGGCGAACGCAATGGCGGCGAGAAGGGCGAGAAAGATCCAGAAGATATGCTTGAACACTGACATGTGGCGCATCTTATTCTACCTCCTGATGTGTTGCGCCTTTTCCCACCATCGCCAAACAGAGCAAACCGATTCCGATCCAGACCAATTCCCGAAAGCGCCTTAACAGAGCGAACGTCAGCCCTGTGACATCGCTGTAGCCGAAGGCCTGGAGGAGTAAGACATTGCCTCCGTCTTGGGCCCCCAAACTCCCGGGAATGAAGAAGCTTCCTCCCTTGATAAATACGGCGAGGGCGCCGATGGAGAAAGCCGACAAGATGCTGGTCGGTTCACCAAGAAAATGCAGAATGATGAAGACCTCGATGGATTCGGCCATCCAGCCCAAAAAATACAAGCCGATCGAGGCATAAAAAGCCTGCTGGTGGTGGGTGTAATAATCCTGAATTGTCCGGTCGATCGAAAGCAGATGCGCTTTTTTCGATTCCAAAAACCCAATTCGCAGCCTCAGTTTCCTCATCAGACTCAGGATTGAGATGAACAGTCCACGCCGCTGGATAAATACAAATCCCGCGATTGAGCACACCAGTACCCCTACACTCAATAACGCGGCCGTCACCGTTTGTCCTGCCGAGGTTCCCATCCCCAGAAGCACAAACCCTAGAGCGATCCCAACGAGAATATAGAATACCTCGGCAAGAGTCATGGTGGTCTTCGCAATGACGACGGACGCAGCTCCCTCCGCAATCGGGACGTTGTATTTCTTGAGGAGATACGCTTTGAGCGGTTCGCCACCCAAGTAGGCCGTCGGCGTCGTCATGTTCACAACTTCGCCGGCGGTGCGAATGGCCATCAGCCGCCAAAAGGGAATGGCTTGGGCAGACGAGCCCAGAACGACCTTCCAGCCATAGGCCTCGATGGCATACATCAAGAAGGACGGAATCAAGACGGCCAGCAATGCCAGCGGACCGAGCCGAAACGCCGCCTCATAGATCTTGTCGGGGCCGATATGCCAAACAAGGAGACCGAGGACGGTCAGACCGAGCGCGAGTAGGAAATAGCGAA
>Ga0194125_10009350_pt1 | contig 13624 bp, 24 predicted proteins | sample TA2KigC250mmetaG_FD_148626 | JGI IMG/M metagenome (GOLD analysis project Ga0194125, IMG submission 148626) | Freshwater microbial communities from Lake Tanganyika, Tanzania - TA2015034 Kigoma Deep Cast 250m | ecosystem: Environmental > Aquatic > Freshwater > Lake | place: Tanzania: Lake... | reverse complement strand
CAATTACATTTCCGCAATCAGGATGTATGGGTGCAGATGGAAGAGTGAGAAGGGGACAAATAAAAACTGTTTATACAAACAGATTAATGATTCCTGGTGCAGAATCAGTTACAACTTTCCTGAATTATAGTGTTGATTCCGTCACAGTTGGAGGAACATACAAAATTAAAAATATAGTTGACCCAGTACAAATTATGATATTTCCTCCACAATACAACCATAAATGGTTAGTAACAGTTGTTGGTGGAAGATTGAGTTATCCTAATGGTGATGTAGTAGAATGGAACTCAACAAAAACAATTGAACAAATTGAAGGTTCTCATACACCCATACTTCGTGATGATGTATTTAAGAAAACTGGTAATTCAAGTGGACAATCAGTTAGAGGACTTAGAACTACAAGTTGGTTATCAGAAATTACTGAACCACTCATAAGAAAGAATACATGTAGATGGATTGTTAAAGGAAAGATTAGAACAGTTAGGAGAAATTTATCTAACACAAGTCCGTGGATTAGTATACTTGATTTTGGAAATGGAATGTGTGATAATCAAGCAACACTCAATATAAACGGTAATATCCGAACAATAACTTTACCATAAAAAAAATTAAATGGCACTTTCAAAGAAACAAAAGAAGATTAGAAACCGAAATAGGATGGCAAAGAAAAGCCGCTCTCAACTCTATAAGAAGGGATTACATGGAAAAAAAACTTAGGGGTATAAAGTATTAAAGAATCTTGCATGCCATGCGTAATCCACCTTAAAATCGTTCTGGTGAGATTATAGGAGTAATAACCCACTTATTGTGGGTTATTTTATTTGGTAAAGTGAGAAAAAATTTGTATATTTGTATAAATAAAAAAACATATGAGACGTAAGATTATTTTTATAGATATTGATGGTCCTTTGGCATGGGGAACTTGGGGTGATGGTGCGGTTAATATAAAAGATGTAACTAAAATACCATATCCTTTAGTAAAAGAAGATTGTCAAGCACTTCAAAAAATTTGTGATGAAACAAATGCAGATTTAGTGGTGAGTTCTGATTGGAGAAAACATTTTGGTTTTAACCAATTAAAACAAATCTTTACATACTATGGTATTTACGCACCGATTGTGGATATAACAACACATCAGGACCTTTGGCATAAATTGAGTAGACCGGGTTCTGAGTGGGAAAGGGCAGCAGAAATAGTGAAGTGGGTTAAAGATAATAAAATATCAAATTGGATTTCAATTGATGATATGAAGTTGGATAATCAATTCAAATGGATGAAACCACGTGTACCAATGTGGAGACATGTACAGGTTGATGGTGATTTTGGATTTGGGGGAAGATTGAGAGATAAGATAGATGAATGTATCAATAAACTAAACCGATAAAAAATGAATAAAAAACTATTGACAGAAATAGAGGAAATTGTATTTGATGAATTAATTGAATTAGAAAAAAATGATATTCCAAAAGAGCTAGTTGAAGCGATTAAGGAAGTAAGAGCTGGTGAATCACTTTCAAGTTTTGAAACTGGTGAAAATGTTCCAACCGGCCAACCATATCGCCTCTCAGATTCAGATGATTTTCCGTTTGGTACTTACATACAAAATGAAACAGGTAGAATTATATCCAAACATTTTCGTATGGATGATGAATACCAAATTAAGCAGGAAGATATGCTGACTATGCTAGAAGATATGGGATACACCCGTATCTTTGACCGTTCTTATTATGGTGGAAATAAATTTTCATCTTCGTATGTATATCAAAAGAAAGTTGGTGATTCTATAACGTTGGTGAATGTCCAAAATGTTATTAATAAATGGATTAAGAAAGTTAAGAAAACTTTAGTTGATTCTTTTGGTATTGAGCTCCAAATCTATTCAAATGATAATTCGGAGTTGTACGATGAGTTCATCACCAAAGTTATTAAGTTGGGTAAGAGAAGAAAGCACGAAAGTAATAACATAGGTTTGGTAATTCAGACAAGTAGAGGTTATTCAACCACATCATTCGAACTACCAAAGCAGAAGTTGGATATTGAGTTGAACTATGGTAAGGGATTCAAACCTGTGCATGATAAAATTATCAACACACTTAACAAAAAGAATGGTAAAGGATTAGTACTTCTGCATGGTACGCCGGGTACAGGTAAAACCCACTACCTTAAACATATCGCAAGTAAGATTAAGGATAAGAGGGTACTATTCATACCACCATTCCTTGCGGACTTCATCACATCACCGGAGATGACACCATTTCTAATTGAGAATAGTAATTCAGTTCTGTTCATTGAAGATGCGGAAAGAGTAATTACGGATAGACAAACTGGTGGGGCAAATGGTGTATCAAACATCCTTAACATTACTGATGGAATCCTTAGTGATATTCTTAACATTCAGATTGTAGCAACGTTCAATATGGATAAAGCTAAGATTGATTCGGCACTATTGAGAAAAGGCCGTTTAATTGCAGAACATAAGTTTGATGCTCTACCAATTGATGATGCGAACAATCTATTGAAACACTTAGGTAAAGAAGCAAACGCAAGTAAACCTATGACCCTAACTGAAATCTATAATGTTGAGGAAGAAGAATTCAAATCAGCAGATAAGCACTCACCAATAGGTTTCAATAAACACTATTAATATGTTTGATAAACTTATAGAACAACTAATAAAACTCGGAAAGGATATATTACCTTTCGTAATAATTGAGCAGTGGAATGAAGCAGTAATACTAAGATTTGGTAAATTTTGTAAAGTACTAAAACCTGGCATTTATCTTAAAATTCCATTCTTTGATTCGGTGTGGGAAACAGAAACCATTACTCAATCACTTGATATGAATCCACAATCAATTACAACTGCGGATGGTAGAAATATTGTTGTAAAGGCAATTATTCGTTTTAGTGTAATTGATACTAAAACTTATGTTACTTCAATTATGAAACCACACGATGTATTGGTTGATACAACGCAAGGTATGATTAGAGAAATCATTGAAGATACACGTTGGTATGATTTGGTTGGTATTGATAAGCAACTCACAACTGAAGTGGGTAAGTTTATGAGAAGGTGGGGTATTAAAGTTGAAAAAGTGACACTTACTGATTTGGCTGAAATTCCTTCATATCGAATTATAATGAATAAAGAAGAAAAACAACCAGTTATAGTACCTGAAAATTTGAATTAATATGAACAAACTTAAAAAATATGGATTAGCAACACTTTGTGTAATATTTGGAAGTATTGCTTTCCTTTCCTACGCCCGATTTAAAGGTAGAGAATTGGAGATAGAACAATTAAAAAAAGATAATGAAATATTGAGACAGTATATTATTACTTTAGAAGAAAAAGTTACTCTATTAGATAGTTATCCATACGAACACTCAGAAATAAAAAAAATAATTAAATGACCGAATTACTTATTTTCCTTAACATATTGATATTGGAAATTGTACTAAGTATAGATAATGCAGCTGTACTTGCGGCGATGGTAAAGGAACTCCCTAAGAATCAGCAAAGAAAGGCATTAACCTATGGGATAGCTGGAGCATATCTTTTTAGAGGATTAGCATTAGTATTCGCATCATTTCTTATCAACTTAATATGGCTTAAAATAGTTGGTGGATTATACCTAATTTATCTTGCTTACAAAGCCTTATTCGGACATGGTGAGAGTGGTGGAAGTGGGATGAATGTAAAGATACCTTGGTTATCACAACTTTGGTCCACAATCGTAGCAATAGAGATTATGGACTTGGTTTTCAGTATTGATAATGTATTTGCTGCAGTAGCGTTTACATCTAATATTTCGTTGATATGTGGTGGTGTATTTATTGGTATCCTTGCTATGAGATTTGCTACAACTAAGTTTGTGAAGATATTAGAAAAGAACCCTATTTTAGAGAAAGTTGCATATTGGGTTATTGGCGCATTGGGATTAAAGTTAATATCATCATATTGGTTACATAATCTAAATACTGAAAGTGTAGATGCCGTATTTTCAATTTTAACCTTATTAGCTTTTATCATTCCAATTATATTTAAGAAAAAAAAGTAGTTATGAAAACCCCTTTATGTTACATTGGAATCCACAATTGGGATTACAAAAAAGAAAAGCATCCTGTTACAAATCATCCTGAAAATAGAGAATACATAAGAGTTGTGGTTAGGGAATGCAAATGGTGTGGGCATAGAGAGCATCACCATTTACCAAGAATAGATAAAAAATTTACTAATTGGGAAAGTTGGGACAGTATTAAAAAAGATGAAACATTAAATTATATAAAGTTACACGAAAATGAAATTCAGAACTAGAAAACTTATTAAGTACGAAGATTTAAATGCTAAAGGTACACTATTTGGTGGGCAGGTTTTAAAATGGATTGATGAGGAAGCATCAATTTTTTGTATGTGCCAATTATTTACAAAAAACATTGTAACTAAGGCAATGAGTGAAGTAGATTTTATCTCATCAGCTAGATTGGGGGATATTGTTGAAATAGGATGTGAATTAGTAAATTTGGGAACTACATCCATAACAATTGCATGTGAAGTGAGAAATAAAAATTCAAAGCAAACAATAATTAGAATTGATAAAATTGTTTTTGTAGCGGTTGATGAAAATGGTAAACCCGAACCTCATGGAATAGTAGAATGAGTAATTGGATTTGTAAATATTGTGGAGAAGATACATCAGAAGTAGATTTTGATTATATGGTGGGAACTGACCATTTAATTTGTGTACTACAAAGTGAAATGGAAAAAAAAGTAAAAATTGAGAATTGGTATAAATTAGATTCTCAAGAATTTGAAATTAGAGGAGTACCATTAAAAGTAATTGGTACAAGTAAAATTGATTGTAGATATTCAATGGATGTATATGAAATGGTAGAAAAACAACTTTTTATAAAAGTTGACCTTTGGGTAGATAATAAAGAATTAACTTGTAAAATATTCCCACCGAATCAATTTACTTATCCACCAATTCAGTTACAAAGATATATCACTAAATCGCATTTAAAAGACCCAACAATATTTTTATCAACAATTTGTGAATTTATTTTAGGAAATAAGGATGTCAGAAATATATGTGATGCCCTTAATGATAAAATGTATTCAAAAAATGGAAAATCCTCAAATAGTGGATTAAACGGCTCTGCTGGGTTGTTTGCCCAAACATTTAGTTCAGCAAGTCTTTGGTAATATCAAAAATTTTTCGTATATTTGTATTATGAGTTATTTTTATCACTTAATAGTTGGAACAATCTATGGTATTGTTGCACAAATTATTACCTTTCTACAATTACAAGGTAACATAAAATGGGGTTGGTTACAAAAGTATCCAATTCTTACATTATTGGCAGCAATTCCTATGGCATACCTTTTTATAAAATCGGTAGAACACTTTGTTTCTGCTTATGGTGGAGAGATATGGCCAAGCCGTTTGATTGGTTTCGCTATTGGTATTATTGTTTTTGCATTTATGAGTTTTTTCTTATTTAAAGAACCAATTAATACAAAAACCTTAGTGTGTTTGTTATTGAGTTGTTGTATTTTAGGAGTTCAAATATTTTGGAAATGAATATAGTAGTAACAGGAGGAGTTGGTTTTGTTGGAACTAACTTAGTAAAAAAATTAAAGGATGATGGCCATAAAGTTATTGTCATAGATGATTACTCAGTTGGAAAGGTCACTAATCAATTTGATGGAGTTAGGTACTTACCAATGAATGTAGAACAAATGGATTATGTACATGGTGGTGAAGTTGATTTGTGTTATCATTTGGCTGCACTTAGTAGAATCCAACCATCGTTTGAAGGTCCATCGAATTACTTTAGAGTAAACGCCGGTGGAACTGAAGCAGTTTGTGAATGGGCTAGAAAGTATAATGTAAAAGTTGTTTATGCTGGTTCATCTTCGCAATGGCACAACCCATTTCTTTCACCTTATGCACTCTATAAAAAGATAGGTGAGGATGTGTGTAAGTTATATCGTCAAACTTATGGAACTAATATTGAGATTGCAAGATTTTATAATGTTTACGGTCCTTATGAAATAACTGAAGGTGAGTGGGCGGCTGTGATTGGAAAGTGGAGAGGATTGGTAGCCGAAGGTAAACCAATTCAGATAGTAGGTGATGGTGAGCAGCGTAGAGATTTTACGCACATTGATGATATAGTTGATGGATTAATTAAAATTGGATTCTCAGACTTAAAGCATGAAGATGCATGGGAGTTAGGAACGGGATATAACTATTCACTCAATGAATTGGCTGAACTTTTTGTAGAAAAGTTTGGATGCGAAAAAGTTTATATCCCTCAACAAAAAGGCAATTACAATGAAACTAATAGAGTTAATGATGATGCTGTTAATCAGTTGAATTGGAAACCAAAAGATATTTTAAAAGATTATATAAAAAACTTATAAAAAACCTGATTTTTTTACCTAAAACTTATATGTATGAGTAGTTATACAATTTTCGGAATCATTTTAGTAGTAACATCCCTTTGGATGGCCTATGAAGTTTGGAGAGCACCTTTGATGGAAGAAACTGAAGATGGTGGACTTCGGACGATTAGACCTACAAAGAAGTTAAGAGATTTGTTTAAGAAGAAAAAGTAATTTACTAATTTTTCACAAATTTCTTAAAAAACTAACTTGGCGTAAGTATTGGTCTATCCAATTTTATGTCAGATTTTGAAACCAAATTTTAGTATAATTAAAAAATTATAAAAAAATATAAATGGGAACTTTGGGCTTAGTTCTATTTATTGTTTTAGTAGTAGGCATTTTATCCATTTTATGGGTAAGGGGTATTGATTATATGAAAAAAAATCATCCTGATTATAAAGGAAAAGATTTTTTGAATTGGGATGATGATGTTACTACAACTGCTGGAAGAGATGGATGGGATGACAATCGTGTCCATACTGAAGGTGGGTTTTAAGAAACAATATGATGGAAACAATCGGATTTATTGGTAGCATACTTTTAGGAGTATGTGGTATTCCAGAAGTGGTTCGCACCATTAAGGATAACAAATGCCATTTAGGATGGAACTTTTTGTTATTGTGGTTTGGTGGTGAACTATTTATGCTTACATACGTTATACCAATGAAGAACTTACCATTATTATTAAATTATTTATTTAATACAGCATTGGTATCAATAATGTTATTTTATAAAATAAAAAAGACAAATTATGTTACAATTAAAAGAAGCAATCGCAGAGAAACATTCGTTGGCTGAAAAAATGCCATTTAATCAGAGAATGTTTAGGGGTGAGTTATCTAAAGAAGAATACATTTTGTATCTTTGTCAACAATTAGCAATTTTTAAATCTATTGAAAGATTTCCATTACCACATAATGGATTAATTAGATGTCCAAATGTATTTGAAGATATTAAAGAATTAATGGGGTTGAAAGATGAGCAAGGTCTACAAATACAACCTTTAGAATCAACAAAGGCATATCAAAAATACCTACACTCACTTACTCAAGAACAACTTTTACCTCACATATATCTAAATTACCTAGCTATTATGTTTGGCGGACAAATGATGAAATCAAAAGTTCCTGGTAGTGGTAGAATGTATGAATTTAATGGTGATGTAAGAGAAATAGCAGGTAGTATTAGAGCTATCCAAAAAGATGAATGGGGAGATGAGGCAAACAAAGCATTAGATTTTAATATAGCAATTTTAGATGAACTACAACGAGTATCTGAATCAGCTAGCTAATAAGCTTCAAAAAATGGTGTTAGCCGCACCTAAAGTTGGGCCTGTATATACCGAAGATTTTGGGTGGGTAAATCACCGTTATGAATCTTCACTATTTCGCCTAGCCCATATTGAAAGATATTACGATAAAAATATAGAAGTATTACACTTCACTACTTTTCCACACAAATGGAGTCCAGAGCCTATATTTGGGTTTGATGTTATTGCATCAAAAAGTATGATTGCTGGATGTTATATGGATTTGAGTCCTATCTTAAAGGATTACCCATTTGATACCGGAATAGATTTTAAAGATAGGAAACCTTTACCCAAATGGGCTACGGTATTTTCTGATAAATTTATTATGCTAAAACCAGAATCCGATAACGAATTTATACGATTTTGTGACTGGGTTTTAGATAGATATGATTGGTATCTAAATTCTATATTGTGGATGGAGCGTGAATCGGAAGATATTAATAAGATTATAGAAAAACAAAATATTTATTGTCAGATACAGGCAACAAATCCTCGTACATTCTCAGCACTAAAAGCTAAGATTGGGGAGGATAGAGCTCGTTACTTTATGGAAAATATTTTATTTCCCCAAATATGAAACCTAAGAAAATAAAAATAGATTTTAATATTCCAATAGAGACATGGGTGGATGAAAACAAATGTATAATAATGAATTCAATATACGAAAACGTATTTGAGTTTGTAGATTCTGAAGAAAATGATAGAATAATCCTACAAATTCATCCAGATATGGGGAAAGAAAAAAATAGAAGAAGAATAAATTCTGACCAATCACCTGTAAATGTAGATTTTATAATATCTAAGCTGGATATAGATTTGACTATAAAAAAACTTTTAGAACATATGATAGAAATAGAGGAATACGAAAAATGTGCCGAAATCGTAAAGCTTCAAAATAGAGAAATATCTAAACCTGTGCGTAAAGTTGGTGTAAAAAAACCAATTAAAAAATAATACATATTTATATCTATGAATTTAGATGATATAAAATATGGTAATCAACCAAAAGAACACAAAGATAAAGTAGAAAAAGATGTGGCCGGTGTTCTTAAAGCCTGTATGGAAGCGGGTATTATTAAGGATGTATTAGATAATCATCCATTTCCAACCAATTCATCAGAAGAAACTCGTAACGAATTAGATTATTTAGTTGAAAAATTAAAAAGTGCAAATCAAAATGATTTAAAGTTTTGTGAATTAATGGAAAACAATCACTATGATTTATTTGTTATAGTTGGGAAAAAGTTAGGATTGGATATTTCTAAAGAACAAATTATAAAATGGAGTGATGAAATATACCCAATTACATTTTATTTAAAAGATAAATTTAATAGACCAAGACCATATCAATTGGCGAAAGAACTAAACTTACCGATTTATCCTATTATACTGACCGATGCGAATACAGCATCATATCCATCCGGCCATACTATGGATTTTTTAGTTATACTCTACCATTTTGGATATATGAAACCGGAAGCAGCGGCGCAAATAGATGATTTTTACCACCAAATAAAAAGAGTAAGAGAACTTAGTGGAGTACATTATCCATCTGATAGAAAAGTTTCTGAATATATATTTAAACAAATCGTAAAAAATAAATTAATAGGATAGTTACAAATTTAACAAAATAAACCAATTATGGACGACGGTGACAGTGAAAAAAACAATCAAAAAATTAGAAAACAAAGAGAACAGATTACTGCTCTACAGAGATACATCTTTAATGTTGGCAATGTTCTTTCTACCTTTGGGGTACGATGCGTTATTCAAGCTAATGATGGATATAACAGGCTCGTATTGGGGAGCAGACGTGGTCTTTTACTCAATTTCAGGGTGTTTTTGGTTATCCTATATTTTGCTTACGAAACGTTTAAATAAAATTGATAAATAATATGAGTGTTTTTACAAAAAGAAAAGAAGAGTTTGTAATGCCTGTAAGACCGGGTTATTCAGCTGAAGAAACTCAAAAAGCATACAATAAAATTCAAGAAGCAGATGGTGGCCGGGCTGGTTCAAAAGTATCATCCATTTCAGAACTTAAATCATTTTATTCTTCATCATTAGCACCAATTCATTCTCATCCAGATAATGATGCTACTGATGACCAGAATAAAGATAATATTTTAGATATGGAATCGGTTGATTGGATGGAAATTCTTGTTAGTTGTCATCATATGCATGGGTACAGATTAAATGGGAAACCATTAGGGATAAACTCTCTTCCTGTTGACTGGTATGGATAAAATAAATTTGGTAGATTCGGATTTTATTCGTATCTTTACATAGATGGAAATCAATGAAAAAATAGTAAAATTAAAGATTAAGGAAGCGGAATTGAAGAAACAATTAGCCACTTATGAAGCTCAAATACCTGTAAATAATATGGGTAAATGGGCTAGGCAAACTGCTATTAACAGTATTTCCGAAAGATTAAAAAAGGTGCAAGAAAAAATCCATTTCCACGATTCAATATATTTATCTAATGAAATATATAATGAGTGGAAAAAGAATGTAAAATAGTTCGCTTAGATGAAGCATCGTTAGGTAGAGTTCTCCAACACATTCAAGGTAAAAAAAATGTAAAGAATTGGGGAATGATGACTGCATACAGATATGTTAATACACCTAATCAAAATAAAAAACTAAACAAACAATTAGAGGCCGAAGTAAGAGCTATGGGACATGGTTTTTTCAAAGTAGAAGGCCATTGGGTTGAATGTCAAGATGGTAATCTATCATATTTTGATTGCCCGCAAAATCTATTAAAAGATGCAGTAGAAGAATCACTTTTTATTCCTAATATTTCAGCAAAACAAATACATAGTTTAGGTAAAAAATACGGACAAGATGCCGTAATCTTTGGTGGTGAACAAACCAAAGGTAATGCAACCCTTATATTCAAAAATGGTAAAGTAGAAAACATAGGTAGGTTTTCACCAAATAAAATACAGCAAGCTTATTCAAAATTAAAAGGTGGAAAAACATTTGTATTTAATCCTGAAAAACCAAAAGCATCTGATGATGAAACTAAACTAATTGATTTATTACCAAAAGATATACTTAACAAAAGAGTAAAAAATCCAGAGACAGGAAATTTAGTTAAAGTACAAACTGCACTTGCATACGATGAAAAACACCCTGCTTTTAAAGCGGCAACATCTTTGGTAAAAATGATAAAAAAATCCTAAAGTATGGCATTACCAGATGGTGGACAGATAGCAGCATCCGATATAAATTCAGAATTTAGTAGACCTTATTATTTTGAAATGTCTATTTGGCATGCTCGTAATGGGTATTATAAAGGTCTAAATGGATGTAGTGGTAAAACACCCGGTGGACCTGGAAGAAATACAAATAATGGATACGCTTGGAGTGATTGGTGGGGGTATGACCAAAATTTTTCATGTTGTAACGTTTACAGTTATGTAATTGAAAATCCATGTGATGCAGATATTCGTATTCAGACTAGATGGCATGAAGGTACTTGGATTGATGAAACTTGGAATTGGGCTGGATATAGGTATCACACATCACCTAGAAAACATACACAAATAAATGCCTGGTTTGATGCTAATATAGATTGGGGAAATTATTGGTGTTATTGTACAAAAAGAAATTATTCAAATTATAGAGGATATTTTCAAAGTTGTGACGGATTTGCAAATGCAGGGTGTGATTTATATTTTACATGTGCACCCTACACTGCCGAATACTTTGAAGTACAATTTTTATGTTATTAAATACTTATTATTATGATAAAATATTATAAAAACGGATTTAGCATTTACAAAGTTGATTTAGAAAATAATGAAGTTACAACTGCAACAAATCATCCCTATAATAAAGGGATAGTTTATTCTTTTGGAATGGATGAAATAGCAAGGTCTATGGAAGATTCTTTTCAAACTCAACTTGGAATAGTTAGACCTGGTGGAGTTGTAACTGTTGAATCAACCGCTGAAGAATATGTATTATATAAACAGGAAATATTTCAACATTTTACTTCTGCGAGTATTAGTATCTAAATAAAAATTATGAGAATTGTCATAGTTGGCGGTGGTACGGCCGGATGGATTACGTCACTTTTTTTGGCTAGTAAAAATGTAAGAGCGGATGAATTAATACCGCATCAAATTTTGGTTATTGAAAGTCCAAAAATACCAATAATTGGTGCAGGAGAGGGTTCTACTGGTGCTATGGTAGGTGTAATAAAAGATAAATTAAAAAATTTAAAGGGTATTAATCAAACTGAATTTTTAAAAAGAGCAAATGGTACAATAAAGTTGGGAATCAATGTTAAGGATTGGAATGGTGATGGTAAAAATTTTTTAGAACCTTTACAGCCTACATCAACAGTAAATCAAAATATAGATATAGATTTTCATTTGGCTTCTTTATATGGTGAATCGTATTTAGCTTCAGCAACTGGTGTAGTTTGGCAGGATAATTTAGTTCCATTTTATACCGGGTCTAATAATAATATTTTAGATAATGGTGGTCATGCATATCATTTTGATGCTTATAAAGTAGGACAATATTTTAAAGAAATTGCTATTGAAAATGGAGTAAAACACATAAGTTCGGAAGTAATTGAAACTGTAATTGATTCAAATAATAAAAATTTATCACACATCAAATTAGAGAATGGTGAAATTATTTATTCAGATTTATGGTTTGATTGTACTGGATTTAGTAGACTACTTATTAACGCGGTAGGTGGTAGCTGGAAAAGTTACTCCGAATTTTTACCCTGCAACAAAGCCATGCCTTATTTGCATCAATATGAAGATGGTGAAATTATAAGACCTGAGACTTTAGCTTGGGCTATGCCAAATGGATGGATGTGGCAGATTCCAACACATGATAGGTATGGGTGTGGTTATGTTTATTCGGATAAATTTGTTAATGATGAACAGGCTCTGAAAGAAATGGAAGAAATTACTGGAAGAAAAATTAATCCAATAAGAGTATTAAGTTTTGATCCTGGTAGACTGGAAGAAGTATGGGTTAAAAACGTTATAGCAATTGGACTTTCATCTCATTTTTTAGAACCATTAGAAGCAACATCTATCCATGCAACAATTGTTCAAATAGATACTTTTTCAAATATTTTTATGGGTGCTTTTTCTGAAGAAACATTATATGAAACAAATAGAAAAAAATATAATCAATTTTTTGGAAAAATGGTTGATGATTTTGCAAGCTTAATTAGGATACACTATGTAACAAAAAGACAAGATTCAGACTTTTGGAAATATGTTAATAATGAATTACCGAAAACTGAAAAAGTTGAGGAAATACTTGAAATTTGTAAGTTTAGGTCTCCGTGTATATATGATTGGGATATATTTCCAGGTGCATCCGGCTGGGGAGTTTGGGCAACTATATTGACAGGGTTGGGTATATTAGATAAAAAAATTATTCACAATAATATGTGGAATCATAACTATATACAAGATTCCGAAATGATGTATGAAAAAATGTTATCGCATTTTTTAAATTATAAAAAATATTTTATATCACATAATCAATTAATAGAAAAATTAAAAAGTAAATAAATTTGGTATTCTCATATCTTTTTCGTATATTTACATATACTAAAAATTTCGGAGATACCTAACCTATTGAGTTTTAAGGACTTGTAAAAGTTATCCACATTATGAAAAATAAATTTGGACGATTCAAAAAGTTTTAGTATCTTTATAAAATATTAGGGTTGAAGCCAACAAACAATAAAACCGATTGTGTGATGGTGGACCAAAAATCCATAATTGATGAATTCGGATGTTCATCAGCCTATAAAGCCGGATACTCTAATAAATTTTTAAAAATATTTGGTAGTTTAAAAAAATTATCG
>Ga0194125_10009345_pt1 | contig 13628 bp, 14 predicted proteins | sample TA2KigC250mmetaG_FD_148626 | JGI IMG/M metagenome (GOLD analysis project Ga0194125, IMG submission 148626) | Freshwater microbial communities from Lake Tanganyika, Tanzania - TA2015034 Kigoma Deep Cast 250m | ecosystem: Environmental > Aquatic > Freshwater > Lake | place: Tanzania: Lake... | reverse complement strand
TTTTGCCATGCGGGCATGCTGTAGCGCAGGTCCAGGACGAAGAGTGGCCGACCTGGCGAGGGCCACGCGGCGACGGCACATGGAATGCGCCAACACTACCCAGCGCATGGCCAAAACAAGGACTGCCCGTAATCTGGCGTCAGAATATCGGAGGCGGATATTCAGGTGTCGTGGTAGCTGATGGGCGCGTCTATACCATGGATAGGCAAACCGAGCCGAAGGAAGTTGAGCGTGTCCTCTGTTTCGATTCAAAAACCGGCAAGCCGCTGTGGACACATTCCTACGAGGCTCTGTACCGGAAACTCAATTACGATAGCGGGCCGCGAGCGGCTCCCACAGTTTATGAAGGACATGTTTACACGCTGGGCGCAGTCGGACATCTGCACTGCCTGGACGCTAAGTCGGGCCAGGTTATATGGGCTAAGGATACGGTAACTGAACTAAACGCCGAACGTCCGCTATGGGGCTTTGCCGCCTCGCCGATAATCTGGAGAAACCTGGTTATCACCCATATCGGCGCAAAGCCCAAGGGATGCCTTGTGGCGTTTGACCGTATCACCGGCAATGAGGTGTGGCGCAGTTCGGATGACCCGGCGGGCTATTGCACGCCTATCATCGTTGAACATAATGGACACGAGCAGATTATCTGCTGGACGCCAGAGCATATTCTTGGTATCGCGCCGAGCACAGGTGAGGTTTACTGGTCGGTTCCGTACAAAGTGACCAACGGTGTCTCAATCTCTACGCCGATTTTCCAGGAAGAGCTTGTGTTCGTCAGCGGTTACTGGGAAGGTTCAAAGGCCATTCGCCTCGGTAAGGAGCCGCGCGATGTTCAACTAATCTGGACGGAGAACCAATACCTCCGCGCTTTGATGTCGCAACCGCTTTACCGAAATGGCTACGTCTATCTACTGGACAAGTCATACGGACTGACCTGCTTCAAGTTGCAGACGGGCGAGAAACTCTGGGACGACGGTAACAAGATGACTCCCAGGGGCAATCACCCACATGCAACTATGGTGTGGATAGGTGATACAGATAGAGTGCTGGTTCTAAATTCCGATGGCGAACTGCTTCTGGCGAGATTCACACCCGAAGGTTACATCGAACAGTCTCGCGCCCAAATCATCGGTCACACATGGGCGCACCCGGCGTATGCCGGTGATTGCGCCTACGCTCGTAGCGACAAAGAACTGATTTGTGTGAGGCTGACCGGTGCGGAAAGTGGAAAGTGAACTTCAGTGTTGTTATAGACTTCCGAAGTCTTCGAGACTTCGAAAGTCTATAGAAGTCTAAGGAGAATAAAGATGAAAATATCCGAAATTCGAGCGGTAGGTCTGCGTGGCGCAACTCCAGAAGGAGGTTGGAGTGATGAATTGGAGCAGGATGACTGTGTGCATACGTTGATTACTGTCATCACCGATGAAGGTTTGACGGGATTGGGCAGCGTTTTCACCAACGATGGTCTGGTTCGGAGTGCATTAGCTGTGCTGGAGCCGCTCTATCAAGGTGAAAATGCGTTGGAACCAGAAAGGGTTAGCGAGAAACTACGTCAAAATATGTTCTGGTTCGGCAGAGGTGGTTCGATTACCCACACCATCAGCGGTATAGATATTGCGCTCTGGGATTTACTGGGAAAGGCGACCGGCCAACCCGTCGGGCGTCTATTAGGTGGGCGTTATCGGGACCGGGTGAAACCTTATGCGTCGTTACTGATGGAAGAACCCACATCCCTGGCCGATAAGTTGCTAAAACTAAAAGAGCATGGCTTTCGGGCATTTAAGATTGGTTGGGGACCTTTCGGACGGCAAAGCACGGCGTTAGACGAGGCCATTGTGTGCGTCGCGCGCGAAACGGTCGGCTCAGATGCGCTCTTAATGGTAGATGCTGGCGGTAGCGATGCCTTCTGGAATCAGGGTTATAAATGGGCGTTGCGGACCGCACAGATGCTGGCGGACTACGATGTTACCTGGTTTGAAGAGCCGCTGAAGCCAGATGCTTTGAATGACTATATTTTATTGCGACAGAATGCGCCGGCGCCCATTGCTGGTGGAGAAGTATTAACTCGCCGCCAGTCCTTCCAACCATGGTTACAGAACGGCGCTTTTGATATTGTTCAGCCTGATGTAACCAAAGTAGGTGGAATTAGTGAATCGCGTCGCATTGCCTGGATGGCTCAAGAAAACGGAATTCGCTTTATCCCCCACGGTTGGAATACGGCAGTCGGTCTGGCAACTGACCTGCAACTTGCCTCCGCCTTTTCTGATACTGATTTAGTCGAATATATAACCGGTTCTCCCTATGTGGATGAGATTGCCGCCGGTGGTTGGAAACTGGATTCGGACGGCATGTTGTCTATTCCCGATGCGCCCGGTTTGGGGCTGACTCTGAACATGGACGCCGTGGCGAAGTATACCCGTGGGGAGCTTTTGCTACCATTGTCCCAATAATCTTAGGCATTTGACTTCGTTAGATTCCCCGTAGCCTACGGATTCTATCGTAGCCGAAGTCGCCAAGACTTCGGGCATCCCGAATTCTGGCGAATTCGTCTACTTAGAAAGTTGGACTACGACTCAATCCTTTCTTAATTTACCAAAGTCAAGCCAGGAGTTTGTCAGTTATGACGACGAAATACACCGATTTTTTGACCAAATCATTCGGCCGCATCATTTTAGCCGCTACAAATTTCGGATTGAGCCAGGTCATTTTTCCTGATATGACACAAGGCGAATCTGAAAGAGCAAAGTTAGCAATGTCGTGTGCGTTGGACTTATCAACGCTTCTACTCGGTAGAGAATTGACGAGCACAAGGCACACAAATATGGATGCTCAACGCGATAATAAAAGATTCAAAAGCATTATTGAGACATTATCACGATACTTCGTGGGAGAGCGCGTGGAATTCACTGATATTCCCATAGACTTGAGTAACTGTCGTCCATTTCAGCGCGATGTGCTTAACATCACTCGACAGATTCCGTATGGTGAAGTTAGAACTTATAAATGGATTGCAGAATATTTGGGCAAACCGAAAGCTTCAAGGCAAGTCGGCCAAGCCTTAGCGCGCAATCCTGTGGCTATCATCATTCCCTGCCATAGAGTAATAGGCAGTGACGGCAATCTCACAGGTTATGGACTGGGACTTTCAATGAAGCGACAGTTGCTCACGATGGAAGGTTCGTTTTCTCATAACCGCTGATTAAAATGCCGTGTTAATCCAAAATGGCAAACTCGTAAAACGTAAAATCTATTTGTAACTATTTTTTACGTATTACGTTTTACGCATTACTTCTTCCAATTATTTCTTTTGATCAAACTTTTCTTTCTTAAAGAAAAGTTTGGTTACGTTTTGTAGTGTTCATGTCAACAGTGCAAGAGGAAATTCCTCAGTGTTTCTTTTGCTCAAACTTCCTCTTCTTTTCTTTTTGTTCAAACTTTTTCTTTTCGGAAAAGAAAAAGTTTGGAGGACTAACGAATGTTTCTCAGAAATGTCAGTATTGTGTTAGCTTTCATTTTAATCGGAGCCTCCGTTGGCATTTTTCCCTGCGTTCAGGCGCATTCGGAAACTTATGGCCTCTTTGATGAACCTATTACTGAAAGAGAAATCAATATTAACAAAGGAAAGTTAAATCGGATTGGATGGACTATTCTATACGGTGAAATAGGTTTCTTCGTTGGCTTGGGAATTGACCGCACGATTAAACCTGAACGGAAATATCCCAGTGTTGCATCAATAGTCGGCGCGGCTATCTGCAGTGGTTGGGGATATTACTACGGCAATAAACGCGATAGAGAAGCCGCCATTAGAAAAATAAATAAAACCCGGTGGCGAATGCAGATGAATGATGAAAATCTTGATGAAACTCTCAGAGCAAGAACAATGATGCAGGAAGCTATTGAACTCAATATGGGAAATGCATACAGATGGGGATACACCGTCTTAGGATGCTATGCGGGGATGGGAACGGGACTGGTTTTAGGATACGGACTCAAATATATCAACATCATGATTCCCGGCGGTGCATTGGGAACTTTAATCGGTATTCAGCAAGGTTACTTAAAAGGTGAGGAAAATGACAAGCGGCTTGCTGAAGAAAAAGCGCGAAAGTGGCTTTTGAAACAGGGGATTCAACCCTTGGATTGTCGATTGTCGATTGTCGATTGATGATTGCCTTGGGATTGTCGATTGTCGATTGTCGATTGTTGATTGAAAAAACTTTCCTTCAATCGACAATCATCAATCATCAATCATCAATCCAGGGTCATCAAGCAACAATCATCAATCCCCCTTGCCCCCTTGCCGTTTAGCCGTTTTGCCCTCGTGCCATTTCCCTTCTTGGCAAAACCAAAGTAATAAATAGTTACTTACCCATTTTTATCTTTCCAATCGTATGGCATACGGCCCATCAATGTAGGGAAATCGCTCCTCTAAATCTTCAGCGAGTTCCACTCCTAAACCCGGGCGGTCTGGTAGTTCCAGCCAACCAGATTTAATCACCGGTGGTTCCTTCAGCATCGCCCATTGCAGCGGACCCTGGATTCTACAGAGTTCCAGCACTCGGGGGTTCGGTAGCGCCGCCACCAAATGAGCATTAGCCATTGTCATCAACCCATTGTGCCAGTTATGTGGACAGAGGTCCACTCCAAACTCGTGCGCTCGGCGACCGATACGCATTCCTTCGGTGATGCCACACATCCCGGCATCCGGCTGCACTATCCCATAGGCTCCTCGTTGCAAGTATGACTCAAACCGCTCGAGTGTCGTAAACTGCTCACCGCCGCTGATTGGCATTTTGACCGCCGCGTTGAGGCGAACGTAACCGTCGATATTGGCTTGAGGAATTGGCTCCTCGAACCAGGTGAAGCCCATGCGGTCGAGTTCCAGGGCGAGTTCCATCGCCTGTTCCTCTGAAAAGCGTTGATTGCCTTCGACCATCAACTCCATCCGGTCACCGACGGTCTCTTTGAGTTCCCGCATGAGGCCGACGAAACGAGCAACTGTCACTCCGTCCCATGACCACTCGGTACCAATACGAACTTTGCAGGCTGTATAGCCCTCATCAGCATAGCCGACTGCCTCCTCTATCACTTGCTCTGGCCGAACTCCCCAGTCATATTGACAGCCACTGGAGGCATAGAGACGAACTCGATTTAGCGGTTTTTCGGTCAACAGTTCGGCGACTTTCTTTCCACTCACCTTCCCCCGGATATCCCATAGGGCACAGTCTATACCGGCGACAGCAATGTCGTATGAACCTGAATTACCCTTTGGATGTGGCATTATCGAAGAGTCAGTCGGGTCACGCCCTATTAACCCCTGACTCAAACGCTCTACCTCTTCCCTGATACGGGGTGGCACACCGTAAGCACATGCCTCCCCGATGCCCTGTAGACCATCGTCAGTGTCAATAATAACGATGGCGCCATCAGCCTTAATCGACCGGAAGGTGGCGGTGAACCATTGCTGTTCCGGTTCGTGCGGCCGGGACAGGCAGAGGGTGCGAATATTAGTTATCTTCATGGTTAGCCTCCTGATGCAGTGAAAATAATGGCATGTTTCAGAAAATAGTCCCCCTTCCCCCTTAATAAAGGTGGTTAGGGGGTTGTTCAAAGGGGGCAGGGGGTTGTTACATTTGATGCGTGAAGAGTGAAACGTGATGCGTGATGCGTCAATTTCTATTTATCACTCTTCACGTTTCACGTTTCACTTACAGTCAACTAATTTTTGAGAAAATTTGAAACATGTCAAGTGATACTTAAACATTGAGAAAGAAGATAACAAATTTAAAATAATAACGCAAGATTTTTCGGGATTTATCAATGCTTAACTGAGCAGAGTTGATATTTTTCCCTTGACATAATACAGTATGTGTAATACTGTATTATGAAAAGAGTTAAGCAAGATTTGAAACAGCAAAATAAAAGGAGAATTTATTCAATGGCACAAGCAAAAGCACTTGTCATTATTGCAGACCGTTATCATGAACCAGGCTATATCAAAGAGGGTCTAGGGCCAGTCTTTGCCGCCGAAAATGTTGATGCTGAATTCACCGAAGATGTGAAGGCGCTCTCAGCCAAGAACCTTCGGGGGCGTCAGCTTTTGGTCATTCACAGAGATGGTATGATTTGGCCCAACGGTTACGACCAACCTTACGTTATGTGGATGACACGAGAACAGGAGCAAGCCGTCGCGGATTTCGTGCGAAACGGCGGCGGATTTATGCCGCTACACAATTCGATAGCCATATATCCAAAAGATGGACCATATCGAGAAGTTTGCGCCGGACATTTTATCTTCCATCCTGCAGTCGAGACGTTCACTGTTCACATTATCAACAAAAAACATCCGGTAACGCAGGGTGCCGAAAATTATGAACTCACGGACGAACAACATTTCGTTGAATGTGATGTAGATAGAGTCGAACTATTATCGCGCAGCCACTCCGAAACCCACGGCGAATCCCATGATGGTTGGGCTTATGAATACGGCAAAGGACGAGTTTGCTTCCTGGCAAATGGACACATATTGGAAGCAATAAAGCACCCTATGTATCAGATACTTCTGAAGAATGCTGTTCAATGGTGTTTACGGCGAACTTAGGCCTTCGCCAAAAACCCGTTTTCGCCGAGAAAACGGGTTTCTTCTGGTAAAATTTTAGCAAATATGTTATAGCCGCTGATTTCCAGACAACGCTGATTGAAGCAATCTTTGAATCAGCGCAGTCTAATAATCAGCGGCTCTACAGTTTGAAATTAGAAAAATTTTAGGACTTGATGAAGGAGTTTGTTTTGTCGCTGAAATCAAAGAGGAAGGGCTTCTGCTGAAACCGCTTCTGGGGAATATGCCCCGACAAATTCCCAAGGATGAGAGATGGTTTTGGACAGAGGACTGGCAAAAGCAAGAAAAAGAAGCTGATGAAGCCATCCGCACAGGACAAGTTAGTCAAATTTTTGAAACAGCGGAAGCGGCTATTGCTTCCTTACGTGGTAGAAAACTATGAGATTACGCTACCCTGAGTGAAACGTGATGCTTAGAAAGTTGGGCTACCTGGAATAATAGTTTTCACCCACACTCTTCGCCCATCAGTGACAATTGTAATAGCGCCGGATTGGCTTGTTTGTAACAGCTTGGCGCCGCGTCGCTTGTACCGGTTTAAAACTACCTCTGCTGGAAAATTAAATCTGCTTTGTTCGCTGGATGATATTATGGCGAAGGCAGGATTAACGGCGTTGAGGAATGCTTCACTGCTTGAAGTGTTACTGCCATGATGCGGCACTTTGAGGATATCAGCCTGAAGTTCAGTGCTTGAATTGAGCATCGCATATTCAGCTTGAGTTTCTATATCGCCTGCGAATAAAAAGAAGATTTGACCAAACCGAATTTTCAAAACAATCGAATTGTTGTTGATATTGGATTGGCTGAAATTGGTGAAATTTGTATTGATGGGATTGAAGATTTCAACTTCATAGGAACCCGGATGCGATGTTTGATTTTGGGCTGAAACCGGAAATAAACCAGGATTTCCCGGTCGATAATCAATATTTTTTTCTAAGGCAATGGCGCGTAGTTCGTTATGAATTGGGATGGGAATATCTCTATTATGTATACCGATGATTTGGTTCACCTGAAAATTTTTTAGCATGAACTCAAGTCCGCCAGCGTGGTCGTTGTGAGGATGAGTTAAAATTACCGTATCGATTTTGCGAATGCCTTTACACCGCAAGAACGGCGCGATAACTCGTTCTCCTGTGTCGTATTCTGGCGCAGTTGGTCCGCCGTCGATTAAAATATTTTTGCCATCGGGAAATCGCACCAAAGCTGAATCGCCTAATCCCACGTCGAGGAAAGTTACTTCCAAAAAGTTCTTGTCTGGTTGTATGGCAGAATACCAGATGCAGAAGGATATAACTGCTAAAACGATGATTATAGCTTTTCTTTTTTCTCGTCGAAAAAATCCCAGGTTGGCTATAGCAAAGATAATAAATATGTAAACGACGAAAAATCGAAGGGATGGAGTAGGCGATGCGACAACGGCATAAGGAATGTTGGCAAAGAAGTGAGTAATTCTCAGCAAAATCCAGATGGCTAAACGATTGGCAGAATCAAAAGGTAACGCGAGCGGAAGCCAGATGAATCCCGTTATGATAGTGATGAACGCGACGCAGGTAATGTACCAAACTACCCAGACAACGATGATGTTTGCGAAAATGGCAGTTGGATAGATAAAATTGAAGTGTCGGGCGATAATCGGTTGGCTTGCTATTTGTGCTGATGCGGAGACACCCACTGGCAAAAGGAAAATTTTGTTCGCAAGCTGAAATGGTTTCGATTGGGGCAATAACGAGAGCAGATTTTCCCATTTTGACATGAAATAGACGATGGCGGCGGTTGTTACGAAGGAAAGTTGGAATCCAATGTCCCATAGCGATGTCGCATTGAATAATAAAAGCAGCAAAGCGGCAAAACCCAATAGGTTCAATAGGTCAGTATCTCGGTCAATGATTTTAGCGATAGAATACAGGATAATAATGATGGAGGCTCGAATGATTGAAGGTTGATAGCCGACGATACAAGTATAAATGATGACCAATCCTGTCGTTAACGCATAAATATACTTTTCCGACAAGTGGGGGTGTACCCCCCACACCCCGAAATATTTTTTTAACCGAAAGCTGTTCTCTTCGGGTTTGTTTGCCCCCCACATGAACGTGAGGGAAAACAATAGTTTGAACAGCAAATTAAAGAGCAAAAATCCCGCAAAAGCTATCATGCCGACATTCAGCCCGGATACCGCGAGAATATGCATGATGCCGCTGTTTTTAAAATCAAGCAGCATATCTTCCGGCAAAGCTTGCTTTTGTCCCAGGATGATGCCTTTGAGCACACTTGCATAAATCGGCGCGCCCTTCATCGTCTGCTCGAAAATCCCCTCAACCTTTCTGCGCAGATTATCCATCCAACGCATCCAGGAATAGCCGCCGCCTTCTCCGACTTTTTTCACACTCGCCGCATCGCGAACATAGATTATTCCGAAAACTCCCTTTCTTGCCAAATATTCTCTGTAATCAAATCCGCCCTCATTTCGCTTGCCCTGTGGCTGCCGCAACTGGCCGACAACTTCGACTAAATCTCCATATTGCAAGTTTGATAGGCCAGAATTCCTATCCAAACGGTTAGTATCTACTGGAATAGGCGCTAAACCTAAGTCAGAATGGCGTTTGTAAGTATAAAACGAACTCTGTTTTACAAGAATTGTGGCTTTGATACCACTACGACTATCTTTTTGTTTCAAGGGAGATAATTTGCCAGATAGGTATATTGGGGGAGATTTTGCCTCTTGTTCTTCATCGTCAGGCCTGCCCTCGAAGGAACTGAAGGGTTGGTCGGGGTTATACGTCACATACCCGGATAATCGCACATTTTGATTGTATAAATTGGGTGGGATTGGCGAGGACACCGCCATCTGATAACGAAAAAATCCCAGCGCCAATAGAGAAAGCCCTAAAAATATGCCTCCCGAAAGCACAAGCTGCTTTTTGTATGCGACAATTCCTGCTATGACCAGTATTGCGGAAATGAGCCAGGAATAAAATTGGTATTGGTGAATTAGTTTGCTCTGTAAGGTAAGATAGTCGTTTTGTGAGTTAAGATAAGAAGCAAAAATGCCTCCGAGAAGGTATGGAAATAAGGCTTTTAAGGCAGGACGGTTCATCTTTTTTTACGTATACACTTTGTAGTAACGACTTCAGTCGTTTGCTCGATAGCCATAAATAATGGTATCCTCCTCGGGAATTTGGGTATACAACGCATCTACCTGTAATCGTTGTGCCACGGCAGCTACTTTATCAAAATCTCGGTCATTAGCGATTATCCGCCCATTATTCACCGCAATCCATTCTCCTCTATATGACTTCTGGATTTCCAGCCCGTTAGTGGCAAGCCAATTATGGTCTTGCCAAATTTCATCATAAGAACGGGATTTAAGTTTAAGTTCTGGTTTCATTTTTGACCTCATTCCAACTGTTATTATTCCTTTTGTGCGGTGCTATCAACAATCCACCCCAAACTAACCGTCCAGCCCATATCTTCTACCTTGTTGTATATTTCGCCGAGTTTATCCAAAGCATCTTGTTCAGGCAAGTCAGCGGCTAAGATAAGCTCTCCGATTAGGTCATCTCCGTCAAATGGGCCCCAAAAATCGACATCCAATAAGTTTTCACCAAATTGTTGTTTAGCGATTTGCATAACAAATTCTTCTACTTCTCGCACATTAATCTCCCCCGTTATTTCATAAAGATGGTAACAACAAACGCACCTCGTTCAAAAATTCTCGGTAAATTCTGAATACTTTATCTATTTCCTCCGTTTGGAAAGGCTTCCCCAAGAAGTAATCAGCTTTAATTCGCTTAAAACGTAAGGTACGTAGGGCAGTATGCGCTCTAAGACTTAAAAGCCCGGTATCGACAAATTTTTTCTTCAGTTCTCGTAAAGTACGTATGTGAACATTGTTGAGCCACAAATCAGGATGTTCTCCATGCTTTTTCAGCAACAACCGTCCTAAATGATGCGCACCGTAGTACAGCTTGGAAACGATGAAGCGGCTAACAATCTCTTGATTTAAGGGTAGCTTGCGAATTTTCTCAGCCGCTACCAAAACCTCCTCCGCAAATTCTATTTCATCCATCCTTAATCTCCAACCAGAATATTGTTTCTACTGTGTTTACGAAGTAGGTAAAGCCATTACTGCACCGATCTAAAGATGAATCCTCAAGGCACGGTGCTGGTTTAATCAGAGGACAACCCCCTGGCCCCCTTTTCTAAGGGGGAATAACCAACACCGTTCACCGCTCTAAAGAGGCGGTGCTGGTTAGCTTTTGTCTTTAGACCGGTGGAAATGCAATTCTTAATAGCATTAGTCCTAAGCCCTTCAGTTATTGGCAAAACTAAGATAGAATCCGTAGGCTACCTTGGAACATTGCCATCCAGAAGCTATTTTAGGATTGTCATTTTCCGCGTCGCGGTAAAATTGCCCGTTCGCAAAGTGTAGAAATAAACGCCGCTTGCGACTTTTTCACCTTTGTCATCTCTCCCATCCCAGTATGCCGCCTTGTCCTTCGTTACATAAACACCCACCTTTTGATTACCCAAATTCAAAGTGCGGATAAGCTGACCTCTGGCATTGTAAATGCTGATGGTAACAGGCGCGTCCCTGGCGACCAGGTACGGTAGCCAGGTGTCAGGGTTGAACGGATTTGGGAAATTCTGGAATAACGCGGTGTAGAGGCGGGCGTCACTGCCAGCCCGTGTAGCTACAAAACGCTTCAAACTTTCTAATACCTGTTTCCCTTCCTTAGAAAGATGGACGGTTTCGAGTTCATTTATCGCTTTCGTTAAGAGTTGTGCCTCTTTACTTTGTTCTAACGCTGGCGCGCCAGCCGGGCGTTGGCAAGGAAACTCCGTTATCAGACCGACAGTGTATTGTAGCACCAAAGCGGCGTCTAACGCGCTGACTGTTCCATTGCCACTGACATCTGCCCTGTATAGCGTCAACTATTCCGTGTCGCCAAGATGAAGTATCCCGACAACCACCTGAAGAATAAGGGCGGCGTCGAAAGCGGTAATTTCACCATTGCCACTGACATCTCCGTAAAACGGCTCGCCGCCTCCTGTATATCTCAAAATGTATAGCCCTTCACCTCCATTCTCCACATAAATTAGCCCGCCTGAGACGTAAACACCTTCTGCAACACCAGGCGTGTCGTAGAAACCCACCTCTTCTGGATTTTCGGGGGAGGAGACATCTATGACGCGAAGACCACCACCACCACCCGCCAGGTATGCATAGCTCCCTGAGATGTAAACACCGTGAGCATCCAACCATTAGAAACCAACCTCCACAGGATTTTGTGGAATACTTATATCTATGACGCGAAGACCTTTATCCCAATCCGCCACATAAGCGTAGCTTCCTGAGACATAAACGTCCCAAGCCCAACCAGGCGTGTCGTAGAAGCCCACCTCGAAAGGATTTGAGGAAGAGGAGACGTCTATGACGCGAAAACCACTATACCCATCCACCACATAAGCATAGCTCCCTGAGACGTAGACGCCTGCTGCAGAACCAGGCGTGTCGTAGAAACCTACCTCTCTTGGGTTTTCAGGAAAGGAGACATCTATGACGCGAAGACCATTAATACCATCCGCCACATAAGCGTAGCCCCCTGAGACGTAGACGTCCAAAGCATAACCAGGCGTGTCGCAGAAGCCCACAAACTCCACGTTTTCGCTAATGGCAGATGGAGCAAGACCTTTCTCTCCAAGAACACGAGGATGCCTTGGGTCAAGTTCTATTCCTGGCGGGAAGTCCAAAGCTGGCGGCATCTGGGCATAAAGGTGGCCGGACAAGCAAAATAGTGCTAAGAACAAACTCAAAGAAATAAAGTTGTTGAATAAAATTGATGAAACGGTGATAGCTTTTTTGATGTTTAACATTTTTGTTCTCCTTGATATCCTTGATTTACTCTTATTTACCTTGATTGTTGGTAATATTGTATCAAAATTTGGCTAATACGTCAACTATTTTTTTACGGATAATTATTCGGATTCTCAACGGTCAATCCTTCACTGGTTGCGGCGTTGCACAAACGATTGTCAGGTTTGAGGTCATTATCGGCTAAAAGTTCGGGATGCCAAAAGCTATAATTGGCAATCGTCGCGCCGACAATCTTGCCGTTTTTAATTGACCTCCGTAAAAAAATATCGTTACCAATAGGGATGACTTTGGCTGGTTCAGATTTGAATGTATCAATTAAGAGGTCGAGTTCATCGGTTTCAGTGTCATAAACTAATTCTCGTATTAACATTGTGTTGTCCATAGCACTGCGCCTCTTCCCTTCTTTTTACGCAAACTTTTCAAAAAATCAATAGGTTTGCATACTTCGATGCTAAAAATAGATTTTATTTCATCAGCAATTGAAAGAAAATGAATGTCATAAGTTATAATATGAGTAGCCTTGCCATTGATTGCGCAAAGTAAAAAACAGATATCTCTTTCATCAACAGGGTAAATTTCAAGGTGAAAGTGGATAATCGGAACATTTACAGCATTTGCGGCGACAATGATATTTGCGATGAATTGCTCAATCCAGGCGGGTTCTAAACCTAATTCTGTTAGCTTTCTAATATACTCTAAAAGAGTGTCATTAGAATAAAGCCATTCAAACTCCCCATCCTTAAATCGTCGAAAAAATTGATGATTCGGACTTTTGGGATGTTTTGTTAATGCTCTTGCAATAACAACATTCGTGTCAGGCACAACAGAAAAACACATTTTATTCCTCAATTATCGGTAGGTTTATATTTTTTTTCATTTCCAAAAGTGCGGCAACCGCATCCTTTTTGGTGCAACCATCTTTTATTCTTTGTTCTGCAAGCATTTTGGCGTCTTGCAGTATCTCTTCGGGAGTTTTTGGGGGTATGACAATTATATCAACCTTTTTTAAGCGCAGATGCGCAATTTCTGGTGGTAATTCACAGTAATGTCCGGTTTAATTTTTGCAAAGATGATGTTTTCTGTTGAAAAGAGAGGGAAATAGTAGTATCCTTTCTGAAATCTTTATCAATCTTG
>Ga0194125_10009343_pt1 | contig 13632 bp, 12 predicted proteins | sample TA2KigC250mmetaG_FD_148626 | JGI IMG/M metagenome (GOLD analysis project Ga0194125, IMG submission 148626) | Freshwater microbial communities from Lake Tanganyika, Tanzania - TA2015034 Kigoma Deep Cast 250m | ecosystem: Environmental > Aquatic > Freshwater > Lake | place: Tanzania: Lake... | reverse complement strand
TAATTGTAATGGTTGTAATACCGGAATTAAAGTACCTGTAAGTTATGAAAAGCAAGGATTAAGATGACAGTAATAATTGATATAGATAATACACTTTCATTAGCAGGCGAAAGGTTTAAATTAGCACAAAAGCCAAACGGAAAAATCGATTGGGATATCGCTCATAATATTAGTTTAGTAAATAAAGATAAACCAAACCTACCAATGATTGATTTGGTAAAACGATATAAAAAAGAAGGTTATAAAGTTGTAATCCTTACAGGTAGACCAGAAAGCATCAGAAATGTTACTGAGGAATGGTTAAAAAAATATGAAATAGAATATGATGTATTGTATATGAGATTAGAAAAAGAACATTATATAAAAGCACCAATTTTTAAAAAACAAATTTGTAAATTATACTTAAATGATATTTTTTGTGCATACGATGATGATGAAGAAGTAATTCAAATGTGGAATAGTTTAGGAATACCCGCATTTAAAGTTTATCCAATACAATGACAGAAATTGATAAACATATAAAAATATTATTAGATAAAAAAGATTTAAAAAACGTAGCATCTTTTGAGGAAATGGGTTATTGTTTTTTAGGCCCATTAGTCTTCAATTATTTTGCATGGTTAAAAAATGAGTTAAATGAGTGCGATTTAGTTTTATTTAATTCGAGAGAGGGACATTTTTTACAACAAATTTATCTAATATTTAAAAATAGATACAATTTATCAGAATCTGCATATTTTAAAACATCAAGAAAACTTTCATCTATCGTATCATTTTTTACAAAAGATGATATTTACAAAACATTTGAATTACATAGATTTGAAGGATTATTGTCCAATTTATTAAAAAACAGATTTGGAATACAACCTCAACATTTAGAAGATAGATTTATAAATACAAAAATTAATATACCAAATATTGATGATTTTATTGATACTATTTTAGAAAACTCAAAATCTGTTAGAGTTAGTTATGAAAATTATATTAAATCTGTAATTAAAAATGCAAAAAATGTTGTAATGATTGATAGTGGATTTCAAGGTATGACACAATTGAATTTAGAAAAAACTTACGGATTTAAATTTAAAGGTAGATATTTACTTTATAAAACAAATTCAAATTTAGATGATGTAAAGGGATTTTATCATTTCGATGAATCCAATTTAAAGAAAAATTTAATTTTTTTTGAGTCAATTTTTATAGACAAGATTGGTAGCTACATTGATTTAGAAAACGGAAAATTTGTAAATGAACCATTTAATCAAAAATTGCAGTTTTTTAGAGAAAAATTATTTATAATACATGGTGTCGTAAATTTTATAAACGATATGCTAAAATTTAATTTGGAATTAAATAATGTTGATTGGAAATATTCGGATAGTATTTTTGATTTAATGTGTAAAAAAGATTTTATTAAAAATGAAAAACTTTTTGATATTTTTTTGCATGATAATTATTATGTAAGGGATAGTATTAAAAGAATAAATAGGTTTTAAAAGTATGTGGGGAGAAAAATTTAAAATAGTTTATACGGATTGGTTGATATCCGATGGTGAAAGAAGACCATTTGGAAACGGCATTCATCCAATCATTAGAGAATTTATTCAGTACATTCACAAAAATAAACTCAATATTGATTATTATAAAATTTTTCAATATCAACAGAAACAAAAGGGTATACCCTTTGACCACTCGGAATTGATTAATTATTTTTATAGAAATTTTCCAAAAAATATAGTATCATTAAATCAAATATTAGATGATGACTTTACTTACATATATCCATTAGAAATTAAAGATACTTTACAAGCCCTAAATAGGGCAAATAAATTTGAGCATAATGGGCAAGAGTATAGTTGGTATTTAAAAGATATATTATCAAAGCAATTATTAGATTATTTAAAAAAAGGAAAAATAAAAATATTGGTTAGTGTAATTCATGACCCAATGTACGATGATTATAGTATTAAAAATTTTGAACTACAAATGCTTCAAATGGGCATAAATACTTCTAATATTATATTTTTAGGGGGCAGTAATTTTACAGAATATTACGAAAAAAATAAAGATAGTAGAATAAAAATATATAACGGACATATTTTTTTAAAAGGATATGCGGATATGATGAAAACATTTCCTACAATTGGTAGTTTAGGATATCTATGTGAATTGGTAACTGAATCTGATTTGGATTATAATAAAATAAGACCTCATAAGTTTTTATGTAATAATAAAACAATGTCTAAATCACATAGAGTGGCCATTGGATATTTAGCAATTAAATATGATTTGTTAAAAAATGGTTTATTTTCTTTTATAGAAAAAGTAAGTGCACCGAGGATGTATGACACTTTAAATAAAATTATAGAAAATCCAAATAAAGAATATATTTCCCTATTAGCATCAATAATACCATATGAATTAGATACGCAACATTTATCTACAAATGAAAAAACATCTTTTGGTGCAACAAATAATATGAAAGAATGGTATTCAGATACATACATTAATTTAGTTACTGAAACATTTTTTGGTAAAAATGTATTCCTATCAGAAAAAATTTTTAAACCTCTCTCAAATTTACAACCATTTATTGTTTTAGGTGATTATGGTACACTTGCTGAACTAAAACGTTTAGGATTTAAAACATTTGAACCTTTTATAGATGAAAGTTACGATTCTGAAATAGACCCAAAAATAAGAATAGTAAAAATAGAAAAAGAAATAGAAAAATTAGCAAATAAATCTATAGAAGAAATTCACAATTGGTATTATTCAATAAAAGATATACTTATTTACAATCAGAAACATTTATATACATTTGCAGAATATGAATGTTTTGAAGAAATATTTAAACAAATAAAATTAGATTACGAAAATTTAACACAATGGAGTTTACAGGAAAAAACGTTATTGTAACCGGCGCAAACGGATTGGTCGGATTACCAGCAGTAAAAAAATGTTTAGATGAAGGTGCAGCAAGAGTTTATGCGGTAGACCTTCGTATTAGTAATAACTTAAAATGGTTACAATCCCAATACGGTGGTGATAAATTGGTTTTAGTGCAAACTGACCTTACATATTTATCGCATTGCGAAAATTTATTAAGCACGGATAAAATAAATATTGTACTGCACATAGCCGGAGTAAAAGGTTCACCAGCCCGTTCATCAACACAACCCGCTGATTATCTGTTCCCAATGTTAATGTTTAATACGAATATGATTAAAGCATCATTTGACGCAAAAGTCGATTGGTTTGTATATCTTTCTTCGGTTGGTGTTTATAAACCAGCAGATGTAATGCATGAAGAGGATACTTGGAATCAGGAAGAAACTTGGGCATCAACCCCATCACGTTTAGATTGGCATCCTGGTTGGACTAAAAGAATGGGAGAACTTACTTTGGATTCTTTGAGAGTTCAATATGGTTGGACAAACTATACAGTTATTAGACCTTCAAACATTTATGGTATTAATGATAACTTTGCTCAAGATGCGACTGTTATAAGTTCAAATATCTGGAAGTGTTTTAATGTAGAAGGTGATGATATGGTATGTTGGGGTAATGGTTCATCAAAAAGAGATTTCGTATTTGGTGATGACGTTGCACAGGCATCTATCGATGTGGTTAAAAAAGAAGTCAGAGATATTATAAACTTTGGTTGTGGTGAAGCTGTAACAATAAAAGAAACAATTGAAACAATCAAAGAATGTTATACCGAACTAACAGGCAAAACTAAAAATATTGTTTGGGATGAAACCAAAACAAATGGTGACCCTATAAGATGTTTGGGTTCTAAGAGACAAGAAAAATATGGAATACTTCCACAAACTACTTTAAAAGAGGGTATTTTAAAATCAATGAAGGAATATAAAAGTAGATTATAATGAGAGTATTTTCGGTTGGGTGTTCATTTACAGAAGGACAGGGGTTAAAGTATCAATCAAAAGAATCATATACTATAAAACTTGCCGAAAAATTAAATTTACAATATTTTAATTTTGGTTCTTGTGGTGCATCCAACGACTATATTTTTAGAAAAGTATTTGAATTAATAAACACAAATACTATAACAAAAGAAGATATATTAATAATTCAATGGACACATTATATTAGAAAAGAATTACCAATCATCCATAAAAATAAAAATTGGTATTACTATGCACCAAATACTAAGTTTCCAATGTGTAACAAAGTAATAATTAAAAAATTAAATTCTGTACGAGATGAACATTATGAAAATGATATTGATACCGATTTATATTTTTTAAAAGATAAAAATAGTGATTTATTGGATACATATAGTCTTAATTTTTTACAAGAAGAATATCAATTAAATACTACTATAAATTATATAAATTCAATATACACATATTTGGAATATTATGGATTTAAACATATTCATTTTTTTGGATGGGATAAGTGTATTATAGAACCCGTTTTTGATAAAAAAATAAATTTTATAAAAGAGTCATTTGGTGGTTATACTAAAACAGAAGGAAACGAACACCCAAATAAAAAAGGACACGAACTTTGGTCGGAAGTTTTATATAAAAAAATAATTGAATTGCATTACTCAGATGATTTCCAATATAGAATTGATTAATATAGAAGACAATTATATAAGTTGTATGTAGAAATAGAAAAAATTGAATTAAATAAATTAAAAGAAGAATTAAAACAACAAATATTATTTGAAAAAGAAACTTTGAATTTATTTAAAAAACCAAAAAGATTAATATAAAATGAAACACATAGTAGTATCTGGTTGTTCCTTTACAAATAATTTTAGAATTAATATTGGTGATGAAAGAAGGTGGGAAATTGATTCAATCGAAGAATGGACATGGGCTCACTGGTTACAACACTATAAAAAAGATAGTCATATTTTACATAATTATGGAACAATCACTCATGATAATAAAACGATTGTAAGAGCTATAATTTATAAAGTTACAGATTTGTTAAATCAAGGAGTAAATCCTAATGATATTATAGTAATAGCACAATGGACAACTCTAATAAGAAATTCATTTTTTGTTACACCGGAAAAATACAATACAGTAAATCCTAAAATAAGATATGAAAAAAATAATGAAAGTTGGGCACATACAACCGATTATCTTATAAATGGAAAAGATAAAAAATCACCATACGAACATGGATACTTTCACCTAACAGGAGGATATAATCCAACAAAAAATCCAATCAATTTGGATGGAGTTGTATTCCAATGGTTAGATGAAGTTATGACATATACTGAAAGATATTTTGAATGGTTTGAATATATTAACATGCTTTTAAACTTTTTAGAAGTAAAAGGTATTACTAAAATTAAATTTTTTAATATGAGTAATAACTTTAGTAAGAAATATCTTAGTGAAGGTAGAACACCACCATACTATCATACTCCTAAAGAAAAATCAGTATACGAATGTATAATTGAAAATAAAGATATTTGTGATACTTGGGAGCAAAAAGAATTACAATTTGAAAATTCATATGTAAAATCTTATGCAGATAAAATAGATTTCAAAAAATATTTTTGGTTTTTTGAAGAAAATTCATTACATTTGTTTGGTGGTCTAATTGAATGGTCAATAAGAAACTTTGACTATAATTTAGAAGGTGATTTGCCAAAAGTATTGTGGAGAGAAATGAATGGTATGAATTTAGATGAACAAAAAAAATATTTGGAAAGAAGTTGGTATGGACACACATCATCCATTCTTACTAAAAAATTTGTAAAAGAAGTTGTATTAAATTGGGATATTTTTAAATAAAAATTATGAAAAAAACAGACAGAATTTTAGTTACAGGAGCAAGTGGTTTTATCGGCTCACACCTATTAAGATTATTATGGGAAAAAGGATATAGAAACCTCCGTTCAACATCATTTAGTAGAGATTTAAGAAATGATTTTGAAGGTACATCTGAAGTGCAACACATAAAAGGAGATTTACAAACTGCAGAGTTTTGTAAATTAATAAGCAAAGATGTAGATGTAGTGTTTCATTGTGCAGCAAACACTTCAAATGCATTAGATACCAAATTTAATCCATTATTGCATGTTACTCCAAATGTAGAAATGAATGTAAACTTAATGGAACAAAGTTGGAAAAATAAAGTAAGAAAGTTTTTATTTATTTCATCAAATACAACTTATCCTGATATGAAGAATGAGTTTTGTACGGAGGATATCAATGTACACGCTACAGAAATGTTACCTGTTTACAAAGCAGTAGGTGGTATGAAAAGATATGGTGAAATGTTATGTGATTTTTTCTCTAATCAGATTCACGAACCAATGCAATGTTTGATTGTAAGACCCTCAAACGCATTTGGACCAAATGATAAGTTTGATTTTGAAAAATGTCACGTGACACCTGCAAATATCAGAAAAGTAGCAGATGGTCTAAATCCAATACCTGTTTGGGGTGATGGTACAGAAGTAAGAGACCTATTGCATGTTGAGGATATGGCAGATGGGTTTATCTTTGTTGCAGAAAATTGTGATACATATGATATTTTTAATGTATGTTATGGAAGTGGATTTACAGTTAATGAAACTCTTGCCACAATTAAAGAATTAGATGGTAATAATAATCCGGTTGAATATGTTAATAATAAAGCACCAATGATTCCTGTGAGATTACTTTCATCAAAAAAAATTAACGATTTAGGTTGGAAACCAAAAAGAGATTTGAAACAGGCATTGAAAGAAACAATTGAATGGTATAAAGCAAATAGACATCAATACAATCCAAATTCAAAACCATAATGAGTACAACACAATTATCACCATATAAAGATGAATTATCTAAAGCAATGAAGTTTCTTGCTGAAAAAGATGATACAATTTTTATTGGACAACAAATAGTTTACGCAGGAAACCCTATGAGTACAACATTGGGTGATGTACCCAAAGAAAAAATGATAGAAACGCCCGTAATGGAAGAAACCCAAATGGGAATTAGTTTGGGATTGGCGATGACAGGAAAAACAGTAATATCATTTTACCCGCGTTGGGATTTTTTAATATCAGCAGCAAATCAATTGATAAACCATGCAGATAAATTTCAACATATGACTGGTAAAAAGGCAAATATATTGATTAGAGTTGGTGTAGGTAGCAAAGACCCATTAGATCCAGGTATTCAGCACCGAAACGATTATTCTAATGAATTTAGCTCAATACTTCAATTTACAAAAGTTCATAAATTAAATAAAATAGAAAATATTTATAAAATATATACCGACGCCTATACAGAGGGAGGAGTTCATATATTAGTTGAATGGCCAGAATTGTATTATAAAAATTAATTTTATGTTAGAGAAATTACCAATTATTTCATTTTTTTTTAAAAAATATAGAGAATATAAAATAAAAAAGAAAATTAAAAAAAAGTTAGAGGAACTTAAAAAAAGAGACCCTTTTATTTACAAAAACTTTTAAATGAATCAGAGCGAATTAATTTTTGGGTATGATATTATAACTTATAATGGTGAAATACCAAATTGTTTAGACCCAAAATTTTTGAATACAATTTATACAGCATCGGATTTTTATTTTTCAAATTCATTAGAGTTCTATTCAAAAAGATGGAACACTCATTGGGTTGTCTATAATAGTAATATGTTCAATAATTTTGTAGAAAAAAAATCTATATTTGAAATAGTCAATGATAGAAAAAAAAAATAAAAAAAATTATAAATGGTTTTATCCGATAGAACCATTTGCAAGTCTGGAAAATTTTTTTGGTAATGATAATTTTTATAATGAATTTTTATTGTATAAAATATCAAAAGTAGCATTAGATGAAATTATAAATGGTAATGGCAATTTATTAATAAATTATGTTTGCGATGGCGGAGTAGCATTTAGATTAGAAAATTTTCAAAAAATAATAAACTTTACAAAAAAAAATAATATTCCAGATGAAAAAGTATATTTCGTTTTTGCAGATTTTAAGCTTAAATCTAATTTACAAAAATTAGGAGTCAATTATAAGGTTATTGATTATAGTTACAATATGATTGGTAAGGCTCAAGAATTTTATAATACTTTTAAGTTTAAAGAATTTTCATATTGGGGTACAGATTCCTATGAACCACAATTTGGAACAATTGAACAAAAAAAGAATACAGCAGTAAAATCAGAAGAATTTTTAGAAAGCATAGGAAAAGAAAAAAAAGATTTTTTATTTTTAAATAGACATTGGAAATTACATAGATTACTTTTATTAAGTCAAATACATAAAATAGGATTAGATAAAAGTTTAGTATCGTGGGATAACAGATTTTCTTTTCAATTAAATCTAAATGAATTTACAAAATATGAAAATAATGAAGAATTTATTAATTTAATAACAACAACTTCCTCATTACTTGATATAGAAGATTTGACAAAAATAGCAGGATTTGGTTTTGAAACTAAAGATATTTATTTAAAAACATATTTGAGTATAGTTACAGAATCTGTATTTTTTCAAGAAGAAAAAGATTTTCCAAGTGGCTATTTATCCGAAAAAATATGGAAACCAATTGGGCATTGCCAACCGTTTATATTAGCCGGCCCTTCAAAATCATTACAATATATTAGAGATAGATTTGGTTTTAAAACATTCCATCCATATATCGATGAAAGTTACGATTTAGAAACAGATGATTTTAAAAGATTGGAATTAATTAAAATTGAGATACAAAAATTTTCAGATAAAAGTAAAGATGAAAAAGATGTTTTTTTAAATAATATTAAAAATATATGTGTTTATAATCAAAACTTATTTTTAGAGTATGCCGTTAATAGTTGGAAAAATGATATTACGAACAAAGAAATGGTTTATGTAATAAGTTTTTTATTAGATAATAAAAAAACACTTTAATTTAGAATATTTATAGGTATGAATTTATTAGAAGTAGATAAACCCGAGGTAAAAAAGACTGTTGTAGTATATTCAGGCCGCTTTCAACCATTCCACAAAGGCCACTACGCATCTTATTCTAAATTAGTTTCTAAATTTGGAGAGGCTAATGTTTACATTGGAACATCAAATGACCAATCCGGTCCTAAATCTCCTTTTTCATTTAAGGAAAAAAAGGAAATAGCTACTAAAATGTTTGATATACCCTCTAATAAATTTGTTAGAATAAATAATCCATATCAGCCGGTAGAAATACTTAAAAAGTTTGATGGTAAAACTACGCAATACATTGCAGCAGTTGGTGAAAAGGATGCGACAAGATTGCATGGGAAATATTTTAAACCTTATAAAAATAAAGCTGGGTACGGGTACGATGAAATAGGTTATGTATATGCTGTTCCAGCCGAACAAAAACCGATTAGTGGTACAGATGTTCGTAAGTGGTTAGGAGCAGATGATAAAGAAAAAGCTAAAAAAGGATTTTTAAAAGCATATCCTAAATTTGATAGAGAAATATATAAAATGATTACGGGAAAATTAAATGAAAATTTTATAAAAGGTTATCCGTCAAAAGAAGATGTTAAGAAAATACAAAAGAAAAATGATGATATTCGTTCAGTAGCAACAACTGATGATTCGTATGTATATGAACCTGTAAATGAAATTGAAAATATAGTAAAGAGTTTGGAAAACGAAGTAAATTCATATATAACAAATTATTTTAATGAAGGAATTTCAGAAACAAAACAACAATCTATACAAAACTTTATAGAATTTGCTACAAAAAGATTAAAATTATGTGAAATACCAAAAATTACATTGATTGGTGATAAAGAATTTGCGGAATCACAATCCAGTTTAGGTGGTTTTAATTCTGATACCAAAGAAATATATGTAGCAACTGAAGGTAGATTAACGGCGGATATATGTAGAACAATTGCACATGAAATGGTTCATAGGAAACAAGATGAAATGGGCTTAATAAGGAATCCAATGAAAGATGGTGCAGATGGTTCACCAATAGAAAACCAAGCACATGCTATTGCAGGAATCCTAATGAGAGAATATGGTAGAAAAAATAAACAAATATATCAAGAAGGATTTATAAGTAATGCACAAAAAGAAATGGTTTCAAATTTAATAAAAGCAAAAGATAATTTTGAAACGGCATTAAAATACACAAAATCCATGCAAGAAAAAAATGTTATTGTCAAACAATTAAAAGATATTGATAAAATAATTAAAAGTTTAGTATCAGCAAAATCATTATCAGAAATACAATCCGTATTAGATAATATAAACATAGATGTTAGTAAAGGTGATACGGTTTTGATGGGTAAATTCAAAAATAAAAAAGTTCAAGTAAAAGATATAGGTAAAGACTCACACGGAATGCCTACCATAAATGGAAAACAAGCGACTACATTCCGTAAAGTAAATGAAATGGGTAGTAATGACATACATCTTTTGCATATTATGAAATTATACAGAAATTCTATTTTTCGTAAACGTATAAATGCATATCTTTTTGGTAGGGCAAATATAATAGCAAATCCGAATTCTGTTGCAAGAGAGTTAAGAAATATGGATTACGAAGATATAACTAAAATGGAAAAGGAACTAAATATTCAACTTGATATAAAAGAAGCAGAAAAAAGAATACCAAGAAAACCCGGTCAGCACACCGGTAGTTCAAAACATAGTGATTTATATACAGATGAAAACCCAAAGGGAACTATTCGTAAATTAAGATTTGTTACAGCAGATGCAGCAGAAAAAAGTGTAAATAAAATTAAAAAAAGTGGTAAAAGCCATGCTCATAAAATTCAGGCAGCAGTAGCAATGGAACAAAGAGCAAAGGCGGCTGGAAAAGCTGCCGCTGCAGCCGTATATAGGCAATATATTAATAGTATTAAAAAAGATGAGGGTAGTAATGTCCAAACATCTAATAGTGATGATGTACCAGATGGTTCATTTCTACCAAAAGGTAAAAAGAGAAAATTAAATGCTGATAAGCCAGAAAATTGGTATGATAATGGTGGTTATACACAGACAGATTTTCCAAAAGCAGATGCTATATTTGGAGATGAAGATGCGGAAGAAAGAACAATTACTTATACAATAGATAATTTACCAGATGTAGAATACACACCAACAGAATTTATAAAAGAGGGATTACTTATGGAAGGTGGTGCATACGGACACATGTCACATCCATTTGATGATATGGATTTGACATTTGGTGATTTACAAAATATTATAACAGGTGCTCTTAATGGTGATTTAGGTGTTGTGAGGGAAAAAACTGATGGGCAAGCATTGGCCATAAGTTGGAAAAATGGTAGATTAATCGCCGCAAGAAACAAAGGCCACTTAGAAAACGCGGGCGCAAGAGCTATGGGTATTGGAGATGTGGCTTCTAAATTTGGTGGTAGAGGCGGACTTACAGATGCATATAATTTTGCAATGAATGATTTAAATGCAGCTATCAGTTCACTATCAGATGCACAAAGAAAAAAAATATTTAATGAGGGTAAATGTTTTATGAATTTAGAGGTAATCTGGCCACAAAGCGTAAATGTTATTCCATACGGACAGGCACTTTTAATTTTTCATAATACTACATGCTACGATGAAAAAGGGTCCGCAATAGGAGCTGACCAAGGAGCATCATCTACATTAGCAGGAATGATTAAACAGGTCAATGCAGATGTACAATCTAAATATACAATACAAGGTCCACCTATTACAGAAATTCCTAAAAATGAAGATTTAAGTTCAAAGCAAGGAAAGTATTTATCAAAACTTAAAAAATTACAATCAGAGTATAGTTTAGGAGATAATGATACCATAGCTTTATATCATCAAAGTTGGTGGGAAAATTTTATAAATAAAAAAGCACCTGTTAAAGTTGATAAACTAACAAAGGAATCATTGGTTAGGCGTTGGGCATTTGGTGATAAAGGGTATAGATTAAATACAATTTCTAATCCTAAATTACAAGCATGGGCAATACAAAATGATAAAGTAAATGTAGCAAAACAACAAAAAGATAATATAAAACCATTTGAGGAAATATTTTTAGGAGTTGGTGCTGATGTATTAGATTTTGTAGGTAGTGTTTTAACAGTCCATCCTGAAAAGGCGATAAGAGCAATTAAAAATAAATTTAAATCCGTAGCATCAGATGTTAGAACCGGTGGGGATAAATCTAAAATACAAAAATTAAGACAGGAATTAAAAAGATTAAATAGTTTAGGTGGTATTGATAGAATTGTAGCTAGTGAAGGAATAGTATTTTTTTACAATGGGAAAACATACAAATTAACAGGTACATTCGCACCACTAAATCAAATATTAGGATTATTTTATTAAAAAAACAGTTATGCAAAAAAGAACAAGTTGGGACCAAAAAAATAAGTACATTCATAAATCTCGCAAAAAGATTATTGATACCGTATTTGGTAGAGAGGATAACACACAGAGGGTTTTTGGTTATGAAAAAGAAACAGAAAAAAAACGTAAAGTCGGTGAAAAATGGATTGATTCTAATGGAAAGGAGTGGGAACAAAAAGAGGGTTTTAAAAGCTCTGTAAATAAATTAGATGAAGTTAGAGAATATCTCAAAAAAATAACGACATGTAAATCAGAAAATTGTGAAACACCACAATATTCCACGGCAGATAAAAAAATGATTGTTAGAACTGGCTATTGTATTAATTGTACTCAAAAATATGAACAAAAATTAAAAGATACTAATGTATATCCCTTTTATGAAGATTATAAGATAACGTGTAATAAATTAGGTTGGTTAAGAGATTATAAACAACAGCTAGAGGATAATGTGAAATATTTATCAAAAAATTTTCAAATGGTTTATGAAACAGGACATGTTGAAAATTGGACTTGGGATATAGATATAGATAAGGTTAAATCAGATTTAAAAAATGATATTGATAATTCATATGAAGCAATAGAATTATTATTACAAAGAAAAAGTTTATTAGAAGATAAACTTAAAGAAATGGGTTATTCAGAAATTATTAAAAATTAAAAAAATGAAAAAAAATTTAAAAAACGAAGCACAAGAAAAAATAAAAATTGTGAAAGACAAAGTAGAAAAAGTAAAAGAATTTAAAAATACCAATAAGAAACTACTTTTGGGAGCATTAATTCTATTATTATGTTTTTTATTCTATGGTATTTTTACTAACAAATATCACAAAAAAGAAATCAAAGCACTTGAAAAAGAAATAGAATTAGTGCAAGAAAAATTTGATGAAGCAGTAGTTGAAAAAGAAAGATACAAAGATTCATCAGCAACTTACGAATTACTCGCAGATGAAGCAGAGGTAGAGGCGGAGGAATTTAGAAAAAAGGCTGCTAGAGAAAAGAAAGCTAAAGAGGAAGCATTGGCATCTCTTAGAAATTTACCTAAAGATGAAATAGATACATTTTTGGCAAGAAGGTATGTGAATGTACAAAAATCAGATATAAATTTAGATTTAGATAAAAGTGTAGGAAATGAAATAGTAGTGGAATTAGTAGAAAAAGACCATTTAGTAGGTCAACTTGCAACCGCAGAAAATTTAAATACAACTTTAACCGGTCAAGTAAGTAATTTAAGAACTTCCTTAGATTTTTCAAAAGCAGCATTAGTAAGTGCCGATTCTGCAATAGCATATAAATCTAAACAATTTGAATT
>Ga0194125_10009341_pt1 | contig 13634 bp, 7 predicted proteins | sample TA2KigC250mmetaG_FD_148626 | JGI IMG/M metagenome (GOLD analysis project Ga0194125, IMG submission 148626) | Freshwater microbial communities from Lake Tanganyika, Tanzania - TA2015034 Kigoma Deep Cast 250m | ecosystem: Environmental > Aquatic > Freshwater > Lake | place: Tanzania: Lake... | reverse complement strand
TTGCCCCACCGCTTTTCTTGGGTCCGGCTTCCCGGTGGGGCAAGCCCCACCCTACAACCACACGTTGCCTGGCGCGAGGCACATCGGCGAAACGACGGGTGCGGCGCGATTACCGGTCTTGTCCGTCAAAACTCATTAGGCGGAACTCCAAACTAGGCCAACTCCCAGCGCCGGGCGGGATTGCCGGTTTTGCTCGTCAAAACCCATCAGGTTGCCGAACCCGTCACGCTTGCCCGGGCGCTCCAGAGACGCTCGATATCGCGGGCAACGATTTCTGCCACGATGCGTTGAAGTTCCAGCAGATCCTGAGAGGCGTTCTCAGGGATCGACGGTCTGGCGATAATGCCGTGAATAGGAGCAACCGAGATCTCCTCCATGCGGCCCGGCGCGCGCCGGCGTCTGGCCGCCACCCGGCGCTGCTCGGCCAGAATGTTCTCGGCCAGATCGTACGTCGGGATCTGGCCCGCCTCGATGGGCAAGGATCGAGGCGTCGCGCCCGCATCGGCGCGGACCGGATGCTCCCTGGGAGCCGGCCGCGCGACGAGCGATTCCGCGTCTGCAGCCCCGTCGTCCGAAGGCAGGATGCTCCGGTCGAAAGGCGGAATGACGTCCCTGGCACGCAGTACCCTTTTGCGCTGGGGCCGACGATTATGATTCACCTCGTCCACGGTCGAACAAACCTCCTGGTAAACATGGTCTCCCGGACCGGACGAACACATTTCCCGGTTGCTCACACACTCAACTACGATACTATCGGCCGAAGCGCGGCGCGGGCGTGAATCGGAATACGCCGGACGTAGACAAAGTACGCCCCGCGCGAGGCGCCGTCGTCAGCGGTCAGCCACGTCTGGAGTTTCATCTTGCCGGGCTCCAACCGGGTTCGGAAGACGACTTCCTTGGCCTCGGCGGGGACCGGGCCGGTGAGATCGATGTCCCCAATTACCAGTCGGGCCCTGCTCGCGGCGATCGCCTGGCCGCCGGGAAGGGCTGCATTGATCGGCTGGTCCGCCTCTTTCGGCCAGCGTCGCAGCGCGAACTCGTACTCGCCCGCCTGCGCGACGTCCACGGCCCAGAAGCCGTTGGCCTGCTGGCCCTTGAGGATATGTGTCTGGTCCCAGGGGGGCAGGTCACCGCCATGCCAGTCGTGACAGGTCAGGCACGCGGGATTCTCCCGGTCGGAGCCGAGGACGATTTCGCAGTATTCGTCAAAGCGCGGCGAGACGCTCGCCCACCACTCCTCGTACGCCCGCCGCAGCTTCTCGACCATTTCCGGATGGCGGCCACTCACATCGTTCTTCTGGCCGGGATCGACACGGATCTCGTAGAGTTCCTTGCCATTGACCAGACGCCAGCGGTCGGTCATGACCGCGCTCTGCCGCCATTTCTGCGGATGCTCGAGGCGCTGCGAGTCGGTGACGAGGACCCGGTCGGGCCAGTGGGCCGCGGCATCCCGCAACAGCGGCACGAGACTGGCGCCGTCCAACGTCACCCCGGCCGGCTGGGGCAGCCGGCAGATCTCCATCAGCGTCGGCAACAGGTCGATATGGGCGGTCAGACGGTCGAGGTCCTTACCGCCGCCCAGTCCACCGGCAGGCCAGCGCAGGAAGCACGGCACGCGATGGCCGCCGTCATATTCGCTGCCCTTGGTCCCGCGCATGCCCGCATTGAAGCCTTTGCCGCCCCGGAAGCCGGCGGCGGTTCCGTTGTCGGTCATGAAGATGAGGATCGTGTTCTCTTCGAGACCGAGCGTCCTGAGCCGGCTCCGTAACCGACCCATGTTCTCGTCGATGTTGGTAATCATGCCGTAGAAGTTGGCATTGGGGACGTCCTGTCCCGCATACAGACGGCGGTACTTCTCGGCGACATGGAACGGGCTGTGCGGCGCATTCGTGGCGATATACGCGAAGAACGGCCGGTCGCGATTGGCCTCGATGAAGCGCAAGGCGCCATCGAACCAGACATCCGTGCAGTAACCCGAGTGCTTCTCCGGCACGCCATTGTGCCAATACGTGTCATCGAAGTAGTCGTTGCCCCAGTGGTCCGGCGTCTGGCCGACGCCCCCGCCGCCGTGGATGAGGACCTCCTGAAAGCCGCGATCCTGCGGGCGGAAGGGATAGTTGTCGCCCAGGTGCCATTTGCCGAAGATGCCTGTGCGGTAGCCGCCCGCCGCAAAGATATCGGCCATCGTCACCTCATCCCGGCGCAGCAGGGACCGGCCCATCACCGTGTGCCAGACCCCGGTGCGGTTGCAGTAGCGACCGGTCATCAATGAGGCCCGCGTCGGGGAGCACGTCGGCCCCACGTGGAAATCAGTCAGACGCACGCTCTGGCGGTACAGGGCATCGAGATGGGGCGTCTGGATGATGGGGTTGCCAAGACAGCCCAGGTCGCCGTAGCCTTGGTCATCCGTCATCACGAGAATCACGTTCGGCGGTCTGCCATCGCCTTGGCGTTGCGCCATCGCCAAGCAGCGCTTGACGCTGCCACCCACAACGCCGGAAGCGGTCGCCACACCCAGCGCCTTGAGGAACTGTCTTCTGTCCACCACGTTCCCTTCCGAATTGCCCCCATCTCCGTAGAATCGGCCCTCTCAGGCGGCCGTGGCCGGTCCGAGAGAGTACTGCGTATAGCTGTCCAACTGGACGGCGCCGATGAGGCGATTGACCTCCTGCACCGTCACGGTCTTGACCGCCTCGACATCCTCCTCGATGGCGCGATACGTGCCGAGGTACATCCAGTTGGAGCCAAGGTCGCCCAGCCGGCCCATGGGCAGCTCGTTCTTCAGAACCAGCGAGCTAAGGACTTTGTTCTTGGCCTTGGCCAGCTCCTCCTCGGAGATCCCCTCTCGGACAAGATCGCGGAAGATGCCGTCGGCGATGCCTGTGACCCTGGCGGCGTTGGGCATGCCGCAGCGGAGATGGCAGTAGAACAGGCCGGTGCCGTCCATGGGGCTGAAGTGCATCGACGCCTCTTCCGCCAGGGCCTTGTCCACCAGCTCCCAGTAGAACCGCGAGCCGTAATCGTCGCCGACGATCGTGCCCAGCAGCGCCGCCGCGAACCGCCGCGGGTCCTGCACGGGGACCCCCGTGTGCATCAGGCAGATGTGCTCGCGCTTGAGATTCGCCTTGTCCGCCCGCACCTTCTGCTTGGTGCCCTCGAAATGGCTCAGCGGCCGGGCCACCTCCTGACTCGGCCAGGCGCCCGAGGCGGCCTCGACGACGTCGCAGAACCGGTCCCAGTCGAAGCTGCCCGCGCAAGCGACGATCATGTTGTTCGGGGCGTAGCGCCGCGCGAAATACGCGCGCATCTGCTCGGCCGTCAGTCCGTCGATGCTTGGGACCGTCCCCAGCACGCTGTTGGCGCACGGGTGCGTCCCGAAGTGCAGACTTCGGCAGCGGTCGAGCACGTCGAAGGTCGGCGAGTCCTGGTACATCGCGATCTCTTCCTTGATGACGTTCTTCTCGATGGTGAAGTCATCCTCGCGCAGGGCCGGCCGCATCAGCTCGGCCCAGAGTATCGTGATGTCCACCAGGTACTCCGGCAGCACGGAGGCATAATAGACTGTCTGCTCCTCGCTGGTGAAGGCGTTGAACTGGGCGCCGCGGCGGTCGAAGGCCTCGTTGACCTCGAAGGCGCGCAACCGCTCGGTGCCCTTGAACAGCATGTGCTCCAGAAAGTGTGACACACCGTTGATGTCCGGCGTCTCGTCCCGCGCCCCGGTCCGGACGAAATAGCCCACCGCCGCCGACTTGGCGGGCGGATTGACCTCGCCGATCAGGACCAAGCCGTTCGCTAACGTCTTTTGCTTGAACTCCATCGCTCCACTCTTAATCGCCGCAGGAATCGTCCTGCGGTTGCGCTGCTCGTTTCGTCGAACGGTTGCGTCAACCGGAACACGCGGTGCCGGACGCTCGACGCAACCGATGCGAGCGTCACAACCGCTTGCCGCTCGACGATCTACACCCGGATCTCTTTCGGCCCGATGGTGACGACCGTGAAATCCTCGAAGGGATGACTCCGCAGAAAGCCCAGCACCGAATCGACCGAGGTTCCGTCAATTCTCAACTTGATCTCGTCCAGCGTCCGGACCCGGCCGAGCATGTAATGGTCGCTCCCGATGGCACCGGCCCGGCTGCTGGATGATTCGCTCTGCAGGATCACGCTGGACTTGAGGCCGATCCTGGCCCGGGCCATCTCCTCTTCACTGATATCCGCCGCGAGCCGCTGGAACTCGCCGAGAATCACGTCATACGTTTCCTGGGCCTTGTCCGGCGCGGTGCCCGCGTAGCACGCGATCCCCGCGGCCTCCCGCAACGAGTGGTAGCGGGCGCCGATGGCGTAGCACAGGCCGCGTTTCTCGCGTACCTCCGTGAAGAGCCGGGCGCTCATGCCGCCGGAGAGGACCGAAACCGCCAGGCGGGCATCGTAGTACGCCTCGTCGACAAACCGGGCCGTCGGGGTCATCACGCCGATATGGACCTGGGCCCCTTCGTTGGGGATATGCGTGTACTTGGGGCCGCGGGCGCCGATCTCGATGGCACTGAGCGGCTTGGGCTCGTGCGGTCCGAACACGCTCTCGATCTGCCGGCAGACCGCGTCGAAATCGTACTTGCCCGCCACGGCCAGAATGATCTGCTGGACGTCCAGGTATGCCCTGGCGATCTCGCGTGCCTTGGCCGCCGTCAGGAGCTGCAGCTCGTCGAGCTCGCCCATGTTGCTGCGGCCCAGCGGATCGGGATAGAACCGCTTGCGCAGCTCCAGCATCACCTTCTGACGCGGCTCATCATCCAGCGACTGCAGTTCCTCGACGACAAGCTGCCGGGCCGGCTCGAACTGCTCGTCCGTCAGATGGGGGTTGAGAATGACATCCGCATACAGGGCCAGCGCCTGGGCCAGATTGCTCGATTCCAGTGCCGCCCCGATATAGAGGTGCGCGCTGCCGATGGAGGTCGAGCGGTGCAGACCCAGGCCGTCGAGGGCGTCGCCCAGCTTGCGGCTGTCCCGGCTGCCCGCCCCGCGGAAAATCCACTCGGAAATCACATTGGCGGCCCCGCCGTAGCCCGGCGGCATCCACGCTGCCCCACCCGGCAGCATGAAGTCGAACGCCACCGACTCCACCCCCGGCATCGGCTCACCCAGCACCACCAGGCCGTTCGGCAAAACGCACGTGTCAATCCGCTGCTCCATGCCCCACTCGCAAAAGCCATCTCTGCCATCGCACGAATCCATCCCGGATTCACATGAACCGCTGGATTCTAACAACCCTGGCCGTCCCCTTCAACCAGGATTTCCCCGCAGGGAGACGGTCGCACCAAATCAAGGCAAAACCCGCTTCCCGATGGCAGCACGATCCGATACCTTCTCGCACAGGGAAATCGCCGGAGAAGTTGCTCGGGAGTGTTGAGCATGTGCGTCTCCAACCTGTTCCGGATTCGCAGATATCGGCCTGACGATCGTGAACCGTTGCGCCGACTCGTCCTCGAACTGCACGAGACCCTGCGTCCTCAATGCCGATCTCGCCCCCGGAGAGGTGATCATCGAAGCCTATCTGGAACATCTGTTGCGAACGCAGCACACAACGCAGGGGGCCATCTTCCTGGCCGAGCGGGACTCTCAACTGCTCGGGTATGTCTGTCTTTTCGGTCGGGTGTCCCCTCCGGATCCGGATGAGATCGATCAGCCGCATTCGTATGTCGCCGATTTGTACGTCCGACGCGAAGCCCGGCGACGGCGCATCGGGGAGCGCCTTCTGAAGGAAGCGGAAGAGCACGCCCGGCGGCTGGGTGTCCACAAGATCGAGTTGGAAGTCCTGGGCGACAACCGCGAGGCAATTCGTTTCTACCGGAGACACGGCTATACCGCCCACATCGTGATCATGACCAAACGCTTTCTCCCTTCATCGGCCGATACGGACCTCTCCAGGCCCCAGGTTGTCGCCCCCGGACAGCGAGGCCGGGAAGGACCAGGGGATCGGTAATCCCGCCGCCCCGCCTACGCCGCGGCGGATTCGTGCTCGTATTCGTCGAAGCGGACGGCGATCCGCTTGCTGACGCCCTGTTGCTGCATCGTGACCCCGAACAGCATGTCCGCGATGCTCATCGTGCGCTTGGAGTGCGTGATGACGATGAACTGGCTCTCGACCTCGAAGTCCCGCAGGAGCAGGTTGAACCGTTCATTGTTCGCCTCGTCCAGGGCCGCGTCCACCTCGTCGAGGAAGCAGAACGGCGAAGGCTTGGTGCGGAAGACCGCGAACAGCAGGGCCAGGGCGGTCATGGACTTCTCGCCGCCGCTCAGGAGCGAGATGCTCCGCGTCTCCTTGCCCGGCGGCTTGGCGATCACCTCGATGCCCGCTTCGAGCACGTCGTCAGACTCTTCCAGGACGATGTCGGCCTTGCCGCCGCCGAAAAGCTTGCGGAACACCTGCTGGAAACTTGTGCGAATCTGCTCGAACGTCTCGACGAACTTCTCGCGGCTCTGCTTGTTGAGCTTGTCGATCAGTTGTTCGAGCTGCTTCTTGCTGTCGCTGAGGTCCTGGACCTGATTGGCCAGGAAATTGTGCCGCTCTTCGAGGGTTTCCTGCTCGGCGATGGCGTCGATATTGACGTTGCCGAGCCGCTCGATCTTGCCGCGCAGCTCGCCGATCTCGTTCTTCACCTGCTCCCAATCGACCGCGCCGGTCGTGCGCGTGGCATACGCCTCGGCCAGGTCGATCTGCAGCTCGTCCTTGACCCGCGCGATCAGATCCTGCTGGCGCACGTCCAATTGGCCGAGCTCCACGCGGGCTTCGTTGATCGTATGCTCGACCTCGGCCTTCTGGGCCCGTTTCGTGCGGACGGTCTCTTCCTTCTGCCGCTGGTCGGCGACCAAGCCGGCGAGTTCCTCCTGCAGGAGCCGGTTCTCCTGCTGGGCCGCTTCCTTCTCCACGAACCGCTCGGAGACACCGGCCTCGCACGCCAGAATATCCCGCTGGGCTTCCGCCAACTGGCCGGCCCCGACCCGGATCTCCTCCTGGGCGGCGGCCAGGGTGCGCTGGCTCGCCTGCATCTGGCCCTGGAGCCGGTCGATGATCTGCCGTAGTCCCTTCTGCTGCTCCAGGACCTGTCCCAGGAGGACTTTCAGGTCGGTCATCTCCTGCATCCGGTCCTGCTGCTGGCCCTTGAGCTCGCCATACCGGCCCTCCAGCTCCTCGATGCGTGCCGCCCGCTGGTTGTTGACCGCCTCCAGCTCACTGAGCCGCTGCTTCGAATCGTATTCTCTCTGCACCGATTGCTCGATCTGGGCTTCGAGCGTCCCCAGCTCGCTGGCGATCAGCGGCTCTTCGTCCTTGAGCCGCTTGATGTCACGCTCATAGACCGCCAGACGCGAGTTGATCTGGGTCTTCTCCGTATTGGCCTCGTAGATCGCGGTCCGCAGCTCCTTGCACAGCTTGTCCAGGTGGGACTTCGTCTGCATATTCCGCTGGATCTGCGTCTCCCATTCGGCGATCTCGGCGTTGAGGCCGGCGATGGTCTCTTCCAGTTGCCGGATGCGGCTGCGGCGGGAGATCAGGCCCGTCGTCTTGCCCAGCGGCCCCAGGCGCAGCAGCCCGTCGGCACCGAGGCACTCGCCGCCCAATGTCACGAATGTGTATCCGGCCCGCAGGTAATCCCTCAGTTCCATCGCGGCGTCGAGCGACTCCACGACGAGGGTCTTGCCCAACAGGCTCCAAGCCAGGGGCGCATAGCGGCTCTCACACCGGATGAACTCGACGAGGCGGCCTTTCACGGCGGGATGTTGCGAGAAATCCATCTCGTCCACGAAAGGCTCGACGCGATCCAGACTGCGGAAGTGCACCCGGCCTTCGAGGCCCGCTACCATCGCGCGGTCCTGCAGGAGCTGGTCCGTGCCACTGACGAGCAGCACATCGGTGAGCCCCTCCAGGGCGGCCTCCACCGCCGCCGCGTGCGCGACATCGGTGCCGATCTTCTGCGCGAGAATCCCGTCGAGATACGCGCGCTTGCGGCTTTCGTCCGTCTGGGCCTTGAGGATGTTCTTGACGGTATTGCCCAGGCCCTCGTAGCGGCGCTCCATGTCGGTCAGCACGGACAGCTCGCTGCTCATCGCGCTGCGGGCCTCCTTGCCGCCCGCCAGGCGTTTGCCGTCGCCGGCGATCTGGGCCTCCGTCTCCTCGATCTTCTGCCGCTTGGATTCCAGGTTCTGGCCCAGCTCCGCCAAAACGCGCTCGATGTCGCCCAGCCGGGCGTTGTGCTGGGCCTTCTCGGTCAGCAGACGCTCCAGCTCGGCCCGGACGGTCTGGGCCCGGCCGGTCAGTCGCTGCTTTTGGCTCGCCAGGTTGTCGCGGTAGCTCGAGAGGCTCTGGATCTCATTGTGAAGCTGCGCCGTCCGCCGCACGATGTCGATGATGCCGGACTTCTCGTCCTCCAGCTCCGCCTCCAGGGCCCGGATCTGCAAGTCAACTTCCCGGGCCACCCGCTGGATCTTCTCGATCGCCTCGTTCCGTTCGGAGACCATGCGATCGCAACCCTCCAACTGCCCGCTATGGCTCGCCAAGTCGGACTTCAGGGCCTCGCCCTGGACCCGCAGTCTCTCGATTTCCCGGGACGCCGTGTTTCTGCGCTGCTCCAGCTCCACGGTCCGCGCCCGCAGGAATTCAATCCGCTGGAGTTTCTGATCGATCTTGCTCTGCGCGGCCACCAGCGCATTGCCGGTCTCGCCGAGCCGGTGCTCCTTCGCGATGATCTCGTTGCCCAGCCGGCTCGTCTCCGCTTCGGCGCCCGCCTCCTCGGCGGCGACCGCCGAAAGTTGCTCCTGGGCGCGATGCAGCAGCGCCGATTTCTCATCGAGCTGCTCTTTGTTCTTACCGTACTCAACGAGCGAGAAGTTCACCTGCAGCTCTTTGAGCCGCTGCGCGTATTCGAGGTAGTTGCGGGCCTTGCCCGCCTGGAGCTTGACGCTGCGGAGCCGCTTGGCGACCTCGTCCAGGATGTCGGCCAGACGCAGCAGATTCTGGTCGGTGTGCTCCAGCTTGCGGAGGGCCTCCTTCTTGTGGGCCTTGTACTTGCTGATCCCGGCCGCTTCCTCGAACACGAGCCGCCGGTCCACCTTCGAGGCGCTGACCAACTGATCGACCTGGCCCTGCTCGATGATCGAATAGGCGCGGGTCGCGACGCCGGTATCCATGAACAGCTCGCGGACGTCCTTGAGCCGGCACAGCTTGCCGTTGATGCGGTACTCGCACTCGCCGCTGCGGAAGATCCGCCGGGAGACCTGGACCTCCTCGGTATCGATCGGCAGACGGCCGCCGACGCCCTGGGGATTCGAGAGGACCAGGGTCACTTCGGCCGTACCCAGCGGCTTGCGACTGCCGCTGCCGCCGAAGATCACGTCGGCCATCTGGTCGCTGCGCAGGTTCTTGACCTTCTGCTCGCCCAGCACCCACTTGACCGCATCGACCACGTTGCTCTTGCCGCACCCGTTGGGTCCGACAATCGCCGTGATATCTTCGTCAAAAACGAACTCCGTCCGATCCGCGAAACTCTTGAAGCCGTCGAGTATGATTTTTTCAAGTCGCATCGTCTACCTGATCATCCTGATGAAAAGCACCCATCCTGCCGGCCCTCGGACCCTGTGATACCCGGCGCGGGTGGTCGCCACCGAGGGCGGCCGGGCTATCGGGCTGTTCCGGCCCAACGCACCTTCCTTTTATCGGCCTTATCGCGCCTATTTCTTGACCCCAAGGTCGATTTTCGGAAGCGGCCCGGCCCAAAACTCGGCGGCAACCGCCTCCTGGGCAACCACCCGCTCCAACAGGGCGATCACCTGACCATACGGAAGGCCGAGGCTCAGGAGGTTGCCGGACGGCCCGGTCGCCGGCTCGCTGCCGAGGATCCGGATGAGATCGCCCAGGTCGAGGCTGCTTCGCACCGGCCCGATCACTCCCGGACGCTTCGGATGCTTGCGAATCACGGAAATGTGACCCTGCCCGGTGCGGGCATCGAGTATCACCGTTTGGTCGGGGGACTCCACGAAGAGGTTGTCGCGACAGCGCAAAGGTGCGCCAAACAGGACGATGCGCGGCTCTCCGCTGCGCGAGACGAAGACGGCTTTGTGGCTGCTCTGCACGACCTGTTCCAGCGTGAAACCACGCCCGATAGCCTCGCGTACGATGGCCGGGTCTTCCATCCGGCGTAGATGTTCATAGGTCGCCAGGACCATCGGCACCTCGGCATCCCGCAACAGCCGGCGTCCCAGTGCCGCCGCATCCTCGTGCCGCGGCGAAACCATGAGGGCCTCCAGAGCCTCCAAGCGGTAGGGTGACGCCGGATCGAGGGCCAGATCCCGCAGCGGCGTCAGACCGCGCGAATCGCCCAGACCCACCAGGCAGCGCCCGGCCCGCAAACGTACCTCGGCCTCGGGGGAATTGAGCAACGTGCTGACCATGGGGGCACACTCCCGGCCTATCGCCTCCAGTGCGATTTCGCTGCCGTCCCTGTCGCCGGACCCGGTCAGACCCTTGACGTAGGTGTTGATTCGGGCGCCGAGCAGCTCATCGCTCACCTCCAGAAACATGGCCGAGAGCGTCGAGGCGAACCGTTGCTTGCGCCGGCGATAGTCGGCCGGTATCCGGACTTCGACCTCGCGCGGCGAAAGGGCCTGGGCGATGCCGGGTCCGTAGCGCTCGCTCAGGCGATTGCGGATCAGGCCGGCTACCCGGTAGTCCGGCTTTCGCAGGCGCAGCAGGAGCGTGTATTCGTGCAGTGTCCGGCCGCCGCCCAGGGTCCAGCCGCGGCGGGGCTCGCTCGCAACCGTGCCGATCGAATCGATAAAGACCGGCCCCTCGACGGTCGCCAGCGGTCGGATCTGAGCACCGAACGTGCCCCGCGGCACCAACTCGGCCTTATACAGCCATCCGCCGTGCAGCGACGTGGCCTCGGAACCCGCCAGGAGCGACACGCGCACATCCAAGCGTTCTCCGACCGAGGGGAGGGCCGGAATCATCGCTTCCAACGCCACAACGGCGGTGTTTCTGTTGTTGATCAACTCATCGACGTTGACGCGCTCATGGGGCAGTTGGGTCGGGACGTATTGCTTCAGGTACGCGCGAACCTCCGGCGGGCAATACCCCGAGCCCGTGCCGGCCAGACCGCCGACGAGGCCATAGCCCTCGACCGCAAGCGGCGCCGGCAGCACCACCTCCGCCAGCGCGCCGATCGTCGTCCCCAGCGCGGCCGGGGGGCCTCCCGCAGCGGAGGGCGCCCTTGTGCTTCCCCGCTGGCAACCACCCGACGCCGCCCCTAGCACGCACACCAGACACAATATTTGCCTTTGAGTCCTCATATACTACCGGATATCGCCACAATGCCGGGATTTGGATGAGTCCAACTCCCGATTATCGTATGCGATTACCGGACCCGCGTCAAGCTCGTCCTGCCGGGACGATCGACAATCCCCCGGGGTTTCGACGGCGGGTACTCCTCCTGAGAGGGTGCGTGAGAAGCCAGCTTTCTCTGGGTGGCATCGTCAAGCGGAGTCTTCGGAGCTTGGCGATGGCGGATTTCCCGTGCGCCGAACCATCGTCAAGGCCGGAGGCCGGCCTTGGCGATGCCACCCGACAGAGGCGTTAGCCTTTGAGCGGATCGTTGAGGAAAACCGTTACCGGCAGGCCGGCGGCGGCCTTTAGTAGGTGAACGGCTAAGCAGGCCATGGATGTTTGAGGCCGCTGCGCCGGGGTGCTCCGCGAAACCTGTGGGCATTGACAAGGAAAGGATACGACAATGACACCGCACAAGACATTCCTGGCCCTCCTGGCAACCCTCGTTCTCCTGGGCGTGTTTGACCACGTTGAACAGAATCTCGCGGGCGGCCCGGTAGAGGAACAACCGCACCGGCTCCGAAGGTGAATCGATCCGGCCCCGGGTCTGGATGTGCACGATCAGGCCGTGCTGCGTTTCCATCTGGCGGGCAAGCCATTCGAACGCATCTTCCAGTCGGCTTTGCGACAGAACCGCCGGACCGAGCTCGTGGGAAAGACTCCGGGATTTCTCGATAGTGTCTTTGAGCATCTGGTTGACATCCGCGACGATTCCCCGCAGGACTTCGTCATCCCGGACACGGCAGTGCAACAACCCGAGGTGGAATTTGGCCGCCGCCAACGTCTGTTGCAGGTCGTCGTGCAGAATCTCGGCCAGGCGTCGGCGCTCGCGCTCCTCCGCCTCCGACAATTCGAGCGTTACCTTGCGAAGCTGGCGGGCCCGGCGCTGCGACTCCTGCATCGCCTTCTGCCGGTCGGTGACATCATCGAGGCTCAAGACCAGGAACTGGACGGCGCCGGCCTCGTCGCACAGGGGTGTAAGCCGCCAGTCCCAGTACATGACCCCCCGCCGGGGCTGGTCGGGGTAGGTGAACGGCTGGGCATAGGCCTGGTGTACCTGGCGGCTTTGCACCACCTGCTCGAAGATCGCCTGATTCTCTTCATCCGGATAGAGGGCAAAGTGGCTCTGGCCGACGAAGTAGTCCGGACTCTTGCCGGCGGCCCGGGCGTAGGCCTCGTTGACGCGGACGAAATGGAAGTGCCGGTCCAGAAACGCCAGCGGCGTGATCGTGTTCTGGAAGAAGGCCTCCAGCATCCGGGACTGCCGGCGCAGCGTGCCTTCGGCCTGCATCCGCCGCGTCATTTCGGCCTGCAACTGATCGACGGTGTTCTTCAACGTCCGGGTCTGAGTCCGTTCCTGCTCCTGCAGCCGCCTGCGCTCCGTAACATCCCGGACGACCGAGAGCGTCATATTCCGCTGCGGCAATGACAGGGCATTGACATGGACCTCGACCGGTACCGGCTGTCCGCCCTTGGCGACGAGCGTGGTTTCGAGCTGCATCGGGCCGAGTTGCCCGAGCCGTTGCCGGAGTTCCGGCAGCGTTCTCTTGACTTCCTCATCCAGCACCTCGAACATCGGCAATTTCAGGATTTCTGACCGTGTGTAGCCCAATATCCGGCACATCTGATCGTTCACATCGACGATGCGTCCTTCCCTTGGCGCATCCGACCATTCGTGAAACACGATACCATCGCTGGAAACCTGGAATAGGCAGGCAAACAGGGCATCTCTCTCCTCCGGCGTATCCGCGTGAGGCGACTTCTGGACGGCGTGGCCGCCGGACGGAGCATCCACCTTCTCCGGATGCAAACGTTCGTATACCGAGTGAATCGGTCTCTTCTTGTCGATCCTCCCGTGTTCCGATCTTCCGGCCATCGCGCTGCCCTCCATTGGCCCCAATCGCACACGCTCTCTCGACTCGTCCCAAAGATGAAGAGTTCAGATAGGCAGATCCTACCGAAGGCGCGAAGCCTTGGCAAGTGAATTCCGCATCTACCGCGTATTTTTGCCGCCGCCGCGGGGCAAAATCACGTGCAAGGTCCACGGCGGCAACGTATAATGCATGTATGAAACTGCCCAGACTCGAAAAACCCGATCGCTATCAAGGTCTGTACGTGTTCGACTTCGGCGACCACACCGGGGTGGGATTTACCGCAGAAGAGGCCGCCGAGCTGCTGGAGAGCGAACGGTACAAGGAAGGCAAAGTATACAAGATCCAGCGGGCGTTCCCGGACGGCCGGATGGAGTTGCGGGCGGTGCCCG
>Ga0194125_10009340_pt1 | contig 13634 bp, 11 predicted proteins | sample TA2KigC250mmetaG_FD_148626 | JGI IMG/M metagenome (GOLD analysis project Ga0194125, IMG submission 148626) | Freshwater microbial communities from Lake Tanganyika, Tanzania - TA2015034 Kigoma Deep Cast 250m | ecosystem: Environmental > Aquatic > Freshwater > Lake | place: Tanzania: Lake... | reverse complement strand
CAGGAGGGCAGTGAGATCCGAAGGCACGGGCTCGCCTTTGCCGAGATCGACCGGTGTCAGGTCATATTGGGGCGAGATGAGCTGATACACCTGGCGCATGCTTGAGATGTCCGCTTCCCCATGTCCGGTTGTGTATCCGATCTTCTTCCTCGTCCTCGTTGTCAACCGCTTGAGCGCGCTGCTGATGTCGTATTCCAGGGCGCTCAGGTTCTGCACAACCGGCAGCACTTCCTTTCGATCCTCGTACAGCATCACCAAACCGAGGTATCCGCGCTTTACCTCAAGCTTATCCTCGTTCACCACCTGCACCTGGACGGGTGCGACACCTTGCTGCTGGGCTTCCTGCTCCCCTTTGTCTCCCTCAGGATTGATGAACTCGAACTGCAGATTCCCCCCGGCGTACGCTTTGTATTCGTTCAAGATATCCAGCACCGCGCGACGATTGTTGTTGTACGGAGCGGGGAGGTCTTCCGTGAAGTACGCCTTCACGGTCACACGATCGTCAAACGACCCAACCAGGTTTTTGCTGGCGTCGGAAAGCGTGTACACCTTTTGTGATGTGAGATCGAGACGCCCGAATAGACGAATCGAAATCACGTTCAGGACGATCAGAATGCCCAGAACAAGTGCGATTTGTATTACCGTCTGTGCCTTTTGCTTTTTCATGGTGTCAAGAATTCAAGGGTTCACCTGCCCGTATTCCAACTCCCCATCCACATTCCACGCTCGTGTTACCACTTCCTCCGCTGGAGCGATGTCACCGTCAGATACAGTGTGAAACCGAGTAACGAGAGGAAGTAGATGATGTCTCGTGAATCGACAACGCCGCGCGCGATGTTGGAAAAATGGTAGTCGATGCCGAGAAACTCAACAATGCTGGTCAGCGATCCGGGAACATAGAGCAAAACCTTGTCCAGCATGAACAGCGCGAACACAAGTACAAAACCGATGATGAACGCGACCACCTGGTTCTCCGTGAGGCTGGACGCAAAAAGGCCGATCGCAACATAGACGCCGGCCATGAGCATCAATCCCAGATAGCCGCCCACGACGGGCCCGTTGTCGATGCTGCCAAGGAAAGCTATGGTGATGTAGTACACAAGGGTCAGCAGAAGGGCAATTCCGACGAGAGCCCACGCGGCAAGGAATTTCCCCAGAACGATCTCGACATCGTGCAACGGTTTTGTGGTAAGCAACTCGATCGTCCCCGTTTTTTTCTCTTCTGAAAGCAAGCGCATGGTGATCGCCGGAACGACGAACAGGAAGATTGCCGGGATCAGCTCAAACATCAGCCGTAGCGAGGCCACGTTCGCAAGGAACAGATTGCTCGTGTGAAACCAGCCGATGATGGCAAGAAAGACCACGATGACGACGTAGGCGATGGCCGAATTGAAGTACGACCGAATCTCCCTGCGATATATCGTACCCACGTTGCCGAGGTTACTCGAAAGCGATTTGATATCCAATGCCATAGGCGAATTACCGTTTGCCGAAGTTCAAGGGTCAACCACAGTTGTTCGTTACCTGCTTGCTACTGCTTACTCTCTTCTGTCTTCGTCAGCTTGTGGAATACCTCCTCGAGACTTGTGATCTTCCGGGACATTTCCAGCAGAATCCATCTCTCTGCCACTGCTCGCTTGAAGAGTTCCTCGCGGATGTCAGTTCCTTTCGTGGAAAAAATTGAAAACCGGTGGACGTCGTCGCCCCCACCCGCATATTCGACCGACTCAACATTCGGCAGTCCCTTGATTTTCGGAAAGAGATCTATCAATGCGTCCGTGACGTTCGCTCTTAGCTCGATCGTTATTGATTCTGATCCGTGAAATTCCTGTTGCAGCTGCGCGGGGGTTCCGTCCGCAACAATTGCCCCCTCGTTGATGATGATGACCCTGTCGCACGTCGCCTGCACCTCGGAGAGAATGTGTGTGGAGAGAACAACGGTCTTCGCGCGACCCAGTCGCTTGATAAGGTTCCTGATCTCCACGATCTGATTCGGATCGAGGCCGCTCGTTGGCTCGTCCATGATCAGGACATCCGGGTCGTGAATCATCGCTTGAGCCAATCCCACTCGCTGGCGGTATCCTTTGGAGAGTTCCCCGATGTCCTTATGCCGCACCTCCTTCAGCCCGCACACATCGATCATGAGGTTCATCTGCTGCTTGATCTTGGTCTTGTCGATCCCATGGAGCCGGGCTGCGTAGTCAAGATACTCGAGGACGTTCATGTCCAGGTAAAGCGGATTGAGCTCGGGCAAATAGCCGATCTTCCGCCGCACCTCAAGCGAATGGTCAGCGATGCTGTACCCATCAACATCCACCGTCCCCGCCGTCGGAGGCATGTAGCAGGTGATGATCTTCATCGTTGTCGTTTTCCCTGCTGCATTGGGTCCAAGGAAACCCAAAATCTCCCCCGTTTTCACATCAAACGAGATATCATTGATTGCTCTTTCCTGGCCATAATACTTGGTCAGGTTCCGTACTGTGATCGCCATGGACTCACTTCAAGAGTAGTTGAACTGGAAAGCAGCAGCCGCAGGTGGCGCAGCCAAAACTTGATGAAAGCAGCGCACCATTTTATGAAAAACTGGAGAAAAAATCAAGACACGGGCAGGTTTCTCGATTAGAACATCGAGAGCTGGCACCGCACGTTTCGACGAAAATGATCCACGGATAGTTCCCGCCGCCGTTCGTTGAGGTGGTATTGTGCACAGCTCATGTCGAAGAGCCTGTGGATAGCATCGGCGATTGGACCTGATCCTTTCAAGCGCTGGCCGAACTCGGAGCAGGAGAGGTAGCCATCTCCAAGATCTCGAATTTGCCGGATCACCTTCGATGCCTGCAAGGGAACCTCACGCTTCAGCCAATCGACCATCAGATCCTTCACCGCGTATGGAAGTCGTAGGACTTGGTAACCCGCAGAGTGTACACCACGCTGAGCGGCTTCACGCAGGATGGCGGGCATTTCACTGAGGGTGAGTCCTGGAATGACAGGGGCAACGTTGACGCCGACGGAGATTCCGTCCCTTGCCAGCGCTTCGATCGTCGCGAGCCTTTTGAGAGGAGAAGAGGTCCGGGGCTCCAGTCTTCGCGCAAGGTCCGGATTCAGCGTCGTGACGCTGATGGAGACATGGACCAGGTTAAGCGAGGCGAGTTCCTTCAAGAGATCGAGGTCACGTTGAACGAGAGAATTTTTTGTTGTGATGGTGAGAGGATTGCGGAATGCAAGGAAAACCTCGAGACACCGGCGCGTGAGACAAAGCTTCTGCTCGACTGGCTGATAACAGTCGGTGTTACCCGAGACGGCAACGACCTGCGGCTTCCACGAATGGCTTTGAAACTGCCTTTCGAGAAGTACGGCAACATCCGGCTTCACCATGATATTCGTCTCGAAGTCGAGTCCGGAGGAAAACCCAAGATACTCGTGGGATGGGCGGGCATAGCAATAGATGCATCCGTGCTCGCATCCACGATAGGGATTAACGCTGTACGTGAACCAGATGTCGGGACTGTCGTTCTTCGAGAGCACCGTGTGCGATCGGTCGACAAAGAAGCGCGTAGGGATTTTTCCAGCGGCTTGCGGCATGTCAAAGTACTGAGCAACGTCCTCAGGCGGAGGTCCGACAGTGATCTCTTCGAACCGATTGGGAGGATTGAATGATGCACCGCGGCCCGTAGGGCCTCTGTGACCCATGGCAGTACCTACGAGTGAAGACGCATACGCAAGAGGGGGATTTGAACAGGGGACGCGGTGTGACGACGCGGCGTAGCGCGGATTGCACGAGGCTTTTTCTCCTGAGACTCGGAGAGGCCCAAGTATTCCGCAAGCACCCGCGTGTCGTATCCAAGGGGAAGCAGAAGCGTCTCAGCGGCTTTCAACGCAAATTCCGTGTACTGTTCGATGTCATACCCATCCTCAAACGCGTAGAGCGCAAGCGGCTTGGCCTTCTCCGGTTTCTTCTTTCCCGATCGGTCGATGATGATGAATTCGATCGATTCCCCCGCGGCGAGGGGAACCCCCATTTCCTTCACCAGCTTCGAGACGACAGCGCTGATGCTGTTGTTCGTGTACTCGTCGGCTTCCTTTGCCACATGACGCCGGAGGACAAGGTCCATCGGATTTGCTTTTCCGCTGCGCAGGAGGGAGATGAAGTTTCGCACGATGTCCAGCAGTTCCGGCACTGCGCCGCGCAACTCTTCAACGGTGCGGGCACCGGACATTCTCTCGAGCATCGCCGATTGCATATTTTTGATGAACTTCGGCGTATCGCGCCGGCGCGCTTCGACGCCCCGGATCTTCATTTCCCCATGATTGTACCACCCCGCATAGCGGTTCGCGGTAGTAATGTCAGGATCCATCTTCGACGCCGGGAAGAGAATCCAAGTGTAGATACCCTCCAGGGAGATATCGATGCCCGCCTTTCGGGCGATCTCCCGGGCAAGCTCCTCATATTCGCGCTCCGTCGCCCCTTGCTTCTTGAGCCAGATACAATCGATGATCGCGTGGAGCAGGTGAAAGCCATGGCTTTCGGCAATTTCCTTTGCCGTGAGAATCGCGTCACGCGAGAAGGCGTTCACCGACTCGTGCGCTTCAATCTTGCCGAACCGCGCGTTCTTGTACCCGAGGTAACCGAAGCAGCTCACCAGCATCCACTTGAGGGCGTTCTGCCGGTGGTCGTACCGGCGGAATAGGATCTCGTCCTTCCCTTTGTACTTCTTCTTCATCGCTTTGTAGTACGCGCGCTTCTTCACAACGGCCCGCAGCGTTGCCGGCACGATCCCCTCCCGCTTTTCACAGATCGTGTACCCCAGTTCCGGCACGTTGCTGTTCCTGCAGCAGCGGCAGTTCACGGTTTCCGGCGATACGTTATGCTCAACCATGATGGTGGGATACATTGATACGAAATCCAGCTCAGCGACGCTCTCGTGGTACCCGAGTGGCGGATTGAAGATAAGTCCGCCGCGATCCGCCAGAAGGAGCGTTGCGGCAGATTTGAAGTCCTCCGGCTCGCGCTTCTTGGAGGGGATCAAAATACCGTTCCGGTACGCCCATGACAACTGCAGCGAGGACATCGACGTGCCGATGCTCGCCCGTCCCTGCCGCTGACCGCACATCTGCGTCAGCCGTGCCATCTCGAACAGGCCGTCCAGGTCCGCCTCGGCCACGGTCATCGAATTCGTGGCATCCACATGCCACCGGCCCGCCAGCTCAAACGCCCCGTCTTTGTGAACGATTTTGCCGTACTGGAAGAAGCTCGACTCCTTCGTCGTCACGTAGCTGGCATCCTGGTCGCGATTGAGCAAGAGGGGGACGTTGTATCGCCGCGCCAGTTCGGTGATCTTCGGCATTAAGACCGAGTCGCCATAGTCCGTCAGAATGATGTCCGGATCGCACCGGTGCAGGTGCCAGTTGAGAGCGTCAAGCACCTCACGCGGCGTCTCCTGTTCCAAGAGGTAGGTCTGATTGTCATACGTGAGCTCAAGCTGGAGATGCTTCTGGTATTTCGGCGGCACAAAGTCATTTGCATTCCTCAGCAGCATGATGGAAAACGGGGGGAGCTTATAGTCCGTCGCCTCCCTTGAATCGCGCAGCGTCCAATCCGCCAACCGCCCATTGTCGTCGAACTCATAATCGCCAAAGGCAAGCGGAAAGAGCTGCGTCTCGTAGAGGAACAGTTGTGCAACGAGGATATCGGAATTGCAAAACGCGAAATGCGGAAAGAACCGCTCGTAGTACCATACAACGTCCCTGAAGCGCATAGGGTCATGCACATGCACGTGCAGCACTTCCAGCGAGTCCCCCGAATAGATCTCCGTCCTGGTCGCTCGCGTAAGAGAAACGGGAGTGGGGCAGCGGGCACCGAGCACCTCTGCACGCTGCACATCAAATCCATGCACGTGAAGAAAGAACGACGGCACAAACGCGCTGAAGCGGCGATGTTTCCCCCCATCCTCATCGATGAACCAGAGCGTCACACCGTGAGGAGACGGGTACAGATCAAACAGCCAACCGGTGATGGTATGAGGCATACGCGTTGCAGGACTCCCCGGGCCGAACGTGGGATGAGCACTATGATGTACCGGCCGTACGCTGTTCTTCCAGCCGGATGATTCGATCCTGGAGCTGCTTGATCAGCTTGCGCTGCTCGACGACGATCGATACGACGATGCTTTCGAACGGGATGGTTCGCATCGCGTAGAAGTTCTCCGCCAGATGCAGCTTTGCCGCACGGAAGACATCATCGAAGATTTCCTGGTCCTCCCGGCGCAGTCCCCGGCGGTACTTTGACCAGCTTGCGATCTCGCTGTCGATAATGTTGGTAAACGTCGGAACCGTTCGTCCCATAGAGATCATCTCCTTTCTCCCGGCATGTCTGGGTCGGATGGATTGCGGACCCAGCCCGGGCAGTCAACATCAACGGAACCGCATCCTCCACGGTACTCTCCAAGAACAGCTGCGGCCCGTGCGCTTCGCTGAGCTCCAATCGATAGACCCGATCCATGCCGCTCCGGAGGGTCGCAAACAGCTGGTTTCGCTCCCTCGGGAGGACATTCCACTGCGTGCAGGTCAGGAGCACCGAGATGCCATCAGCTTTCATATTCTGAAGCACAAGCAGAAGACGCTTGAGGATCTGCTGTACCTCGCGGAACGGTGCCTGTTCGTCATAAAACGTGTCGAGCAGCCCGAAGATCATCGCCGTGTTCGAATGAATGTCTTCGAGGAAAACGGGGAGACGGCTGGCGATCGCCTGCTCCATTTGATAACAGGTGAACCCCCGAGAGATGAAGATCAGGTTGAGAAATTGTTCAGGGTTCAAGTGCCGTTCCCGCGCGAAGCGAGACAGCAGATGAACATTAAACTGATTGCAGCCATCCACCACAGCGATCGGCTTCCCCTGTGCCATCGCGGAGGCTGCCATCCGGAGCGACAGTTGGAAAACCAGGTTATCGCCGTACAGCAAGTAGACCTTCCCCGGCGGTGTAACAAATGACTGGACTAACACCTGTGAGGAAACTGGCTGAAGGGCATGAGATGAGTGAGGAGCTCTCATTGGTTTCTCGAGGAGGAATTTCCTACCTTTATGACAACATTCACCCGGAGACACCCTGATGTGCGGTCGCTACGCCCTGATCGATGGTAAACGAGTGCTGACCACCTTCACCGCGCTGAACAAAGCAAAGGGCGCGGATCAGGCATACAGGGACCTTCCCCGCTATAATGCTTCTCCTATGCAGCGTATGCCTGTTTTCGCCATCCGCAAGGATGAGCTCGTCGCCGAGCCCATGCAGTGGTGGTTGATCCCCCACTGGTCGAAAGACGGCAAGCCGAGCTTTTCCTCCTTCAACGCCAAAAGCGAGACGTTGCATCAGAGCAGGCTCTTCGCACCCTATTTCAAAGGAAGCCGGTGTCTGGTCCCCGCCGACGCGTTCTACGAGTGGCAGAAAGTCACCACAACGCACGACGTGCGCGGCAAGTCGAAGACGGTCCAGGAGAAACACCCGATGTGCCTCCGGATGAAGGATGAAGCCCCGTTCGCGTTTGCCGGACTGTTCTCCATCTGGAAGGATCCCGAAGGTAAGGAGCACCCCACCTTCACCATCATCACCACCGAGCCGAATGAGCTGCTGGCGCCGATCCACAACCGCATGCCGGTGATCCTTCCGGAACAACACTTTGAGCGGTGGCTCGACCGCGAGTATAACGACACCGACCATCTGAAAACTCTCCTCGTTCCCTACCCCGCCAGGAAGATGAACGCCTACCGCGTCTCCTCGCTTGTCAGCAACCCCCGCAACGACGAGCCGCAGTGTTTGAAGCCGGTGAAGGAGTAACGACCAGCGCTTCACCAAGTCCCCTCTGCAGCGGCGGATCGTGGGCAGGGGAGAGCGGATTCAGGGGTGTGAAGCATCAGCTCTGTTGCTCAACCTCTGCAAACAGCGGGTGTTGCACGTTCACCGGCGCGCTGATCTGTTTCAGCACCGGAAACGCCGACACCAGATTCTGCGGCACGAGAACACGATGCCTGTTCCTCACTAGATGCCGCAGCTGAAATCCGTTCACCAGCGAGTTCGCCTGGGGGTCATTATGAAACACCGCAAACGTCACGTCAGCGCGCTGCCGAACCTGCTCAATCAGATACAGCAGATGCTCAAGCTCCCCGTCACTGTAAAGATAATGATACCGGTCGCTGACAAGATATTTTCCGGTTTGATCCTTTTGGTACGGGCGATCCCATGTCATGACGTTACGCCCCATCATCCGAAAGTATGCCGCGCCACTCCACGTCTCGCACGTGAGCGGCATGTGGTTCTTGATGCCCGGGAGATCGACATTGACGAGATGAAGCTTGTTTTCCTGGAAGAAGTTGTACATCAGCGGACTGTTCCACGAGTTGTGTCGAACTTCGACAAACAGGCGGTGCGGCTGGAACACCCGCGCGAGCTGCATCAGGTATATCCTCCGCTCGTTGATGTTGGTAAAGGAATACGGGAACTGAATGAGCACCCCACCCAGCCTGCCGGCAAACGCCAGTACCTCCAGCAGTTGATGCACCGCCCGGACATCGTTGTACGTGGCGTCAAACGTGTGCGTAAAGCCATGGAAGAGCTTCACGGTGAAGACAAACTCCCTGTTGCCTGCAACGTCGTCCAGCCAGCGCCGCGCGTGGTCAGGCCCAAGAGCGGTACTATAGAAGGTCGCGTTGACCTCAACGCTGTCGAAAAACTGGCTGTAGTATTCCAGCTTCCGAAAGCCCTTCCTGGGACGCGGGGGATAGAAAACCCTGTTGAACGGCTCCAGATCCCACCCTCCCATACCGACGAAGATTTTTGAATGATGGAATAGCATGGCGCTCCTCCTGGTTACGTAATTCCCGTAGTGGTCTCTGCTTGAAATCCGATTGTGCAATCGTTACCGGAACTCTCGCCTCCCACCAAACTCAAATTCTCCCTTGACAGCAACGGGAAAATTCCCTATCTTTGCCACATCAAGGATACGACATTTTTGTCGCTTTGTCAAGAGAAAAATTGACAAAAATGTCGTTCAGAAGGGATTTCGCCATGAAACGATCTCTCGCTCAACGTATTCGGCAAGCTCGACTTCACAAAGAGCTCGACCAGGCAAAACTTGCGGCCAAGCTCGACGTGGCAACACGAACAGTTCAACGGTGGGAAAGGGGTGATCAGGTACCCGACAGCAACTACCTGATGCGCATCGCCAAAGTCACCGGCGTCGCACCCCACTGGCTCTTGACCGGAAACGGTGACATGTACGCAAGGGGATCGTCCGAATCCAAAATCATCCCGCTGCCGACAGGACGGTACAAGCGCGTTGAGCTTGTTTCCCTCCCTCTCCTCTCATCAGTCCCCGGCGGGGCACCGAGTCTGATGTTTCATCCGGACTACGTCGAGAAGTACATCACCGTTGATGATATGAAGGACCCGAACGCCTTTGCGCTGGAGGTGAAAGGAAACAGCATGGCACCACGGATTGAAGACGGGGATATTATCGTGGTGAGTCCAAAGCTGGAGCCCCGGACAGGCGATATCTGTGTGGTGAGGGTCAATGACGAAGATACGGTAAAGCGTGTGAAGATTGAGAATAGCTACCTTCACCTCATACCGCTCAACCCGGAATACGAACCCATGGTGGTGAGGAAGAAAGACGTGGCGTTCATGTGGAGGGTGGTGAAAGTCATGAAGAACATCTGATCCTCTCGCTCGACAGCAGGCGAGAGCGACAGTCGGGTCCTCGCGTACCTCCTCGCTGGATTCCCTGCGAGTTGCCTACTTCACTTTCTTGAGCTCAAGTTCCTTAAAGTCGAAATCAGGATTTGGTATATCGACCTCTAACTGCTCGACGGCGCCCCGCGCGTCGAGCTTGAACGTCGCGAATCCCTTGCCGAACGGATAGTTCATCGGTCTCACGGAAACTCGGAAGGTGCCAAAGTGCCAATGATCGAGATCGGCAACCAGATCCTTCGTCGGCACGAAGGTTATCACCAGCTTCCCGTTTTCGAGCGACACCCTCAGCTCCCCATACAGGTCGCTGAGATATGTCCCCGCGTACGATTCCATCGCCAGAGACGGTTTGGTCCCTTTGACCCGTGCGTCTTCGATCGCCTTCTCCCGTGTTTTAGAGGTTTTCTCAGCCTCCTCGCGCATTCTCAACGCTTCAGCACTGAGGTCCCGATCGGGTAGACCCAAAAAGAGGTCGACGGCTTTCTGGGCCAGAGTACCGGAGAGTGGGCTCTCGCTGTTCGTCACGACCATCACGCCCAGGTTTTCCTCGGGCACGAGCATGATTCTCGAGGTCATCCCATCGATACCGCCGCCGTGGCTCAGGACCTTTCGTCCGTGGTAGTCATACATCCCCCAACCGAGACCGTACGCGCGGAAGTGCGTTGTAGGCTCGCGTTGTTCGGCTCGCGGCGAGATGGTTTGATACATGTGTGGAGACCACATCGTGCGACAAGCGCTCTCGCTGAAGATTTTCTTACCCTGATACATACCGCGCCCCAGCTGAAGCCTTATCCACTGCGCCATCTCGTGGACCGACGTGATGATCCCTCCCGCCGGTGCCATGTTGTCATTGTCGAAATGCTGGATGACACGCAACTTCCCCTCGTACTCGTTGTGGGGCGTAGCGATGTTATCACCCGGCTTGATATCGCGCACGGAGGTAATGGTGGTCGTCATCCCGAGAGGCAGAAAGATCCGTTCCTTCACGAACTCATTCCAACTCTTGCCCGATACCGCTGCTACTACCTCTCCTGCTGCAAGGAACATGACGTTTTGATACCCGTACTCGGTCCGGAGACTCGTCCTGGGCTTCAGGTAGCGGACGCGTCGGAGAACCTCCTTCTGATCGTACGTGGTCCAGTACCACACGAGATCAGCGCCAAAGGTGGCAAGTCCGCTGCGGTGGCTCAGGAGATCGCGGACCTGCATCTCCCTTGTCACCCACGGATCGTACATCTGGAAATCCGGCAAGTACTCCGCGACACGACCATCCCACTTGAGCTTTCCCTCGTCCACTAGGATTCCGACCGCCGCAGCCGTGAACGCCTTTGAGCATGAGGCGATTGCGAAGACCGTGTGCTCATCGACAGGCGCCGGTTTCCCCAACTCGCGGATCCCATAGCCTTTTTCGAAAACGATGGTGTCGTTCTTGACGATAGTGATCGCACAGCCCGGAACGTTCCAGTCCCGTCGCGCCTTTTCAATGTACGCTTCAAGCTGTCTGATCTGGGGCCCGCTGAGGCCGTGTTGGGCAGAAACGAGAGAGACCGAAAGGATGGACAGAACAACAAATGCAGCAATAGAAAAGCGGCGATGACGGATCATTGGTCACTCCTATACTTTCTTCATTCTTTTCAGGAAGGCCGGATCGACATCCACGCCAAGCCCCGGGCCCTCGGGCAGGGTAATTATCCCTTCCTTGACGATCATCCCTCCGATAACAGGGTCAACCGTGTGTTCTATGTTCCCATCGAGATCCGCGAACGTAATATTACCATGTGCGGCCACGACGTGTGCCGCGGCCGTTAACGCAAGCCGGCTGTCGATCATACACCCGAGCATACACCGAATGTTGGCCGCGTCCGCTATGTGGGCAATCTTGATCGAATTGAAGATGCCAGCCGCCTTGGTAAGCTTAATGTTGAAGTAGTCACACGCGTCGGCCCGAATGAGCTGGATCGCATCAGCGGGCAAGAAGAGAGACTCATCGGCCATCACCGGAATCGGGCTCTCGTCTCTCACGCGCTTCATACCTGCAAGGTCTGAACGATGCACCGGCTGTTCGACAAACTGGATCCGAACGGGCTCCATCCGCTTCAGAGCGTAAATGGCTTGAGCGACCGTCCACCCCTGATTCGCATCGATCCTGAAATTCAGATTCGGCCCAACAGCCTCACGCATGCTCTGCAGCCGCTCCACGTCGACATCCGGATCCGTGCCGACCTTAATCTTGATCGTCTTGTATCCGCGGGAGGCAAACTCCTTCGCCGAGCGAATCATCTTCTCCGTCGTGTCCAAGCTTACGGTAATGTCCGTCTCAAAAGATGACCTGTCTCCACCAAACAACCTGTAAAGTGGAAGCGACGCGACTTTGCCGAGAATGTCATACAGCGCCATGTCAAATGCTGCGACCGTGCTCGGGTTGGTGTGCGCCAAAGCCCCGAACTGTTTGATCAAGCTCTCGACCGCAAGCGGATCTTTTCCAACGGCAATTGTACGAAGGTCTTTGGCCGCAGCGATGCTGGTGTCCTGAGTGTCACCTGTGATAGGTGTGAAGGGACACGCCTCACCGAGGCCGACAATCCCGGAATCCGTACGGATACGAACGAGCACATTGTTAGCAGCGTACATCGTACCGATAGCGATCGTGAAAGGCTCGATGAGTGGTATGTCGTAGTGGAAGATCTCGATCTCTTTGATCTTCATTCCCCGAGCTGCAGCTCTGGCTTGCTGCATGGCCTCGGAGTGGAGAAGACCGGACTGCGGGAGGCTCCCAAGGATTGTGCCGAAACCAAGGGTACGAAGAAAGCGTTTTCTTGAGATGTTCACGGTGCTGAACTCCTTTGGAGGGTAGAAGGTTCTCGGTGTGAAGTCAAGATAGGAGAGAGGAAAGTCTTATGCAACCGCGAGGATCAGGGCCCGCGGTCCGGGAAGCTGCCCTGCCGCTGGCCCTGCTCCCTCCTGGGTGCATGTCTACGGGTTTTGACGCATTGGCGACGGGGTTTTTTTGCGGAGGAGAACCGAGCGATTTCTTTTCATTTTCAGTACCTGGACCGTCTCGAAGCCGGCTCCATGGGCAAAGGCAAGGGTCTCGTCGAAATCCTGTCGTGTAACGTGCCCCGTAGGCTCACAGAGCAGCATGAGCGCTGAGGACTTCATCGCGCTTTGTATTTCCCCGAAAAGCGAGGTTTGATCCGGCGTCTCATGCACAACCGCAAACGCCAGTGTAAAGTCGATGGTACCTGACACATCGTCGAGATCCAGCGAAGACTCCGACGCCAGTCTTGTCTCGATCCTTCCGAGCAAACCGGCCCTTCGCGCCCGCTTTCTGAGGGACTCCAGCATTTTCCCCTGAATATCGACGCAGATCACCCGCCCGTCCTCACCGACCATACGAGCCATGGGAAGGCTGAAGTAGCCCATTCCGGGACCAACATCAAGCACCGTCATGCCTTCACGGACATACGGACCGACGATCTGCTCAGGATTCTCCAACAACCGTCGAAGGGGGCTCGCAAGAAAGTACCCAAGCCACCACGGACAAACGTGCCTCTCGCGGCGTGTCCCGCGTATTTGCCGCGTCTCAGTTTGACTGGTCTCTGGCATCTACGTGAAGATAGAGGAGAGGACCCTCTTATGCAACGGGGTCAGGAGGGTGCCGACAAAGACATCGATAGCCGTCCCGACTGTGTCCTCGGAGCATATCGAAGTGACCGATCTTCAAGAGGATTGTCGCGGTCGCCGTGTCATATGGTGTCCGGCCCTGCACAAAGATTGAATCAACACCGCCGATGCCACTGCAAAGGTACGTGTATTTTGGTTTTCCGTCGGCATCTGTTTTGCCTTGTACCTCTGTGAGGGTATCCTTGTTTTCAGTCACAAATCCCCCGGTCGGGC
>Ga0194125_10009338_pt1 | contig 13638 bp, 23 predicted proteins | sample TA2KigC250mmetaG_FD_148626 | JGI IMG/M metagenome (GOLD analysis project Ga0194125, IMG submission 148626) | Freshwater microbial communities from Lake Tanganyika, Tanzania - TA2015034 Kigoma Deep Cast 250m | ecosystem: Environmental > Aquatic > Freshwater > Lake | place: Tanzania: Lake... | reverse complement strand
CGGAGTAGAACAGTTTGCCGACTCGCTTCCAGGCCAGATGTTCGGGGCCTGTGTTGCGGACGTACCCCACATTGGCAAGCAGTTGAAACGTGTGGGCTTTGCTCATGCTGGCGGCCTGTAGTTATTGGTTATGAACCACAAACCAAGCAGGCACAGGAATCCGCGCGACAACTGATCTGCGGTCTGCGATTGCGTGCGCTTCCATTTCTCACCCCAGACAAAGGGTAGTGTTTCTCCGGTCTGCCTGTCAACGATAATGTTCTCTCCGGTCAGTTGCGTAATCTGCGGGAAGTAGTCTCGCAGGTATTGCATGTACGCCCCCACCTGAAGGCCGTAGTCTATGGATGGTTTCGAGAAGGTCTTGACGTCTTTCGTCTTGATGTCGGACACGATTGCTACAGTTGCGGTCTCTACCTTCGCAGAATTGAGAACCAGAAGGTCCATCTCTCCTGCGTAGCCCTGCTTGGCGTTGACGAATCTGAAGCCGGGGATGGTGTGCCATCCTGCGTAGCGTTGTCTAAGCGCGTTGCACGCCGCTTCCGAAGCGGGGTCAACCGGCATTGTGCCGGAGAAGTAGTTCTCGATGTCGGCGTGAATTTCTTTGCCTCTCTCGGCTGCGGCGGATGCGTACTCTTCCGAAAGCTTGAAGATGAGCGCTTTCCATATGTCGGCTCGCGCTATCCTGTCTGGCGGCCATGCGTCAATGGGAGGGTTGCCAGCCTCCGGGAACGGATTCGCCAGGGCGATGTCCAGCATGTGATCTTGCTTCCACGCTTCCAGCCCGGCGCGAGACATGGTCTTGATAACCTCCGTGACGGATGGATACCAGTTGTTCTTGACGGCATCGGAGACTGTCGGGAGCCTTGTCTCGCCCGGCTTGCTGGAGTTATCCACTTCCAGCACCGGATCGCCCGTCGATGTGTAGAAGCGGCCCGACTCAGGGGCAAACTTTACTCTTGCCATGACTCTGCGATCTCCTTCAGCTTGGCGATGAATGTCTCCGGGTCTCTGGAGTCAACATACAGCGCGACAAGCGACGATATGGGGACTTTTCGTTCGGCGCAAGCCTTGCTCAGACCCGCTTTGCGCACTAGCCTTGACAGGATTTCGTCAAGCGTGTTTGGAGTTATCAGCCAGGCGCAGAAGCGCTCGGCCATCTTCATTGCATCCGAGTCATCTACGTTGACTCCGTTGCTGCGCATCGCGCACACGATGTCCTTGGCGTAGGACAGCATGATAGACTTGTCTCTTGTGTCCACGTTTTCTCCTTTCTGAGAAACAAGGCGGGGCGATGCTACGCCGGGAGTTGCGCGCAACAGAGCGCCCCGCCTCCTAGGCTCCGTCAGTGGAGCTGTCGGCTGTTACAGCGGAAGGTCTTCTTCCGTATCGTTTCCGCCTTCTTTCTCCGTCTCCGGCGGCTCGAACTCGTCCGGGCTGAAGGACGTGTCCGGAGACCATCCCTCTTCTTCCTGGAAGCCGAGCTGGTCGGCGGATGGGCCGGAGTATTCCTTGTACTCCAGTATTTGCACCCCGCGTAGGTACAGGTTTATTCCGCCTCCAAACCCGTCGTAGGAGTTGATCGTGTACGCGATGCGCACAAGCGATCCAGAGCCGGGGCGAACTTCTTCCGGCACAAGGTTCTTCTTGGCGTCGAACACTTGCGGTTTGAACTGCGTTGCGAAGCGCACTTCAAGCTTGCCGGTCAAGCGCCCGTCTCTGTCTTTCTGTTCGTGAACGGGTGAGTTCGCTTTCTTCATCTTGCGCATTAGCGCATTGATGCTGTCAGCGAACCTCTTAGCGTCCGCGTTCTTGGGGTCGAGTTCAAGGGTGGCTTTGAACTTCCCTTCGGCATCGAACCTGGTGTCAGGCTCGCGCAGGTACAGGTACTTACCGACTCCCTGCGGAGTGATGTATACCTGTTCCCTTTCTTTTGTGGACTGTTTAGCCATTAGCGTCCTCTAGTTACTGTTGCGTGAATGGGTTTGGCCCATTGTTTTTGATGTGATCCTTTATCACTTTGGCTGTGCCTGGTATGTACACGCCTTCGATAAAAGATTTCTCCCGATCTGTATCGTAGTGATGCTGCATGTGCAGAGCGGCCTTGACGGCTGCGTCCTCATGGTCTGCGCCCTCAACCACTACCAGCATCCTTACTACGCAGTGTACGGGAACGCTATACGAAGGCATTGCGCCTCCTTTCCCTCCCTTGCCTTCGTTGTTATTCGGCTCTGAACTTCTCCACTCTACGCAGTGTCAGCGGCTCCCCCGCAGCACGTAGCGGGATAAGCTCCTGCCCCACCATCCCGTTCTTGACGACGAACGCGCGGAACTCGGCGTATGTCGAGATCGGCTTGTCGGTGTCAAGCTCGTCCAGTGCACCATCTTCCGTTCTGCGGAAGACCATAATCGGCTGGGCTTGTCTTGCCATTGTTTCACCTCCCTTCATGGCTGTTGAGTTGTTTTCTCCCGTTGTTCGATAAGGCGCAGCACGTCTTCTCTTGTTCCGTGGAAGACGAGCGCCGAGCCTCCCCCATTCGATCCGAGCGTAACGCGCAAGGAAACGGTGTCTGTCTTGTCTATTTCCGTTACTTCTACGCTCCCGCCGACATGCCACCCCTGGGCCTTGGCGATCAGGCCCGCTTTGCCTGCGGTCTTGGTCCTATCTTTGCGGCTGTCGAACGACGACAGTATCCCGTAGAAATGCGCCATTGTCAACCTCCTTTTTCACTCCCGCACACGATGAAATCAAGGCGTTGCATTCGTGCGACCTACTTGCGCTTAGTGACTTCTATCATTGTCTGTTCTCCTTTTCTACTCCCGATTCAGCGCTCGCACAATGAACTCGGCGTTGCTTTCGACTTTTTCGTTATCGTTGCGGGCGAAGACTTCGCAGAGATTGTTGTTCACGCCCGGCTCGCAGATGAATACTCTTCCGGTGTCTGGACAGGTGCAGGCGTAGAACTTGAGGCGTCTGCGCGAGGCGGCGCGTATTTCTTTGGCAATGGTTTTCGCAATGCGTCGTACGGCCGGGTGTTTGCTAAGATTGATGTCGTTCTTGATTGTGATATAGCCAAGGATGGCTTGAGCCGCCCGTACGGCGGAGCGCGATGGCGCTTCTTGTTCGTCGCTCACGGGTATGCTTCCGTCTCTATCGTCCGGTTTCATTTCACTTCCTCCAGTTCGGCGATCAGTCTATCCAGGCCCCATTGCTTCGGGTGGCGTTCGTCGGTTGACGGGAACTCGCTGTCGAGTATGCTTTGCGCCTTCTTCAACGCCTCCAGCGCCCGCATGAAGTTGTTGCGGAAGTGAACAAGCAGGCGTGCGTTTGCGGCGTGCATAAGCCCCGCGTGAAGTCCGCGCTGCGTTTGCCCAATGCAATCGGCCACATGCACGCGCGGGCCTTCCGCGTTGAGAAAAACTTGTGTGCTGTTTACTACGGTCCACGGCCCCGGCGTCGCCTGCTTTTCCAGTTCGCGGATGTTCATGTGTTATCTCCTAGTGCTCTGTCTATTACTTCCTGTTTGGCAACGATCTTCTTCGCCAGCAGAACGTCAAGCGATCCCTCCAGAACAATGTGTTGCACCAGCACGGAGTTCTTCTGTCCGATGCGGGCCAGGCGGTCTTCGGCCTGGGTGATCACAGCCGGGGACCAGTCGATTTCCCCGAAGACTGTATGGGAAGAGGCAGTCAGGGTCAGCCCTACGCCTGCTGCCTTCAGCGAGCCGACGAACAGACGGCAGGTATCGTCGGTCTGGAAGCGTGTCACGGCGAAATCTTTGGCGGTGGTTGTCATGCCGCCCATAAGGACGACCGAGATGTTCGGGAATGCTACCTGAACTTCCGTCAGCACGTCTCGGTGATGGGCGAAGAATACCAGCTTGTGTCCGGACTCGATGGCTGACTTCAGGTGTGCGATGATGGTGGGCAGCTTGTATACTGCGGTATCGTGTCTTGCTTTCGACAGCTCGGCAAATCCCGCAAACACGTCTTGCCTCATGGCCTTGATCCTGTCGGCAAACTCAGACTCTTTGTGCATGATCTTGGCTTTGCGCTCCAGGACTTTCAGCCTGATCTCGGCCCGCTTCCACTCTTTCCACTTCGCAATCTCTGTATTGATGAGCGCCATGTCCGCGCAAGGAACTTCGATGATCTGTCGCACTTTGGGCGGCAGCTCCGGGAGAACGTCTCGCTTGAGCCTGCGGATCATTATTGTGGAGCGCAGGATTCTGTTCAGCTCGGCCAGGTTGGAAGAGCCGCTGGTGTTCAGCCCGAACCTGTCTCGGTGGGCAGCGCAATACCTGGTAACGAACTCGTACCAGTTGGTCCACGAGTGCGGGTCGAGCCACTTCAGCGATGTCCACAGCTCTTCGGGGCGGTTGAGAATGGGCGTTCCCGTCAACAGTACCCTGCGATGCGACGTCAGCTTCAAGAAGGCTCTTGACCTCTGGGCCTTTCCTGACTTGATGGATTGTGATTCATCTCCCACGATCAGCGACCAGTCCATCGCGCAGAGCTTGTCGATGTGGCGCTTCAGGATGTCGTAGTTGATGATGACGATGTCGGTGGTCAAATCTCCGACATCCCCGTTGATGACCGAGACGGTCATTTGTTTGACGAGCCATGCCTTCAGCTCGTTGCGCCAGTTGATCTTCAGCGAGGCCGGGCAGACGATCAGGACGCTCCGGATGTCTGTATTGAAATTGATGTACGCTATGACCTGAACCGTTTTGCCAAGCCCCATCTCGTCAGCCAGCAGCACTCCCCTCTGTGTCACGCATTGTTCCCTTCTCTCCCTGTTTCGCTTCGTTGGGCGGGTCGAAGGCAGTGCCGCACGTCGGGCACGGCACCATCATCGGTGCGTCGTAGTACGCCCGCCCGGACGTACTTGACTCTATCTTGCCCGTTCCATTGCAAGTCAGGCACTTCTCTTTGGGCTTGCATGCGAAAAAGCCGGGGTCGCCACCTCCGGGCGGTATGAAATGCCCGTGTCCGCCACCATTGATTACCCCGCCGCAGTTGCAGCAGAACCGCCATTTCGGAAGTCCGTGCTCGTCACGCGGCAAAGCGGCGCAACGCTTGCAGACTGTATTGTACCCCGATTCGAGTTTGCGTCCGCATCTACATAAATCGCCAGTAAGAACATTCATGCTACCTCCGCTCGCTCCGCTCACTGCGGAGCGTGATGTTGTTGTCCGCCTTGCGCATCCAGTATTCGGCTCATGTGTTCCACGCCAGCCTTTTGAAACGGGCGAAGCTGTTTGCCCTTGGGGACGGGCGGGTCGAAGTCTGACGAAGATGCGGTAGACGCTTCGAGGTTGCGCTTGTGCGTCTCGGCGATGTTGCGCAGTTCAGATTGTAGTTCAGGACTGGCGCACTCGATTACGCGAGAGGCGACTTCTGGAGAGCGGGTGGCCCACTTGTCTTTGACCACGGTCCACCATGTGAAGCCAGCCGCGCGAGGCTTGTCTCGCTCATGGTGCTCACACTCAAGCACGTAGCAGTTGTTGATTTTGCTTAGCTTCACACTCTCCACTCCATAGTCTCCGGCGTTTCGTCCTCCATGAGAAGTCCAAGAGCGGAGTACACGTTATCGTCGTCGTCAACGTAGTACGGCGTGCCGTCTGGAGCGACGAACGATTCCATGCAGGATAGCTCGTCTTGAGTAGCTTGGAGTGGCGGAGGCGGCACTTCTTCTTCGGCGTCTAGGTCGTCTGGGTTGTCTGGGCCGTCTGCGGGTTTCGCTGCAAGGCTTTTCGGCAGAAAGCCGGAGCCTCTGCCTGACTCGTGTCGAATGTCTACGTAGTATTTGACAACGCTGGACCCGAACGTATTGGACAGCAGTTCGATCAGTCTCTCGCAGTCCTTGTACTCGACATCTGACAGGCTGTTGCCGACAACGTTCAGGTGGATGGTGCTTGTGCCGGTCGATTTGGAGGGGTCTGTTCTGGTGGGAGACGGTGTAGGGTCCAGACCTCTTCTATAATGTTCCGGAAGCCTGCTGTCCGGGCTTGCGTTCTGAATCTCCCAAGGCGGAGACCAGCCGCCACGCGGAGCCCAGCCGCCACCTCCTTCTGGAAAGAAGTATCCCTGATTATCTCGCCGCAAGGCGTCATAGGCTCCGAGTCTATAGCTATCGAATTTGTCAGCTCTAATTGCTTCTTTCCATTCCTTGGGGAAGTCTATTGCGCGGGGGCGCAAGATGTAGTACGAGAAGATGAGCGTTACCAGATCGCCTGGAAGGCCTGTCATCTTGATTGGAACATCAATCCATTGCGCCAGAACAGGGTCCGGATATGTGTACCCCGAAAACACCAGCCTGGCGTGCAGGTCGATGGGCGTCTCGTTGAGCTTGCCCAGGGTAACGTGTAATCCCGGCTGCTTTTCTTCGTCGTGCTTGTCGGTTCTGGACTGAAAAGCTGAGAAGGACGGGTGGGAGTGAAGGGTTGCTACCTGCATCCAGCCTTCTCCCAATCGCTTGCGCATAGCTATGCGCTGGCTGTTCTCGTCCTTGTCTTCTTCGGTTCCTGCTCCGTGTCCTGATTGCGGAAGGACGTGAACTTCCCAAGCCTTGTCTTGCGGTTGGTACAACACCCTGCACTGCGCTTCCCTAGAGTGCTCTTCGTGTACCCATCTGAAGAACGAGTATATCTGGCAATAGCTAGGCCAGGGCAAGCGCGAGCCTTTCCATGCCAGGTGAGGCGAGCCAGCGGTTACGGAGTGGTCCCGCACCATTCCCGTAAAGAGCTGGTCTTCGAATGGCGAGAAGATGTACGAGTCGTGCAGGATGCGCGACTTCTCTTCTGCCTTGGTTTCCGCAGGTGCTGGTTTCGTTTCTTGTGGTATGGGTGGTTTCGCGACCGGCGGTGTGCGTTTCATTAGTGCTGATCCTCTCTTCTTTGCTGGCGTTCTCTCTGTACCTCCCTGTCGTCATGGCATCTCTCGCAGAGCATATCTTCAGAGTCGAGTTCTATGCAGTCGGGGCAAAATGATCTATTGCAGTCGTCGCATGTTCTTTCGCATTCGGGACAGATAGTTTCCTCGCAATGCTCGCAGACGTAAAAACAGTCGCGACAGATCGTTGATCCACAAGCCGTGCATGTGTGTGAGTCGTCTATGCTGATTTGTTCGTGGCAGTTTTGGCATGTGACTACCTCGTCATCTCTTCCAGAAGGAGTGGCAAATCCACCGCTGGACGGGAGCTGCTCTTTTCTCGCGGCCTGCATAGCGGTCTCAATGCTATTCTCGATTTCGATGGGCGTGATGGAGGTGCTGGCGAAAGGAGTATGTTCCCGGATGTCTTTGGGATAGTCCACGGCAAAGTCGGAGCAAAGCTTTACGATCTCCATATCGGGAGACCCGACACAACTACCCAGAAGTAAAGAAGCTTTCTCCGGGTGCTGTTGTAGCGTTTGGGCTGCGGAAAGAGGTATGAGTCTCTTTTCGATCCACTCGGCTGTTTCGTAAACTGTGACTTGATGCGTGATGATGCCTTTGACTTTGAACGACGCCTTCACCGTGACCAGCTTCTCGTTTATTGAGGACTCCATGAAGGCCAGCAGTTTTTCCGGCGTGTCGGCGCTTGCCGGGGGAGGGGTTCCAACGTACTTGCTGACGAAAGCGCGGGCAAGCGTCGGATTGGCGGCGCTTTCAATCAGGCTACGAAGCGCGTCTGGACATTTCATCGTTCATTTCTCCCGCTGTGGTTGTGTTTATTCTGGCGAAGTTGGCTGTGTATCTGATCGGTCTGTTCTCAGGCTGGACTTTCTCCCGCTTCTCTTCCATCGTCCAGAACCACAGAAGTCTCATGCCGAAAGCCGCTGCCAGCAGGTTGCTTTGGCATAGCTGCGGAGCGTGCTCGTTGTTCTCTGCGGTGCATGGCATGGTTGGATCGCCGGTCTTGTCCAGGTAGAGGTCGGGATAGTACTTCCTGGGATCAAGAAACGTGTCCTTCCAGTCTGGAAGGTATACATACGCTTCGGCTGTGATGAACTCGTTGGCTGCTATAACGCATATAGACTTGGTGCTGTCGGCGAGGTTGAGGCAGGCTAGTCTGGCGGGGTGGTTGTCCACTGCGCAGAAGATGGCTGACGTTTGACTTGCTACGACGCCGTACACAGCATGGTTTTGCACCCAGGTGCCGACGGTCGATATGTTGCACGACGCATGAAGCTGCATCTTCATGGCTTCGGCCTTATTTCGTCCGACGTGGAAGAGCTGGAAGACTTGCCTGTCCAGATTCCGCATTTCAACTGTATCGGCATCGACCAGAACCAGTCTGCTCGCCGACTTGGACAAGGCTTGCGCGGCGAATGCGCCGATGCCTCCGCATCCCACCAGGACGACTTGAGTGGACAGCTTACATTGCTCTTGCTGCATTATACACCTCCATTGTTTGAGCGGATGCTCCGGTTTGTTTGGGCTGTTCGGGTTTGTCCTCTGAGCCAGCGTTGAGTATGCGAGTTTTGGCGTTGGCTACAGCTTGAGCATAAATACGGTAATTGCTACCCACGATTCGACGGATTTCTAAAAGACCTTCTTCTTCAACTCGCTCGCCGCAGTGAGTGTGCGCCAAAAGCGCGATAGCTGTGGTCAGGTAGCATCTCTCAGTCGAATTCAGTGAGGGGAACAGCAACGGCAGGGACTCGGTCAATATTGCGTATGATGAATGTCTTCGGTTCTCAAGGAACATGGTGTACACCGCGTCTTCGAGGGTTTTCGGCGAAGGTTCTGTCGGCTCGGCTCCCGCGTCCGTTTCTGTGTCCGGCTTTGCGTAGTTGTCGTTGGTCAGAAGGGACGCGATCAGGCTGTTGACGGTTTGCGGCTGGTCTTGATCTGAGTCTGTCATGTTTCTACCCTCTATAGGATGCGCACGCTGAGTTGTATTCGGGGCTGCTCACTGCTGAGCCGCAGAGGTTGTTCCATCTGTTGCTTGTGAATACTTGAGTGCCATTGGGGAGAAAGGCGAACAGCTCCTCTGCCCAGTGCTTATTGTAGGAAAGGTCGCTGTTCCAGATGGACGAGTTGAAGTGGTTGAGAGCCGCGTTGGAGGCTTCAATCATGTCGCAATTTGCTCCTGGGCCTCTGTAGCTATTGCCCATGCAGATTTGCCCGTTGCTGAACAGATTTCCAAGCGGCAGTTTGTACATGGAGAGCGTCGAGCAGGTCTGCGCGATCATGTATTGACTCGCGTCTGGATAGCAGGCCAGGAAGATCAGCCTCATCGTGTCCGGGGGCTTCCATGTCATTTTCATCCTGACTGAATCGCCTGTTCTGGCAAAGTCCGGCACCATGAAGGTTGATCCGTCCTCGCGCTTGTGCAGAAGCCAGTAAGTGTCCAGGGGGAGGCTCGGCAGAGGTTTGTGCACAACGACACCGTCAGGCTTGAAGGTGATGTTCCATCCGTCGTGGATGTTTCTGGCTGTGTAGATGGACTTGTTGTAGACGCGGTGCAGTACCGCGTCCATGTTTGCCAGCTTTCTTGGGGTGGGGATTTGATACCACTCCCCGTCAACCAGCAGTATTGCTTGTGATGCTCCGAATGGGGATGCCATTTGCGGCTCCTTGTGTTGTTGTGTGTTGCGGTTCGGGAGGGAGGTAAAGTGGGCCGGAGCGGGGTTTCCCCCGCCCCGGCTTGGCGCGCCAAGGAGAATCAAGCACCCTTGACGTTGGACTTGGTGGAAAGGACGAGCACGTCCCCATCGGAGACGGCGTCTTCCACACCAACCACTACGCCGTTCACGGACACTTCGACGTTCGTCTCATCGAAGCCGCCCAGAACTGCCTGGACGTTGGCGTCTTCAATCACGTCACGGTAAGTGACGTAGCTGTTGACATCCCGCGTCAGGGAAGCGCAGCCATGACGAATGGTGATAGCCATTGTCATCCCTTTCTAGGGCCTGAATTGTATTGGCTTCAGGGATGCCATGAGCAGGTGTGGCGGCCTGCTCTCCGCGTGTTATCTCGGAAAGTAGTATTCGGAGAAGTGTTTTTTCGTTTTCTTGTCTACGACTGTGCGCGATTTTATGCCCCACCCCTCGCGCTTGAGGTCCCATATTCTCGCTCCCAACCTGAAGCAGCCGAACAGCTTCAGGGCTTTCATCGGGGTCAGGGGACCCTTGTGATAGAGGTGGTTTATTATTCGCGTTGACTGGGCTTCTTTCATGGCGTGTCTCCTTTCGCTCTCCTTGCGCTTGACTTGTATCGCGTTGTGAGTTACCGTCTTTTCCATGCCCGAAACAATCGAGACAGGGGAGAAGCTGGATGCGGGTGACTTCTCCTTCCTTCCGACCACGATAGAGGTTGACGTTCCCAAGCCTGGGGATATGCCTGCCAGAGCGCAGCAGGTCTTGTGTTTACTGGCGTGCGGCTTCTCGCCCACTTCGATAGCGAAGCTGGCCAAGATAACTCCTCAGGCCGTGTCGAATCTGGTCTCCAGGTACGATCCAGACAAGAAGGTTACGCTCACGTCGAAGGAGCGTCGAGCATTCATTTCGCAGCTCTGGGAGGCCAGGGGTATTGAGGCATTGCTTCACATTACCCCGGCAAAGCTGGCCGACTCAACCGCGAAGGACCTGGCTGGTATTGCGGCGCTTGCCGCCAGGAGCGCCGCCCCCCTGTCTAGCGAGAAGCCGAAAGACCCCTACGCCTTGATCGAGGAGCTTGGGGTGGTAGAGGGGTAGTGTGCCCCAGAAGCCCCTGAGGCGCAGGGAACGGATACCCGTTCAGTGGCCGCTTGTATGGCGGCTAGTGCGTCCTTCAGGCGACGGCTGATGCTGCGCCTGATCTGTGATGTCGGAAAGAATCGACTTCGCGTAGTCGGAGCACCATGAAACATGCACCGCCCCAGCATCCACGTTGCGAACTATCACCCCCAGAGCGTAACGCAGGCGCTTGATTTCTGTTTCCATAGCGTTCAGCTCGGACGCCCCGCAAGAGCATCCTTCTGGGAACTCGCAGGCCATCGAGTGCTGTCTCATATAGCACCTCCAGAATTGCTGGCCGCTTGTATTGCGGCTAGTGCGTCCACATGTACGCCAGCGCGGCGAACATGACGGCAAGGATGATTAGCAGTTCCATCTCAGTCCTCCTTAGCGGGACGCTCTGCGGGCGACCGTCTGCCCATAGGCGCATTTACAATCTGCTGGAAGCGGTCGCGTATCTTCTGAACCTCCGCATCCGGCATCAATAGCGCGTACGGCCCGATCATGCCGCATAGGACACGCCGCCAGTTCTGAACCTGTTCCGGCGTCAGCTTGCTACCGCGCACGGTTCACCTCCTTATCGACTCGCCAAGCCCTGAATTGAGCGCCAGGCTCGCTCAAACTCCTTCAATGCTGCCAGCTCTTTCGGCTTCCACCTGGTAGCCCAGTGCATCTTGTGAGGCTTGCACAGCGCACACGATCTTTTCTTGAGCTTGAGTCGCTTTCTCATCCTGCCTCCTTCGTCCGCTTGGCATTTGTAGACGCAAAGACTACACAATGTCAAGTGTTGTTGCAGTATTGCGAAAAGGTAACGGACGCCACCGCTAGATCACGTTCCCAGTTTAGGGGATGGTCTGTTACAGCGCATGGCTGAACAGCTTCAATGCCGCATCTGCGGCAGCGTCCGAAATGTGGTCGTATGCCGACTGAATGCTGATCGGCACTTCGTGGGGCCGGAGGACTCTGCGGTTGGCGGGCAGCGTGGCCCACCAGAGATGCAGACCTTTCTTGTATTTGGCGGACTTGGCTTTCCGAGTCCGGAGCTTGTCGTTGAGCCTGTTCCGTTCACGGATACAGGCTCTCCGGCCTCCTCTGAAAGCTTCCTGGCCGTGTTCGTCCACGACCCTGAAGCCCAGAATCTTGTCTCGCGTGGTGTAGTACATGCCAATTTTCTCCTTGGGAAAGGGTGGCGGGGATAACGGCCCCCGCCTGCCGTGTCTAGGCGGCGACAGACTCTGTCGTCACTTCGGCAGGGTGATAGTCCTCGCGAATCTTGGCGAAGACCGCCTCAAAGAAGGCTTCCCCGTTGGCGCGGAAGGCTTCGATGAGGGCTTTGGCGACCTGCTCCGCGTCGGCCTTGCGGTCGATCTTCAGCGGGGCCAGGTCCAGGGTTTCGGGCTTCTTCAGCCCGACTTCGCGAGCGATATGCCCGCAGGCCGCCCTGATCGCGGCGCGGACTTCCTGGTCCACTGTGCGCCGCTTGGCCTTTTCGACGGTCTCCAGGAGCTTCTCGGAAATGGCGGAGTAAAGGTCCGTCACCTCCAGAGCCAGTTCTGAAGAGTACGTGAAGTTCTGCCACTTCACGCCCGTCGTGTTCAGCGGGACCGCGACCGGCGCGCCGTCAACTTCGACCAGCTTGCCGTCCTTATCCCGCTTGTGGCACGTGATCGTGCCGTCCCCTACCGCCTTGCGGATCAGGGGGATCAGCACCTGGACGGGCGACGTGCCCGCAACAGCGTGCTGAATGAACCGGGCAATTGCTTCGCCCAGTTCTCTCGCCGTGTGAATAGCCTGCGTGGCCATTGCACACCTCCTTGGGGTTTTGTACCGGACCGCCCGAAACACTGTGTCGCGGGTCGGTTCAGCACGGTTAGAACGTGCCCCAGGAGAAAGCCGGTAGGCTGTGCCGCGTGGCTGCGTAGAGTAGATACCGCCAGCGCCGGGGTCTGTATTGACCTGACCCCATTGCACCGACGCGGCAACAGCCTGCCCGGTTATTGGCAGTGTGATTCGGCTTTCGGCTCCTCTTCGAAGGAAACCTTATTGTCCCCGTCTGAACGACGGGTTAGCCAGTGGACGCTTCCGGATGCAGCGTAGCGGCCTGCGCAGTGTTCACCCAGCGCACGGCTTTACGCCGTTGTGAGGTAGCGCCGGGGCATGTATCGCCCCGCTTGCCGTCATTTACCCTTTGTGGGCACTCGCGGCTAGCGAGCTGTACGGCGTCACTGCGCCTAAATGGGAACCGGAACCTGTATAGCTCCGGTAAAATGTTTTAGTGGAACCTCAACCGCGTGGCCCTTGATTTTGATACGGCGTCTCTTCCAAGACAGCCGAGGGGGTGCTGCGTGGCGGGAGCCTGTATTGATCCGGCCAACAAAAACCCCCATACCCTTGACTAGGGCATGGGGGCTTCTGCCTTACAGATACCGGATCGGGGTCTTTCCGTGGATCAGTTTCCACCTGCCGATGTCTTGAGCTGTCGGGACGGTGCGACGGGTGTATCCCTCGACCGCCCGCCTGAATTGCCCGTACTCACGGGCCGACGCGCCTTGAGCTTCGTTGGCGCGCCGCTGCCATTCGCGTCTCGGCTTGTCGTCTGGTCTGCCTGCCTGTCTAAGTATCTCGTGCGGTTCGGCTTGCATCGGCGATGCCGATGTAACCTTACCATCGTGACACCCGCGCAGACACGCCAACTCGACACGCAGCATAACGCTTTGGCCTTGACCCCGACGGCTTGCCGAGAGCTTCCTCAGCTTCTTCAGCTTGCGCCGTAAGGGTGTTGGCATTGCCATAGGCAACCCCCTTTCGGTCTTCTCAGAACCCTTGTTCTGAGGTCGTGCTACTAGAAGCACTGACACTTGTTATAGGCGGGGTGTACCCCTTGCCCCCTCCGGCGGCGTTGGGCGGGGGCGTGATCAGTCCCCAAACCCCTCTACAT
>Ga0194125_10009334_pt1 | contig 13640 bp, 12 predicted proteins | sample TA2KigC250mmetaG_FD_148626 | JGI IMG/M metagenome (GOLD analysis project Ga0194125, IMG submission 148626) | Freshwater microbial communities from Lake Tanganyika, Tanzania - TA2015034 Kigoma Deep Cast 250m | ecosystem: Environmental > Aquatic > Freshwater > Lake | place: Tanzania: Lake... | reverse complement strand
AGGATCCACTCGAGTTTCCCCTCGCTCGTCTCACGAAGCTCCAGGTTCTGGAACGTCTGGACCGGCCCCGAGCCCGCCTCTCTCCGGCCGCCCGGCTCCTCCTGCGGAGTCGAGCACCCGCACGGAACGAGAAGGCCGAGCAGGAGGATCCCAAGCGCCGCGCGCCGATTCCTCATCGCGATTCTCCACCACCGTGCTCTCGTCTCGAGCCTCCTCCGATCTCCGCCATCGATCATGAAACCAGACCCACTGCTCTGGCCTCTGCTCGATCAGTCGCTCCAGCGAGCCGCTGAGCGCGACCATCATCTCATAGAGGTCGCCTTCGCGGTCATCGGTTCTCCGCACCTCGACCTCAGGCAGAATCGTGATCTTGTGGCTCCCATCCCCCTCCGACTGGATCGCCATCGGGAGCAGCGCGGCCCTCGTCATCCTGCAGAGCGCCGCGGGCCCCACCGGCGTGAAGGCCAGCCGGCCGAAGAACGGGACTCGCACCCCTTCCGCCTTCATGTCCTGATCGAAGAGGATTCCCACCATGCCGCCCCTGCGCAGCGCCCGGGCCGCGCCCATCAGCTCCGAATTCCTGCTGAGAGTCCTCACCCCTGCGGCGGTTCTCCTGCCGGTCACGAAGCTCTCGGCCCAAGCCTCCCGCAGGGGACGGGCCAGGACGTGGACAGGGTATCCCCGTCGAGCATAGTAAGCGGCCATCAGCTCCCAGCAGCCAACGTGCCCGGTGGCGACGACCACGCCCCTTCCCCGCGCCAGGGCCCCTTCCAGATGCTCCTCCCCCACCACACGGATCAGGCGTTCCAAGGCGGCCCGGTCGAGTCTCGCCATCCTCAGGAAGTCGACCGCGTTGCGGCCCAGCGCCCGAAGACAGACCCTGCCGAAGCGGGCCCGATCGTCCACGAAACCTGGTTGGATCAGCCGGAGATTGCGATCGATGCTCTCCCGGAGTGCCTTGCCACACCGCCAGGCCAGAGTCCCGTAGACGCCGCCCAGCCGGAGAGCCCAACCCCTCGGCAGGATCTCGAGGGGCCACAGAAGCGCGCGGATGAGCCCGAACCGTACGGCCCGCCGAAGCCCCTTCATCCGCTTCATCCGAACCTCCGAGCCTCAGGCTAGGAGGCGGCGGAAGGGCGGTCAAGCATGTTCTATGCCAGGTGGGAGGACACTCGCATTCCCAGGCGAAGACAATCGTGGAGATGTATGACCCCCTCTGGCTTTCCCTCCCCGTCGATCACGACCAAGGAGGTGATGGGACCGGTCGGATTCGTTTCCATCCTGTGGACAGCGCTCGCGAGAACCTCATCTCTATCAATGGTTTTCGGATGCGCGGTCATGACCTGAAGCACTTTCAGGGTCTCGACGTCGCGATGCTTGTGGAGGATCCTCCGGATGTCGCCGTCGGTCAGAATCCCCACCAGCTTGCCGTCCGCATCGACGACGGTCGTCATCCCCAGGCGCTTGTCGATCATCTCCACCAGCGCCTCCATCAGAAGGGCCTCCCCCGGAGCCCGGGGAAGCGCGGCGCCTGTCCTCATGACGTCCCGAACCCGGAGGGTCGCGATTCTCCCCAGCACTCCGCCCGGGTGCAGGAATGCGAAGTGTTCCTTGGTGAGGCCCTTCTCCCAGAGGATCAGGAGGGTGAGGATGTCGCCGAGGACCTGAAAGACGGTCGTGCTCGTCGTCGGGACTTCCTGGATCGGGCCCGCCTCCTCGATCGTCCCGACATCGAGGACAAGATCAGAGAGACCGGCGAGGGAGGACTCTCCCCTCGCGACGAGAGAGAGGATCGGCACGCCGAGCCGCTTGAAGGTCGGGACCAGATCGAGGATCTCCCTGCTCTCGCCGCTCTTGCTGATGAAGAACCCGACATCGGCCGGTCCGACCAGACCCAGATCGCCGTGCATCGCCTCGACCGGGTGGAGATAGACCGCCGGGGTCCCGGTGCTCCTTAAGGAAGCGGCGATCTTGGAGGCCACGATTCCGCTCTTGCCCACTCCGGTCACGAGCACTCTCCCCTGGCAACCGCGGAGGAGCTCGACCGCGCGCGCCAGTTCCGGCGCATCGCACAAGCCCGCGAGCTTTCCGACGCCGCGAAGCTGGGTCTCGAGGATCTGCCGCGCACGATCGGAGAGCAGGCTCATGCCTCCCCCATCCTCGCGCGGCGCCCGCAGAGCCTCTTCCACTCGAGCATCTCCTCCAGAAACGACGCGACCGACGAGAGGGGCAGTTGGGTGGTCGGATCGGAGAGGGCGCTCTCAGGCTCGGGGTGCGTCTCGAGAAAGAGACCGTCCGCGCCCGCTGCGATCGCGGCGCGGGCCAGGGTCCTCGCGAACCTCCGGTCCCCCCCTGCCCCGGGATGCTGGAGGGAGTGCGTCACGTCGAAGACGACGGTCGATGCGAGATCCCCCATGATCGCGAAGCCGCGCATGTCGACGACCAGATCGCGGTAGCCGAAGGTCGTCCCCCTCTCGGTCAGCCAGAACTCTCCGCCGGGCCGCGCCGCCTCGAGCTTCTCGAGGACCCTCCCCATGTCGTCCGGGGCCATGAACTGCCCCTTCTTCACGTTCACGACCCCGCAGGCGCGCGCGGCTTCCTGCAACAGGCGCGTCTGGCGGCAGAGGAACGCGGGGATCTGCAGGACATCGACCGCCGCGGCCGCCGGGGCCACTTCGTCCCGGCAATGAACATCGGTCAGGACGGGGACCTTGATCTCTCGGCGCACGCCGGAGAGGATCGCGAGCCCCTTCTCCGCGTCAGGCCCCACGAAGGACTCGACGGAGGATCGGTTGTCCTTTCGATACGAGCTCTTGAAGACATAGCCGATTCCCAGGCGCGAGCAGATCTCCCTGAGCTTCCCCGCGACATCGAGGCTCATCTGCTCCGACTCGATGACGCAGGGACCGGCGATGACGAAGAGATGCTCTGCCGGGTGCGTCCGCCCGAGAAACCGATAGCCGCGATCACCCATCGGCGCCGCCCGTTCCGCGTCCGGCCGCCCTACCCGCGCCCGCCGCTTCATCGACCTCGCACCGGTGCGCCGCGGAGGCGCGGACGAACTCCCGGAAGAGGGGGTGCGGCTCCCGCGGACGGCTCCGCAGCTCCGGGTGGAACTGCACCCCCACGAACCAGGGGTGGTCCTCGATCTCGATGATCTCCACCAGGTCGTTGTCGGGGCAGATCCCGGCCATCACGAGCCCGCTCGCCGCGAGGCGCGTCCGGAACTCGTTGTTGAGCTCGAAGCGGTGCCGGTGCCTCTCCTTGATCAGATCCTCGCCGTAGGCTTCGCGCGCCTTCGTCCCCGGCCGAAGGCGGCACGGATAGGCTCCCAGGCGCATCGTCCCCCCCTTGTCCCCCGAGTGGGTCTGCCCCGGCAGGAGATCGATGACCGGGTGCGGCGTCTGCCGATCGAACTCCGTGCTGTTCGCTTGCTCGAGCCCGGCCCTGTGCCGCGCGAACTCGATCGTGGCGCATTGCAGCCCCAGACAGATGCCGAAGAAGGGAATCCTGTTCTCACGCGCATACCCCGCGGCCAGAATCATGCCCTCGATGCCTCGCTCCCCGAACCCGCCCGGGACCAGGAGCCCGCCCACATCCTTGAGGTGCGCATCCGCGCCATCGCGCTCCACGTCCTCCGACTCGATCCAGCGCAGCGAGACGCGGACCCCGTTGGCCGCCCCGGCGTGAACCATCGCCTCGACGATGCTCTTGTAGGCGTCATGCAGGTGCGTGTACTTGCCGCAGATGCCGATCGTCACACTGCGCGGCGACTCGCGGATCACGCGGACCAGGCTCTCCCACGGCCTGAGATCCATGGGGCGGGACGGCTTGAGCCCCAGCTGCTCGAGGATCAGGCGGTCGAGCCCTCCGCGATGGAACATCAGCGGGACCTCGTAGATCGAGGCCACATCGGGGGCCTCGATGACCGCCTTCGGAGGGATGTTGCAGAAGAGGGCGATCTTCTCGCGGGCCTCCGCGCCGATCGGGAACTCGGTGCGGCAAAGGAGGATGTCGGGCTGGATCCCGATCTCGCGCAGCTCGCGGACGCTGTGCTGCGTCGGCTTGGTCTTCATCTCGTGCGCCGCCTTGATGTACGGGACGAGGGTCAAGTGGATCGAGAGGGTCCGCTCCCGCGAGAGATCGAGGCGCAGCTGTCGGATCGACTCGAGGAAGGGAAGCCCCTCGATGTCGCCCACAGTTCCGCCGATCTCGATGATGCTCACATCCGCTCCGAGCCGCTTCGCGGGATCGACCATCGCCTTCTTGATCTCGTCGGTGACGTGCGGGATCACCTGGACCGTCTTGCCCAGATAGTCGCCCCTTCGCTCGCGCGAGAGGATCCTGTCGTAGATCTGCCCCGCTGTGACGCAGTTCTCCTTGCCGAGCGACTCGCTCGTGAAACGCTCGTAGTGGCCCAGGTCGAGGTCGGTTTCCGCGCCGTCGTCCGTGACGTAGACCTCGCCATGCTGGTAGGGGCTCATCGTCCCCGGGTCGACGTTCAAGTAGGGATCGAACTTCTGCATCGTGACCTTCAACCCGTGCTCCTTGAGCAGGAGCCCCGTCGAGGCCGCGGCGATCCCCTTTCCCAGGGAGGAGACGACTCCCCCGGTGATGAAGATGAACCGCGGGGACTTCTCGCTCATCCGCTGTCTCTCCCCTCCGCTTCGGCGGCAAGAAAACGGTTTGCCCGGTCCAGATCCTCGCGCGTGTCGATTCCGCCAAACGAGGACTCGGTGATAATGACCCGGATCGGTATCCCCTCCTCCAAGGCCCGCAGCTGCTCGAGCCCCTCGAGATCCTCGAGGCTCGAGACGGGCAGCCGCACAAAACGCTCGAGCACTCCTCGATCGAATCCATAGACGCCGATGTGATGCCAGCAGCGCCGGGGCTCTTGTGTCCCCTCTCGACGATAGGGCAAGGGAGCCCTCGAGAAATAGAGAACCCGCCTGTCCCGCGCGACCACGGCCTTCACGACGTCCGGACGGGCCAGCGTCTCCTCGTCCCGAATGGGGGCGACGGCTGTCCAGATCGCCGCCGGATCCGATCGGAGGCCATTCGCCAGCTCGTCGATTGTGACCGGGTCGAGAAACGGCTCGTCCCCCTGGATGTTGACCACGAAGGCGTATTCCGGCCCGAGAGAGGAGACGGCCTCGGCGACGCGATCGGTGCCGGAGCGGTGCGAGGAACGCGTCATCACCGCCTCGCCGCCGAAGGCCAGCACCTCGCGGAGGATCCGTTCGTCGTCGGTCGCGACAAGGAGACGGTCGAGGCTGCGCGCGCCCGCGGCGCGCTCGTGCGCGCGCCCCAGAACCGTGCGTCCGCCCAGACTCGCGAGCAGCTTGCCGGGGAATCGAGTGGCCGCATACCGGGCAGGGATCACCCCCACGATCTTCTGTGAGGAGACCGACACGCTGCCCTCCCGAGGTGCGTACTGCCCAACGACAAGGGGCGGCGTCCCGTGCCGCCCCTGCCCGAGCGGAAGCCCGACCGCAAGATAGGTACGCGCCCCCGGCCTGTCAACAGCCGCGCCGCCGCCGCGATCAGCGGCCGGATCGTGCGGGGGAGACGGAGAAGGAACGAGCGGGGGGCAGGAAGACCGGGTCCGCGTGAGGCGCGCCGCTCGCCATCGAAGGCGGGGCGCGCCGGGCGCGACTACTCCTCTGCGGCGGGAGTCTCCTGGAGAACGCTGACGAGAGGACGGCCGTTCCTGTGCTTCGCGAAGAGGACATGGCCGTCGACGACCGAAAAGAGGCTGTCGTCCTTCGCCCTTCGGACGTTGCGGCCGGGGACGTAGCGCGTCCCGCGCTGCCTGACGATGATGGAGCCGGCCGTGACGAACTCCCCGCCGAACGCCTTCACGCCGAGACGCTGCGAGTTGCTGTCGCGACCGTTCCGACTCGACCCGAGACCCTTCTTGTGCGCCATATTCCGCCTCGCCTCAGGCCGCGTGGATCGCGACGATCTCAACTTCGGTGTAATCGTCGCGATAGCCGTTGCGCCTGCGATAGTCCTTCCGTTTCTTGTACTTCCCGACGAGCACCTTCGGGCCGCGCCCGTGGCGGACAACGGTCGCCTCCACGCTCGCTCCCTCGACGTGGGGATGCCCGACGCGCACGCCCTCGTCCCCCGAGAGAACGAGGACCTTCTCTATGGCGATCCGGCTTCCCGGCTCCGCCGAGAGGAGCGGAACCTGGAGCCTCGCGCCCGGCTCCACCCGGTACTGCCGCCCCTGCAGCTCGACAATTGCGTACACTGACCCCTCCCGCGAATCCTCGCGAATCCAAAAAGATGACGATAGGTCACGGGCGACCCGCCGTCAACCCCTCAATCCGACCCTCGTTCCGCCCTTCCGGGGGCGATTCGGGCACCGCGTCCGGGGCGGCCGGAGCCGCATGAGCCGGGGTCGGCCCCCCGAGTCCAGCCCCTCAGCCCTGGAACTCGGAGGTCACGTCCTTGCGGAGACGGGGGAAGATGACCCGGAGGTCGTCCAACCGCATGCGCGGGTCGTCTCGCAGATCGAGGACCAGGCCGTACTGCTTCTCGAGGGCGGCGAGCCTCTCGGCCCTCTCGTCGTAGAGGAAGGTCGCCACGTCGGGGTGGATCCGGATCTGGACGAGCTTCTCCTTGGAGTGAGCGCCGATCCGGCGCAGATACCGCTCGACCTTCATCGCCAGGGACGGGAGCGAGAGGACCCTCCCCACCCCCGAGCATGTGGGGCACTCGTCGCTGTAATAGTGGAAGAGAGAGGCGCGCTCGCGCTGGCGCGTCATCTCGACAAGCCCCAGATCGCTCACCGGATAGACCTTCGTCCTGGCCCGATCGGACCGGAGCGCCTGGCGAAGGGTGTCGATCACCTGTCGCTTCGAGGCGTCCTGCTCCATGTCGATGAAATCGCAGACGATGATCCCCCCGATGTCCCGCAAGCGGATCTGACGCGCGATCTCCTTGGCGGCCTCGATGTTGGTCTTGAGAATCGTCTCCTCCGGGGAGCGCTTCCCGGTGAATCGCCCGGTGTTCACGTCGATCGCCACCAGGGCCTCGGTGTGGTCGATGACGATGTAGCCGCCTTTCTTGAGCCAGACCTTCCTCTCCAGGGTCTTCGCGATCTCCGACTCGATTCTGTATTCGTCGAAGACCGGGCCCTGGCCGCTGAAGAGCCTCACCCGCTCCCGCAGGCCGGGCGAGAACGCGCGCAGGTAGGACTGGATCTGCTTGTAGGAGTCCTCGGAGTCGATCACGACCCGGTCGATGTCCTCCGTGAAGAGGTCGCGGATCAGCCCTGTCGTCAGGTCCATCTCTCTATGGATCAGCGCGGGCGCCTCCGCGGTCGACGACCTCTGCTCGATCTGCCCCCAGTGGTCGAGCAGGTACTTGACGTCCTGCTCGAACTCCTTCTCCCCCTTCCCTTCTCCGACGGTCCTGCAGATCAGCCCGGCGTTGCCGGGTTTCAGGCTCATGAGGATCTTGCGCAGCCGATGCCGCTCGTCCCGATCCGCGATCTTGCGGGAGACGCCGACATGATCGAGACCGGGCATCAAGACCAGGTAGCGCCCCGGCAAGGAGATGCGGCCGCTCACCTTCGGCCCCTTGGTCCCGATCGGCTCCTTGATGATCTGGACCAGGATCTCCTGCCCCTTCTGGAGATAGTCCTCGATCTTCAGGTCGTCTCTCGGCTTGACCGGATGGGGGGCCTCGTCGTCGATGTCGAACATCTCGAAGTCGATGATCGACTCGAGCATGTCCGACATGTGGAGGAAGGCCGACTTCGGAAGCCCGATGTCGATGAAGGCGGCCTGGATGCCGGGCAGGACGGCGCCGGTCCTACCCTTGTAGATGTCTCCCACAAGCCGCCGTTCCTCGAGGCGCTCGTTGATCAGCTCGACAAGCTCCGCATCCTCGAGGACCGCGATCCGGGTCTCGTTGGAATCAACATTGATGACGATCTCGCGAAACATCGGCCCCCAATTCGATCGAGCCAGAGGCTCAGGCCTGAAAGCTATCACACGATCCGGACCGGCTCAATCCCCGGGCAGGGAGGGGGAATCGCTCCCGCTCTCGCGGGCCAGCTCGGCCCGAGCGGCGGTCAGCACGAGGATCGGCGGGACGCAACCCGCCGCCTCGAGCGCTCCGCGGCAGGCCTGTGCGGTCGCTCCCGTCGTCCAGACGTCGTCGACAAGAATCGCGCTCCCCCGCGGGACCGTCCGCCTCGCGAGCGTCTTTCCCGGGCGAAAGGCGCTCGCGACCGCCGCTCGCCGCTTCTCCGTATCGAGGACCGTCTGGGATCCGGTCCACCGGACCCTTCGGATCAATCCCGGGAACAGCGGCAGCCCCGCCCTCCGTCCCACGATCCGGGCAAGCCTTTCGGCCTGGTTGAACCCGCGCTCCCGGAGCCGGGTCGGATGGAGCGGGACCGGGACGAGGAAGCCCTGGCCGGGCTCGATCCTGATCGCGCGGAGCCGGGCGGCCATCATCTCGCCGAGGAAGCCCGCGGCGGCGCGGTCGCCCCTGTACTTCATCCGGCGCACGAGATCCTTGACGACCCCCGCGTACAGGAACGGGCTGATCGGTTCGGGCGGCTCGAGGCGCCGGGCTTCATTCCAGAGGAGCCGGAGGGCGGCGTCGCAGGAGCGACAGGGCAGCGGCGGTCCTTCGACGCCCCGCCCGCAGGCCGGACATGAGGGAGGAAGCAGAAGACTCAGCGCCCCCCTCGCGATCGATGCGAGACGCTGCGCGAGGAGTGCTGAGGTCGAGGCGCGGGAGACCAGATCGATCCCAGGATGATCGGCGCCATCCGTCACGAGGACGAGGAAAGCCGGCCCCGTGCCGGGATCGGGCCGCTACTGCGCCTCGCCGGCGAGAGGCTCCGCGAGCAGGAGAGGCGACACCTCGCTCCCAAGCCACAGGGAGAGCGACAGGGCGGCTTGGTGGACAAGGAGGCCCAGGCCGTCGTGGGTCGCGAGCCCCCGATCCCGGGCCTGGTCGCGAAGAGGGGTCCGCCCGGCCCCGTAGTTCAGGTCGACGATCGCGCAGGCGGGATCGACTCCGGCAAGCCAGGACGCGACGGCCTCGGAACGGGAGAAGGCGGAGGGAAGCCCTCCCACAACGAGCGATGGGCCCTCGGGGATCGGATCCTTCCAGGAGAGGACCCGCGCGGGCATCCCAGCCCACCCCTCCGCGAACCATCCCTCGAGGACGCGGATCGCTCGCTCCGGAGACCGCGTCACGATCGAGAGCGCGTGGTCGGACCCGATCTCGTGGGCGATGCCGCGGCAGGTCGCCCCGAATCCGAGCAGAACGATCCCCGCGGCGGCGGGACGGATCGCGCGCTCGCTCATCCAGGCGCGGAATCCACGCCCGTCGGTTCCGAACCCAACGGGCTCCCCTTCCCTGTAGACGATGGTGTTCACGACACCGGTGAGTCGCGCCGCCTCGTCCCCTGGACTGCAGAAGCGGCCGGCCGCGACCTTGAAAGGGGTCGTGACGTTGAGGCCGATGCCGCCCAATCTGGGGAAGAGCTCGATCAGCGGCTCGAGATCCGGCTCGTCGATCTCGAAAGGCAGGTAGACCACATTCTCCCCGAGCCTTTCGAGCGCGTGGTTCTGGATCCTCGGGGACAGGGTGTGCGTGATCGGGTTTCCGACCAGACCCAGGAGCGCTGTTCTTCCGTCGACTCTCATGCAGCCCGCCCCGCGGCCTCTTTCCGCCCGGCGCGCGGCCTCACGAGGAGGATCAGAATCCCCACCACCGCCAGCAGCAGGGCGACGAGCTGGCTCTTCGCGCCGATCAGAGGCTCGAGCGCCGGAAGCCTGTCGACAGGATCGTAGTGGCGGACGAAGTCGACGAGATAGCGGACGAGACCCTGTCCGACGAGGTAGCCGCCGATCAGGCTCCCCGTCCGCGGACCGCGGCCATCGAGCCGCCACAGCAAGAGGAAGAGGAGGAGCATGCCCACGGACAGATAGAGCTGGGCCGGATGGACATGGACATCGCCCAGCGACTGGGCCGCGTACGACGTCGGCGGATACCGGATCGCGAGAGTGCCGGAGTGAGGGGAGCCGAAGCAGCAACCGTTCAGAAAGCAACCGAGCCTCGTGACCGCCTCGCCCAGGGCGAGAGCCGGGGCCATCAGATCGGCGATCGGGAGGAAGGCCACGCGGTGCTTGCGGAGATAGAGATAGCTCACGGCGATCGCGGCGAGAAGCCCTCCGTAGAGCGTGAGCCCGCCCTCCCAGATCCTGAAGAGGTCGAGGGGGCTCGCGAAAGATTCGGGATGGCCGAGGACGAAGTGCAGCCGCGCGCCGGCCACCGACGAGACGAGGATCCAGCCGGCCAGCGAGAAGACCCGATCGGCGTCGATCCCCTTGCCGGGAGCCCGCCGCACGGTCCACCAGGTGCCGAGGATGAAGGCGATGACGAGCATCACCCCGTAGGAGTGGACGCGGAACGGACCGACATGGAAGAGCGTACCGATCAATCGCGCACCCTTTCCTCACCGCCTCACGCGCCGCGAGCCGCTGCGGATCGCGGAGGATCAGGCGGTCGGACCATCGTTGCCGAGCCGGGCCTGCCACGCAAGGAGTAACTCCCCCCGGCGCCCCCAGAGCCAAGCCGGGCCGAGCGGACACGCCCGGCGAGCGCCTCCATCGTCGTCAAGATGGTTCAGGGACGGGCGGCGCGTACGCCGCGCCCGCGAACGGCGCGCCGTCCCATGCGTGAGGCCGGAGACCCTCCCCGCATCAGTAGTCGAATCTGTGGGCCGAGATGTTCAACAGCAGCCCCAGCATCGCGAAGACCGAAACGAGGAACGAGCCACCGTAGCTGACGAGAGGAAGCGGTAGCCCGGTGACCGGCAGCAGTCCTACGGTCATGGCCATGTTCACGCCTGCGTGATAGAGCAGGAGCGTGCTCAAGGCGACCGAAAGAGCGCCGGAGAAGGAGTTGCGGCAGTGGAGGGCGAGGTAGTAGCCGCGGCTCACCAGCGCGAAGAAGAGCAGGACGACAATCGCAGCCCCCACGAAACCGAACTCCTCCCCCAGGACGCTGAAGATGAAGTCGGTGTGTTGCTGCGGAAGGAAGGCCAGGGCCTTTTGCGAGCCCTGCAGGTATCCCTTGCCGACGATCTCGCCGCTTCCGATCGCGATCTTCGATTGCAGGATCTGATAACCCGCCCCGGCGGGGTCGCGGCTCGGGTCGAGAAAAGTCGTCAGCCTCGTGCGCTGATACGGCTCGAGTGCGTTCCACACCCTGGGGGCGCCGAAAAAGACCCCGATCTGGACCGCCACGAACAGGCCGACCAGCAACCACGGCAGCCTGCTCCTCCACAGGGCGATCACCGACCCGAGAAGGAACAGGCCCCACAGGACCGAGTGCCGGCAGAGGGCCAGACCGACGAGGGGGCTCACCAGGATGAGGAGATGCAACCACGGCAGCCCCGCCCATACGAGGACGGCGAGCCCCATCGCCGCGAACGCCCCGGATGTGCCCAGGTCGGGCTCCTTGAGCACCAGGAGCAACGGCAGAGCCACGAGGCCCAGGGCGATCAGCAGGTGTCCGATTCGCCCGGGATCGCGCCTACGGGCCACGAGGAAGCGGGCGACAGCGATGGCGCAGGCGACCTTCGCCAGTTCCGACGGCTGTATGCGGAGCGGCCCCGCCCCGAGCCACCTCCGAGCTCCGTAAACCTCCGTCCCGACGATCAGCACCGCGATCAGCAGGAGGATCGCCAGTCCGTAGAGCCCGTAGGCCAGATCCTCCAGAAGCCGAAGCGGAACAGCCATGGCGATCAGCATGGCCGCGAGCGCGGCGGCCAGGGAGAGAAGATGGCGCGCGAAGAAACCGGCCCGGGCGCTGTCGGCGAACTCGGTCGCGCTGTAGACCGCGAGGCAACCGACAACCACGAGCACGGCCGCCGGCACGACCAGGTAGGGGTCGATCCTGCCTCGATAGGACAGGATCGCCGCAGGGATTCTCACGGCGGGCCCTCCCCTAAGGCCAGGGTCTTCGTCCCGGGGTTGAGGTAGGCATCGAGAACGTAGCGGGCGGTGGGCGCCGCCACCGCCCCACCGTGTCCGCTCTCCTCAAGCACCACGACCACGACGATCTCCGCGGCCTCGGCGGGGGCGTAGCAAACGAAAAGGGCGTGGTCTTCTCCGTGGGGGTTCTGCGCGGTCCCCGTCTTCCCGGCCACACGGAAGGGTTCGACCCGTGCCCGCTTGCCTGTCCCGCCCTCGCCCATCACCACCGCCTCCATCGCGTCGCGCACGACGGCCATCTCCGCCTCGGTGGCGGGGATCCGTCCCTCCCGCCAGGATGACGCCCTCCCCGGCATGGACGAGCCGTCAGCGGCGCGAAGCGAGAGAGCGACATGCGGACCGACGATCCTTCCCCCGTTGGCGACGGCGGCGACCGCGCGCGCCAGGGCGACCGGCGTGTTGAGAAGCTCCCCCTGGCCGATCGCCAGGTTCAGGGCTGCTCCCGGTCCGGGAGGCCCTCCCCTCGCTCTCCGGTACCAGTCGACCGTGGGAACGAGCCCGGCGCGCTCCTGGGGCAGGTCGATCCGCGTCGGAACGCCTAGGCTGCAGGCCACGGCATATTCGGTGAGCCTCTCCACGCGCAGGCGAATGCCCACCTGGTAGAAGTAGACGTCGCAGCTCTTCGCCATCGCGTCGCGAAGGAGCAGGCTGCCGTGCCCTTCCTTGCGATGGCAGCGAAAGACCCTGTTCCCGAAAGGCAGCCCTCCTCCGCAGCCGGAGGGCATGGGTGTAAACGGAGTCAGAACTCCTTCGTGAAGAGCGGCGAGCGCGGTCACGATCTTGAACGTCGAACCTGGGGGATAGGCCGCCTGCGTGGTCCTGTTCAGGAGCGGGAAGCCCTCGCCCGAGAGCCGTTTCCAGTCCTCGATCGTGAGCCCCTGAATGAAGAGGTTGGGATCGAAGGCCGGGCGGCTGGCCATCGCGAGGATCTCGCCGTTGCGCGGGTCCATCGCCACGACGGAGCCGGGCCGGGCACCTACGTCCTCCCCGAACTCGCGGGCCAGCAGCGCCGGGACCGAGTCGAGGGCGGCCTCCGCGGCGCGCTGGATGTCGAGATCGATCGTGAGGACAAGGTCTCCGCCGGGGGTCGAAGGGGTCGCCGGCAGATCCTTGAAGAGATCGGTCCGCCTGCCGAGCGCATCGACCTGAACATGCTCGATTCCATCCTCTCCCCTCAGATGTTCCTCGTACGCCCGCTCCACGCCGGAGCGGCCGACCAGGTCTCCGCCGCGATAGCGTCTTCCGCCGCTCTTCCCCTCGAGCTCCGAGTCGGAGACCTCTCCCAGATAGCCGATCAGGTGGGCGGCGAGCGAGCCGTGCGGATAACGGCGGGCGGGCTCGGGTCGGATCTCCGCTCCCGGCAGCCGGTCCATCCGTTCCTCGATCGACGAGAGCGTCGCGAAGTCGAGGCTTCTGCTCAGCGTGACGGGCGGCAGTCCTGCGCGCCTCGCTCGATCGATCTCGTTGATCATCTCGGCTGGGTCGCGGCCGAGCAGACCGGCAAGCTCGACGGCAACCGACTCGAGCAGCGGACGGTTGCGACGGAAGGCTCGATCGCGGGGGTCGAAGGAGAGGGAGAAGGACGGCGCGTTGTCGGCGAGGACC
>Ga0194125_10009332_pt1 | contig 13641 bp, 15 predicted proteins | sample TA2KigC250mmetaG_FD_148626 | JGI IMG/M metagenome (GOLD analysis project Ga0194125, IMG submission 148626) | Freshwater microbial communities from Lake Tanganyika, Tanzania - TA2015034 Kigoma Deep Cast 250m | ecosystem: Environmental > Aquatic > Freshwater > Lake | place: Tanzania: Lake... | reverse complement strand
CGTCCTTCTGTCCCCTGGGCCAGACCGCCCCGGCCCCCCTGTTCAGCCTGCTGAAACACTTCCGCCCGGAATTCGAGGACCACGTCAGCGGCAAGTGCACGCATGGGGTGTGTAAGGTGGATTAAGGCGTTAATCCGTAATAAAAACTCTTTACTCAAAAGGGCAGAGACATCTGCCCTTTTCTTCTTTGGAAGCCCCGGGGGTACAGTCTTACCTGCTCTCTTTCTTCGGCCTGGGGGGTATAGTAGGCCACGCCGCTGTTCTTCCAGGTAAAGCGATAGCGGATACCTTTGTAATTAAACATGTGGCTGACCATCATAATCACTCTTTCCACCAGCCGGCCGTGATGGGGATGGGGAAATACGGCCACTAAAAGATTCTTCAGGGTGTCACTCTCGGGTAAAGGATCAAGTCCGGTACCATATTCATCTATCATTTTGCCCTCTCCTGGTGCGGCTTTGAGGTCGGGCTGAAATACCATGGCTGGGAGCGCATCAGTAACTCAGTCAAACGGGGTCTCAAAGTCAACTTCTTTTTTATTCGGCGGACAGCTGTCAGCTGACAGCTCAACATGTTACTTTTTTAAAATAATACTATTAAAGCTTAACGTCCACCATGCTGTCCTGATTTTTTCCGTAACCAACATTAGATTCTCTTCTCCCGCTCCGCCGTAAGTTAGTTTAATCCTCGGTCAGCCGATAAATAATCCCTCCGATGCACATTAGCCCCGCAAGCAGCAGCAGGCCCCAGGGGACCCGCGCCAGGGCGTAGGTCACCGAACTGTAGAGCATGAAGAGGCAGCAGCCCGTGAAGATGAGGGGCGGCAGGGGATAGCCGCTGATGCTATAGGGGCGGCTGAGGTGCGGTTCTTTGCGGCGCAGGATAAAGACGGACAGGGCCGTGCCCAGAAAAAAGAGCCAGACCACCGGCGCGGTGTAGATGATAGTGTCGATGAAGGAACCGGCCAGAAAAATAATGGCCAGGCTCAGGACCCCCTGGGCCGCCAGGGACCAGACCGGGGTGCCCAGGCGCGGATGCCACTGGCCCAAGGGGCGGAAGGCCGGGTGGCCGGCTCCCAGGGCGTAGGAGATGCGGGCTCCGGTAAAAATGAGGCCGTTCACCGCGCCCAGGGACGAGATGCAGATAAGCACGGCGATGGCCCGGCCGGCCGCGTCCGGGAAGATGCGGGCGATGGCGTCCACCGCCACCGCCTGGGAGGCCGCCATCTGGCCGAAGCCCAGGGAGGCCAGGAAGGCCCCGTTGATCAGGATATAGAGCACGGTGACGGCCACGGTGCCCGTCACCAAAGCCCGGACGATGTTGCGCCGGGGGTTTTTGATCTCCGCGGCCACGTAGGCCATCTCATTCCAGCCGCCATAGGTGAACATTACCAGGATGAGGGCCAGGTCCAGACCCGACCAGGTGAAACCGGGGGCCGGGGCCGCCGGGGCGGGGGGTGCCGGGGCGCTGAAGCCCACCCAGATGATGGCCAGGGTACCCAGGACTTTGGCCAGGGTGAGAATATTCTGGGTCCACTTGCCGGTCTTGACCCCCAGGATATTAATGGCGGTGAGAACCACCACCGCCAGGGAGGCATAGAGGGCTTGACCATAGCCGGTGAGCGGATAGAGCACCTCGGCGTAGCGGGCAAAAATAAAGGCCATGAGAACAATGTCGCCGGGCCGGACCACGGCCATTTGGGACCAGCCGAAGAGGAACCCCACCCAGGGGCCGTAGGACCGGGTGAGATAAACGTAATCCCCCCCCTCCTGGGGGATGGCGGTGGCCAGTTCGGCGTAACACACGGCCCCGGCCAGGGCCAGGAGGCCGCCCAGCAGCCAGATGGCGAAGATGCCCGGCCCGGACCCCAGGCACTGGGCCACTATGGGCGCGGTCTCATAAATGCCGGCCCCGATGATAATGCCGACAATAATACAGGTGGAATCGAAGAGGGACAGTTCTTGCTTGGGAATGGCAGCCATAGGCGGTTTCCGACGTTACCCTCGTAAGAAAGAGTGTGATAATTTTTTGGGTTGGCATTAAAGGCGCACATATTTATAACAGATTTAGTATCAAAAGACCAGAACGGAGGGCAAAGCGGCATGGCCGGGGAGATATGAAAATGTAGGGGCAGGCCCCCGTGCCTGCCCCTAAGGATGGTTTGGGCACCCACGGGGGGGTGCCCCTACGGGATGGTTTGGGCACCCACGGGGGGGTGCCCCTACGGATGGTTTGGGCACCCACGGGGGGGTGCCCCTACGGATGGTTTGGGCACCCACGGGGGGGTGCCCCTACGGGATGGTTCGGGCACCCACGGGGGGGGTGCCCCTAAGGATGGTTTGGGCACCCACGGGGGGGGTGCCCCTACGGATGGTTTGGGCACCCACGGGGGGGTGCCCCTAAGGATGGTTTGGGCACCCACGGGGGGGTGCCCCTACGGATGGTTTGGGCACCCACGGGGGGGTGCCCCTACGGCAATACGTTCGAAGGGGGTTGCATGGATGTCTTATGATCCTAAACGACATCGCCGTCGTTCCATCAGGTTGAAGGGCTATGATTATTCCCAGGTCGGGGGATATTTCATTACGGTGGTGACCCAAAACAGGGAATCCCGGTTCGGCGCCGTGGTGGACGGGGTGATGCAGTTGAATAACGCCGGAGCAATGGTGCAGGAAGCCTGGGAGGCAATGCCGGTCCATTACCTGGGGGTAGAAATAGATGCTTTCGTAGTCATGCCGAATCACCTGCATGGGGTCATTATCCTGGCGGGGCCGAATACGAGGGGGTGCTCAGAGACAGAGGGAACGGGGAAACCTCCGGCGACGGGACACCCACAGAGGGTTGCCAAGACGTTATCATTGCCGGATGTGGTGCATCGGTTTAAATCATTGACCACCGGCAGGTATCTGGCAGGGATCAGGGAGAATGGATGGCCGGCGGTTTCCGGGAGGTTATGGCAGAGGAATTATTTTGAACATATCATCCGGGACGAGCGAGCCCTGAACCTGATCCGGGAATATATTGCGATGAACCCCGGGCAATGGGAATACGATCGTGAAAACCCGGACAGGACAGAAAGCCCACCGGAAGGTGCCCCGCAAGCCTGGCAAACGTAGGGGCAGGCCCCCGTGCCTGCCCAAAGTCGATGATGCAATGATAATTGTAGGGGCAGGCCCCCGTGCCTGCCCGGCCCCTGTGCCTGCCCGGCCCCTGTGCCTGCCCGGCCCCCGAGCCTGCCATCCCCCGTGCCTGCCCGGAAGCCTAAGGCACAGGCAGCGAAAAGGCCAGGGGGAGGACGGCGGCCAGGATGCCGGCGAAGAAGAGCACGGCGCCGGTCAAAAGCCAGCGGTACTTGGTTTTGCGGGCCTGGCGGAAGGCCTGTTCCCAGGCGGCGGGGGTGTTTTGGGTGGTGAGGTACTCCTGGGGCAGGAGCACCAGGATGAGACAGATGAGGCTGGCGCCCCAGCAGGCAAAGGGGGCCAGCCAAAGCAGTCCGGCCCCTTTTTCGGCCCCGAGGGCCAGCTTGGCTTTAGCCACGTACAGACCCGAAGTGGTGGCGGCGGCGCCGGCCACCAGCTCCTGGTAGGACTGCTCGTAATAATATTTTTCCCGGGCGGTGAGGGGGCGGGAGGGGAGGGCCGGGATATCTTCCGCCGGTGGCGCGGCAGGGTTTCGGTCGGCAGGGATGGGGGGTAGTTGGTTCATGATTGTATCTGGGCCAGAAGGGCCGCAAGGTCGTCGGTGCCGGGAAACCCTGCCTGGCAGCCGACCTGCAGGGTCTCCTCCAGGACTTCAGCGGCCTGCCGTCGATCACCATGTTGAGCCAGAAATCTACCCAGGGTCCCGGCTACGCGGAATATCCCCTCGGCATTGCAGATATCATGGGCCAGGTTCAGGGCCTGGGACCAATGCTGCAAGGCCTCCTCCGGTTTTTCCGTCTGCATGAAGATATGGCACATGTTGTGCAGGGCTGGGATCATCCCGGCCTTGTCGCCGATGTCCCTTCGGATGGCGAGGCTGTTGTGCAAGTATTGCAGGGCGGTGCAAGGTCCTTGCCCCGACGCAACCCGATGCGAATCGATGGCGAGGCTGTTGTGCAAGTATTGCAGGGCGGTGTCGTACTGACCTAACTTAACAAGCAAAACTCCCAGGGGGTTCAGGTCGCAGGCGATGTCGGCCTGATAGGTCTGAGGTAACTTTTGATGTAACTATCTCACCATCCCGCTCATTTAACAGCATCAATAGTTTTTAGGGCGGGGGCGCAGGCTCGCCCCACCAAATTTGCCAGCAAGAGAGTCTTAGCCGGAAAAACCGTGCCGCCGGGCGATTTTTTTTAGCATGTGGGCCAATCCGACGCCCAGGGTAAACACCGAATCGGTATCCAGGTTCCGGTCCGCGGTGGCATCAAAGAAAACCTTCAGACTTGACTCCATCCCCTCCTCAGGCCGCCAATAGCAGATCATGATGGGCACCTTGGGCAGGGGGTGCAAAACCACGGAGATATCGGAGTCAAAGTGCCTTTCCACCTGTCTGCCGCTGAACAGCTTTATGAGATCGTCGAAAAGCTCGGTATAACGGTCGGCCACCCTTTGCAGCGGTTCCTCGCATTGCCGCTGAAAAAGCGGATAACGTTCCCGCCCATCCTGAAGTTCCCGGAGCGACACCCACTCGTTGGCCAGGGGAAGTCCTTCCCCATGCAGGATGTAGTTCAGAAAGGGGATGGCAATCCACGGGTTTATATGAATATCGGCCGTTAGATTTCCCTGGGAATCAACGCTGAAGTCCTTGCCGAGAACCTTTAGGGTGAGCCTGGCCCCCGAGAAAATCCCCCCACATTTGTCCGCGGCGACGGCAAGATCCAGGTGGACCACCTCAGATTTTAATTTTTCCAAATACTTCAAACCTGGTTCATAGGGCGGGTGGGTCTCGATTCTGCCGGTCAGCTGATCAATGATATGTTGGGGCAGGGTAGGGCATTCCTGGAGCTGGCGCTGATCCAGAACCACTGCTCCGGCAAAGGCCAGACAGGTTTTTTCGCCGCATTTGCGGCAATTGGACTTATCCAGCAGCTTATAAATCTCTAAGGTATTCTTGGAGTTGGACTTCACAGCTCACTCTTTCCACGACCATCTCTAGTTGTATTACGATTCGGGCGCCACGCGCTCTGGCATTTACCTATATATACTAAGCTTCTGAAGTCGGCGCAAGTTTTCCCTGAGGTAAATTTCGTGCCGGGCAGATGGTTATATGCCAATAAATTTCCTTGACAGCTTATGATAAATCTGTTTTATTAGCGACAGGACTGAGTTGAGGGAATATTCACATGTTCGTGTCGCAGGCAGGCTATCCGCAGTATTATTTTTATTTTTATTATCCCTGGCCCTGAACCTGCGCCCTCATAGCCCCCAAAACAACTTATTGATATAACAAGCAAAAAGCTGTGGCGCAGGAGAGGCGACCACGGCTTTTTTTATTCCGGGGTTGACCTCACCTTTAGAGGGCTGATGCTGCGGCAAACTTTAAGGAGGGTAGTATGATCGGTAAAATGATCCGCCTGGAACGCATCCTCAACCGGGAAACGGGGCGCACCGTGATCGTTCCCATGGACCACGGGGTCACCGTGGGTCCCATTGACGGGCTGATAGACATGAAAACTTCGGTGAACAGCGTGGCCATGGGCGGGGCCAACGCCATCGTCATTCATAAGGGCCTGGTGACCACCGGGCACCGCCGGCGGGGCCGGGACGTGGGCTTGATCGTTCACCTGTCCGCTTCCACCAGCCTTTCCCCCTTCCCCAATGCCAAGACCCTGGTGTGCACCGTGGAAGAGGCCATTAAGCTCGGGGCGGATGCCATCTCTATCCACATCAACATCGGCGACGGCACCGAACGGGAGATGCTGGCCGACTTCGGTCAGGTATCCCGGGATGCCCGGGACTGGGGGATGCCGCTTTTGGCCATGATCTACCCCCGGGGAGAAAAGATTAAGGACGAATACGAGCCCCAGGTATTGAAACACGCGGCCCGCCTGGGGGCCGAGCTCGGGGCGGATATCGTCAAGGTTTCCTATACCGGCGCGGTGGATTCCTTCCGGGAGGTGGTGTCCGGTTGTCCGGTGCCGGTGGTCATTGCCGGGGGGCCAAAGATGAATTCCGACCGGGAAATTCTGGAAATGGTGAAAGGGGCCATCGAGGCCGGGGGGGCCGGCGTCTCCATCGGCCGGAACGTCTTCCAGCATCGCAACCCCACCCGCATGGTAGGCGCCATCAGCCTCCTGGTGCATGAAAACAGCACCGTGGAGGAAGCCCTGGCTTTCTTGCAGACCCCGGAGGTGGAGCGCTAAGATGAAACAGGTGTGGGTTAAGGTGGACCCCTATGACAAAAAACGGGTGACCACGGCCCTGGAGGGGGGCGCGGACGCGGTCTGGACCCCTCCCGGCCACGCCGCCGAGGTCAAGACCCTGGGGAAAATCACGGTCATCGCCGCGGATGGCGATCTGGTCCCGGGTGTGGACCTTTTCGAGGCAACCCTCAGCAGCGCTGTGGATGAGGCGGAAATCGTCACCCTGGCCAGGTCACACCCCGTGGTCATCCATTGCGCCGACTGGACCATCATCCCCCTGGAAAATCTGGTGGCCCAATCCCGCAATCTCTTCGTGGAGGCGGCCACGCTGGCGGAAGTCAAGACATTTTCCGGCATCCTGGAGCGGGGGGTGGACGGCCTGGTCATCACCGCCGAGGATCTGGGGGAACTCAAACGGCTCCTGAAACTGGTGAAGGACATCTCCCCCCCGGTGGAATTGGCGGCCGCCACCGTGGCGGCCGTCAAGCCCCTGGGCATGGGCGACCGGGTCTGCGTGGACACCTGTACCCAGATGGAGCCGGGACAGGGCATGTTGGTGGGCAATTCCTCCGCGGCCCTGTTCCTGGTGCATGCCGAATCCCTGGAGAACCCCTACGTGGCGGCCCGCCCTTTCCGGGTCAATGCCGGGCCGGTGCATGCCTATATCCGGGTCCCGGAAAACAAAACCCGGTATCTCAGCGAACTCAAGGCCGGGGACGAGGTCCTGGTGGTGGATCACCAGGGCAAAACCTGCCCCGCCACGGTGGGCCGGGTCAAAATCGAAAAGCGGCCTCTGATGCTGGTGACCGCCACCCATAAAGACCGGGAGTTCGCCACCATCGTGCAAAATGCTGAAACCATCCGTCTCACCCGCCCCGATGGCGCCGCGGTTTCCGTCGTGCAATTAGTCCCCGGGGATGAGATCCTGGTGGCCCTGGAAGAGGCCGGGCGGCATTTCGGGCACAAGGTTACCGAGACTATCCTGGAAAAGTGAGGTTTGGAATAGCGTTCCCAAGTACAACTTGGGAACGAGGAAAAAAGAGTTAGCGTATTACCCTCGTATCCAAGTTCACCTTGGGCACGAGGGCGCAAATGTAGGGCGGGAAAGCGAAGCGCATCCCGCCTGTGGATAACCTTTGCAGGTCTGCCAAAAAGCTCATAGCCGCCATCAGATAACTTCCTTCCAGGCCGCCGCGGCTGGATTCGGAGCATTATGATCGACAAAAAAACCGTCCGACAAGAAATCGACGCCACTGATGAGCAGTTGTTGGCCCTCATCAATCAGCGTCTGAAACTGGCTCAAACCATCGGGGAAATCAAGAACCGGGAGGACCTGGCCATCCTGGACCCCAAGCGGGAGCAGGAGGTTTTCGAACATCTGCGCCGTTACAACACCGGGCCCCTCACCGAGGAGGGGCTGCGCAATATCTTCCGGGAGATTATTTCAGCCGCCCGCCAGGTGCAGCGCCCCCTGTCAGTGGCCTTCCTGGGGCCGGAGGCGACGTTTACTCACCTGGCGGCCATCAAGAAATTCGGCCGCTCCACCATCTTCAAGCCCCTGCCCACCATCACCGAGGTCTTCATGGCCGTGGAGAAGGGCAACCATCACCTGGGGGTTCTGCCCATCGAGAATTCCACCGAGGGCGTGGTCAATGAAACCCTGGACCAGTTCGTGGACACCAAGCTGCAGATCTGCGGCGAAATCTATCTGGAAATTTCCCACGATCTGATTTCTCGCTCCGGGCAGGTCCAGGATATTGAGATTATTTACACTCACCCCCATGCTCACGGCCAGTGCCGGCGTTGGCTGCAAAGACACCTGCCCCAGATTCCCATCCTGGAGGTCGGCTCCACGGGCCTGGCCGCCCAGAAAGCGGCCCTTAACCCCAATGCCGCGGCCATCGCCAGCGGCTTTGCCGCTTCCCTGTACGAGTTGCGGGTAGTGGAACCCCACATCGAGGATCATCGGGAAAACGCCACCCATTTCTTTATTGTCGGACCCTACTCCCCCGGGGCCACCGGCACGGATAAGACTTCCATCATTTTTGCCGTGGTGGATGAGCCCGGGGCTCTGTACACCATGCTGCGGCCGCTGGCCGAACGGGGCATCAATATGACCCGCATCGTCTCCCGGCCCATGAAAACCATTGCCTGGCGCTATCTATTCTTCGTTGATCTGGACGGACACCGGGAAGAAGCCGTCCTGGCGGCATGCCTGAGGGAAATGGAGCAGATGAGCGCCTTTTTCAAGATCCTGGGCTCGTTTCCCCGGGCCGAGGCCATCGAGAAGATCAGTTGAGCCGGCTGAGACTCTGCATCCCGGTGGTGGCCCCGGACCAGACTGCGGCCCGGCAGTCCCTGGCCCGGATTCATACTCTGGGTTATTTGGCTGAACTGCGCCTGGATTATCTGGAGCAGCCTGATCTGGTGGCCTTGCTGGGTCCCCCCCGGGGCCCGGTCATCGTCACCAACCGTCTGCCCAGCGAAGGGGGGCGGTGGACCGGCCCGGAAAGGGACAGGCAGCGCCTCCTGGAGCAGGCCCTAGCCCTGGGGGCCGACTACGTGGACGTGGAGTTTACCAGCGACCCGCACTGGCGCCGGGATATCCTGGCCGGCCGGGGCGGGGCCAAGATTATTCTGTCCTGGCATGATTTCCAGGGCACCTCCAGCCCTTATCGACTGGCCGACGCCATGCTGGCCATGGCGGAATTGGGCGCCGATATCATCAAGATGGTGGTCTGGGCCCACAAACCGGCCGATTGTCTGGCCCTGCTGGCCCTGATCCCCGCCGCTCTGGAGCGGGGCCAGGATATCATCGCCTTCAGCATGGGCCCGGCGGGGAAATATTCCCGGGTGATAGCTCCCCTCCTGGGGAGTTACCTGACTTTTGCGGTCTTGGAGGCGGGCCAGGAGTCGGCCCCGGGTCAGCTCACGGTCCAGGAAATGGAAGTCCTCTGGGAGATTCTCGCATGATTTCCGGTGAAACCTCCGTCTATGGCATTTTAGGCCACCCCGTGGCCCATACCCTGAGCCCGGCCATGCATAACGCCGCATTCCGGCACCTGGGCATCAACGCTGTCTATGTTCCCTTTGCGGTGCAAAACTTGGCTCAGGCAGTTCAGGGTCTACGGGGCCTGAACATCCGCGGCGCCAGCATCACCATCCCTTTCAAAGAAGAAATTATTTCCCTGCTCGATGAGGTGGACCTGCAGGCCAGGGTCATCGGCGCCGTGAATACCGTAATTAACCATGATGGTCGGCTCTGGGGCACCAATACCGACTGGCAGGGCGCCCTGGCGGCCCTGGAGGAGCATACCGAAGTGGCCGGACGCCACGTCCTGGTGCTGGGGGCCGGCGGGGCCGGCCGGGCCATTGTCTTCGCCCTGAGGCAGGCCGGCGCGCAGGTCACCCTGGTGGATCTGGAGGAAAACAAGGCCAGGTCCTTGGCCCTGGAGTTCGGCGCGGTCTGTGTGACCCTGGATAAGGCGGTCCTGAGTCCGGCCGAGATCCTCATCAACGCTACCCCGGTGGGGATGGCCCCCCAGGACAAGGTCATACCCCTTCCGCCAGATAATCTTAAGCAGTTCGAGATAGTTATGGATATCGTCTATGAGCCCCGGCAGACGCGCCTCCTCACGGAAGCTGCGGCCCGGGGCTGCCGCGGCATCAATGGCCTGCAGATGCTCGTCCACCAGGGCGCCCGCCAGTTTGAGCTCTTCACCGGCCACCCCGCTCCGCTGGAGATTATGCGCCAGGCGGCCTTGTTTGACTGATCAGTGGTCAGTTATTAGTTGTTAGTGATTTTTGGTATTCCTCAGCCTTGCCGACTTTCCGGGCAATCGAATGTCACCGGCCGGCCAGCTATATCTCGCGAGGCTTGCGGCTCGGGGAAAATTGCCGGGGCAGTTCTGGTCTGTCCAATTCCTGCCATAACTTCTTGCATCTTCCTCAAATCATGCTATCTTTAATGCCAACCTGTTAGGTTCCTTCCCTATTTGACATTAGTTATAGGCCCAACCTTTCATGTCAAGGGTGAGATTGATGAAACTAGTGACCGCGGCGCAGATGCGACAGTTGGATCAGCAAACCATCGAAGAGATCGGTGTTCCCTCCATTGTCCTCATGGAAAACGCCGGTCGTACCACGTATCAGATATTGCGGCAGGAATTTCCGGACCTGGATGGTCCTGTAGTAGTTTTAGCGGGGCGGGGCAATAACGGCGGGGACGGCTTTGTGGTGGCCCGCTACCTGGCCAATGCCGGTTTCGAGGTTATGGTGCTGCTGCTGGCGGAAAAAAGCCAGATAGGCGGCGACGCCAGGATCAACCTGGGGATCCTGGATCAGTTGACGGTGCCGGTACGGGAAATCATCACGGAAGAAGACCTGCTGGATCAGATTCCCCTTTTAGAAGACGCCTCCTTGCTTGTGGACGCTATTTTCGGCACCGGCCTCAGCAGCGAGGTCAAAGGATTGTATCGCACTGCCATCAGCATACTCAACGACACCCCGGCGCCGGTGCTTGCCATCGACATCCCCTCGGGGTTGTCGGCAGACACCGGTCATCCTCTGGGGGTGGCAGTGCTGGCCGACGTTACCGTCACCTATGGCTGGCCCAAGATCGGCCAGATTTTCCCCCCCGGCCGGGACCTGGTGGGCCGCTTGTGGCAGGTGGATATCAGCATCCCCCCGAACCTGGCCGAGATTAGCCGCCTCGAACTTGCCGAACCCGCCGACCTGCGCCTTTTGCTGCCTCAGCGATATTCTGACAGCCACAAGGGTACTTTCGGCCACCTGCTGGTAGTGGCCGGTTCAGTGGGCAAGACCGGGGCCGCGGCCCTTACTGGCGAGGCCGCCTTGCGGGTGGGCGCCGGTCTGGTGACCGTGGGGGTTCCGGCCAGTCTTAATGCGATTCTGGAAATGAAGCTTACTGAGGCCATGACCCTGCCTCTGTCGGAGCCTGAAGGGGTACAGGGACTGGGACGGCGGGCCCTGGAGGAGCTGGCCGCCGCCATGCCCGGCAAGACCGCCCTGGCGGTGGGCCCCGGCCTCGGCAGACATCCGGAGACCATCGAACTCGTCCGCCAACTGGTGCGACGCAGCACCATCCCGGTGGTCCTGGATGCCGATGGGCTCTACGCCGTGGCCCATGATCTGGAAAGCGTCGCCGAGGCCGTGGCCCCCGTTATTCTGACGCCCCACCCCGGGGAAATGTCCCGGCTCCTGGGCTGTCTCAGCAAAGATGTCCAGGCCAACCGCCCGAACGCGGCCCTGGAACTGGCGGAGCGGACCCAGGCCATCGTGGTGCTTAAGGGGGCCCAGACTCTTATCGCCAACCCGGAGGGCAGGATCATGATCAATAACACCGGCAACCCGGCTTTGGCCCAGGGGGGCTCTGGAGACGTGCTCACCGGCATGATCGGCGGTTTCCTGGCCCAAAAGATGGCGCCTTTCGAAGCCGCCTGTCTGGGAGTCTACCTCCACGGTTTGGCCGCGGACGTGCGGGCGGCCCGGCAGGGGGTCTGCGGCATGCTGGCCGGAGAACTTCTGGAAGAATTGCCCGAACTGATTCAAGAATTTTATTCCGGGACATTTCCCCCCACAGAGGAGCAGGTATGCTGCAGGCTCGTGAAATTATGACGCCAGACGTTATCACCGTCTCTCCCCAGACGACAATCCTGGATCTGGCCCGTCTCCTGGCCCACCACAAGATCAACGGCGCGCCGGTGGTGGACGAGGCCGGCCGCCTGGTGGGCGTGGTCACTCAAAGCGACCTGGTCGACCGGGCCAAAAAGTTCGAACTGCCCCACGTCATTACCATTCTGGACGCCCACTTCTACCTGACGCGGGCCAGCACCTTTAAAAAGAACCTGGAAAAAATGGTGGGTAACCAGGTGGCCGACGTTATGACCTCGCCGGCGGTCACCATCGGCCCCGAGGTCACGGTGGATGAAATCGCCGCCATTATGGCCCGCCGCCAGGTCCACACCCTACCGGTCGTGGAAGGTGACGAGCTCATCGGGGTCATCGGCAAGATCGATATTATCCGGGCTTTGGCCCAGGAAGATTAGGGAGTGGTTCGTTCCTGCCTGACCTCCGGCCCGGCGGAAACCCAGGTCCTGGGTGAGAAAATCGCCCTTTTCCTGCAACCCGGCGATGTCGTGCTCCTTCACGGGGAGCTGGGGGCCGGCAAGACCGAGCTGGTGCGGGGCTTAAGCGCCGGCCTGGGGCTTCCCCCGGAACTGGTGAGCAGCCCCACCTTTGCCCTGGTGCACCAGTACCCCGCCCGGATTCCCCTTATCCACGTGGACCTTTATCGCCTGCCAGTCCTGGAAGACGACTTTTTGCTGGAGTTGGAGGAATACTGGCACCATCCGGTGGTCACCGTCATTGAATGGGCCGAGCGCCTGGGCCCTCATCTCCCGGAGGAATACCTCGACATCACCCTGGCCTGGGTGGATGACCAGGTGCGGTCGGTGGAAATCTTCGGCAAGGGAAGCCGGGGAAAAATCCTGGCCGCAGCCTGCCAGGCGTGTTGGCCTGATTGATAACCGAATCGACCATGGCCGAACCCACAAGTTCAAGGAGGAATATCAATGGCTCAAGCGAAAAAACCACCATCCCTGAAATTAACTATCAAAGAACCCGACGAATTCATCACTTTTTCCATGAGAGTCCTTAACTTTGCCCAAGAAAACCTCAAAATCATCATCACAGTTGTGGTTGCCTTCCTGATAGCCGGGAGCGGCTGGGTATATTACCAAAAACAGCAGGTGGCGCGGCAGGAAAAGGCGGCGGAGTTATATCAGGCCAGTATAGGACGATTTACCTCTGATATCCCCGGCTTGTTGAAGGAGTTGGAGGTTATTGTCCAGGACTATCCCGGTACCGGTGGCGCCGTGCAGGCCCGTTTGCTCATGGCCAATCTGCTCTATCAGGAAAAAAGATACCCGGAGGCCGCAGCCGCCTTTGAGGCCCTGGCCCTGGCCGCCCCGGACCTGCAGATTTTAGTGACGGAGAATCTCAGCTATTGCTACGAGGCCCAAAAAGACTACCTGAAGGCCGCGGCGGTTTTGGAACCACTGGTGCAGCAGGTCAATCTGCCCTACCAGCAGGAACTGCAGCGCCGGCAGGCCATGCTCTTTGAACTGGCCGGGGAAAAAGCCAGGGCCCTGGCCGCGTACCGCAACATGCTGCAGACCAATCCCCCGGCAGGCTTCATCCCCTATCTGCAGGAAAAAATCAAGTTACTGGAAGGGGAGAAGAGCTGAGACGGTTTCCGGTGTTGGGAGTGTAGGGCG
>Ga0194125_10009331_pt1 | contig 13641 bp, 12 predicted proteins | sample TA2KigC250mmetaG_FD_148626 | JGI IMG/M metagenome (GOLD analysis project Ga0194125, IMG submission 148626) | Freshwater microbial communities from Lake Tanganyika, Tanzania - TA2015034 Kigoma Deep Cast 250m | ecosystem: Environmental > Aquatic > Freshwater > Lake | place: Tanzania: Lake... | reverse complement strand
CGAGCAGCCGGCCAACCTGACCTTCGGCGGCAAGGACGACAAGACCCTGTTCATCACCGCCCGGACTTCGTTCTACTCGATCGCGATGGCCGTCAAAGGCGCGCCAACGCCTGTCCGAAAAGGAGATCAGCAGGCTCAAAAATCCAGGCGAGACACGTCCGACAAAAAAGCCAGGAAGGACAAGCGTCAGCAGCGGCAGTAGCATTGCAGGCAGGAATCTGCTCCACCGGCAATCCGGCACACCTCGGTTGCGATCTGCTGGGAATCCTGGGGCAGGCCGGACAAAGCCACCAGGTGGCGAGCGAGACTCCATCGGGACAGCGGTGCCGCAGAATAGGGCCGGGGGCTCCGTCGGCCGCCGGCCCTTGGATACGCTTGTAGAGACGCAAGGTATTGCGATCCTATGGCCTGACGACGCGGTTGTAGATCCGCACGTCGTCGATCAGACCGGTCCAGTAGGTGCCGGGAGCGAGCGTGCTGCCGGCACCGATGATCACGTTGCCGGAGGAATCCGCCAGTTTGCCCTGGGTGTCCTCGGCCACAAGCCCATCGTCCACGTAGAGCCGGCGGTGGGTGCCGTCCCAAGTGAAGGCTACGCGATGCCACTTGGTGCCATCGATGATCACATCTGAGTACAACGCCTTGCCAGATCGACTGCGGCTCTTCAACTCGGTCATGAGCAGGCCGGTCAACGGGTCCAACAGGAGCCAGTTCGCCCCAGCTTCCTGGGAGATGATCACCTGGCCCGGCGCGCCGCCTTTGACCCAAGCGAGGACGCTGAAGGGAGCCTCCGATGGGTTAAGGACGCGTCCTGTTGCGACGAAGCTCGTCCCATGAAACTGCAAGCAGCCCTCTTGCTTACCGCCCGCCGGCTGCCACGCCGGAATGCCCGTGACGGTCCCGTCGTGGTTGCCGGCACCGTCTTTGGCGACGATCCCGTCCGTCTCGTCCAGGGCCCAATGGGCGATGAGCGTCGGGTCGTCCACCTCCTGACCGATATGTCTCGCCAGCACCTTCAGATCTTCGACATCGACAATGCCGTCGCCCCAGGGCATGGGGCCGATGTCACAAAGGGAATCGTCCGTTCCCCAGGAATCCGCCATCCTGCGGATTTCAAAACCATCCACCTCGCCGTCGCCGTTGAAGTCGACGATAGGGATGATGTGTGCCTGCCAGAGGTCACCGCTGCCGGATCCGCCAGGGCGGGGTGCAGTCAAGTTACTCATGTCGTCGAGGTAAAGCAAGAGTCCGTCAGGCGACACGCTGGATGGAAACTCAGAATGCGCCGTGTTCAAAGATCGGCCAAGGTTCACGGGCGTGGTCCAGGGCAAGTCCTTGGATGGCCGTGCCGCCATCCACGTGTCTAAGCCACCGAACCCGCCCGGTCGATCCGACGCCAAGAATAACCTCAGGCCATCGGGCGAGAGGCAGCCACAGAAATCGTCTTTGAGACTGTTGAACGTCGGACCGAGATTCGTCGGCGGACCCCACGGATCAGATCTGGCCAGCCTCGTAGTCACGTAGATATCGCAACCGCCGGCACTACCTGACCGGTTGGAGTGAAAAAGGAGCGCAAGGCCGTCCGGCGAAATCACAGCCATCTCGTCATAGGATGAAGTGTTGATAGTGGCTCCGAGACTGACCGGCGGTGCCCAAGGAGCATCCTTTGAGGGTCGGGTGCTCACGTACAGGTCGGTCCGGCCGTGCCCCCCGGTTCTGGTAGATTGCAGGTACATCTCCAGGCCGTCGCGAGAGAGGCTCGTGACGACATCCAACTCCGATGAATTCACCAACGGGCCAACATTGGTTGGAATGTCCCATTCCTCTCCCACACGGGCACGTGTGGATACCCATATATCCAAACCGCCGTATCCACCCGGGCGGTTGGAGCTGAAGTGGAGCGCCAATCCGTCTTCGGAAATGATGCCCCCGAATTCGTTTTCGGGGCTGTTGACACGCGCCCCGAGATTCGTGGGCTCGCCCAACGTGAAATCCGCCTTGGCGGCATCCATGCCCCCTGCCAGGATACCTGCCACAATTCCCATCCAGACAATCGTCATTCTCAGACTGCTTTGCCGTTTCATTGGTGTCCCCTTTCAAAGAGGTTTTCGCTATTCGTTCCGCAAGAGTCGGCGCGCGTGCTCCAAGCGGCGAATGCGCCTGGCACGCATCGCTGAATTCTTGACAGGCAAAGGCCTATGGCTCCCGTAACCGCAGGGCGACTTTCTCCACGTTGACATCGCAGAAGTCAGGATGGGCGTAAACCCAGTGGTGGTAATCTTCCAGGTCATTAAAGGGCAGACAGTCGGCGACGCTCCCGTTGGGATTGTAGTGGGTGATCCAGAGCAGCCCGCCCCGGTACTGGGCCTGCCAATCCTCCGGGAGCGAGCCGAGCAGCGCCCGGTCCACCGGGATCGCCACGGCCGGCGCCTCACTGCCGCGGCGGGCCCGCTGACTTCCTCGAAAGCCCCCGGAGTCGGGTCGGGTGGCCGTGTCGAAGGCGAGGTACAGGGCGCCCGCGCAGCAAAGGCTCACGACGCTGAATCGTGCGGCTCGCAACGGAAAGCTGCCTTGCGGTTTCATGGTGGTGCCCTTTCACAAAAGGTCTCCGTGGTTCCTACCCATGAACTCAACGAAAATCCTCGATCCTGCGCGCAATCTTCGTCCCTTCGCATTTTCTTTGGGGAATTCTCAAGGCCAGGCTATACTGGGATTCCGTAAAGCCAGGACGCCATGCACGGTGGGTCCCGCCCGGGCCTACCGGCCTTTCGAAACGGTATTGGTGGGGAGAGACGCGATGAGTCGGAATGACTACACAGACATGGGGGGAACCGGAGAGGCCTTTCTCACGACCCATTGGTCTCTCGTTGAAGGGGTCGCCTCGCCCGACCAGGATCGTAGTGCCGCCCTGGCGGGTGTCCTGCTGGATCGCTATTGGAAGCCCGTCTACTGCTACCTCCGCCGGCGGGGATACCGCAACGAAGAAGCGAAAGACCTGACGCAGGGCTTCTTCCATGAGGTGGTGCTGGAACGACATCTCGTCGGGAAGGCCGACCCGGCCAAGGGCCGGTTCCGCTCGTTTCTGTTGATGGCTCTGAACCGCTATCTGGCCAACGTGCGGAAGTATGACGCACGTCAGCGACGCACACCGGCGGGCAGGGTCATCCCGCTGGAGATGGTCGAGCCTCCCGAACTGTCAGAAGTGGCAGCCCGGTCGGAGCCGGAAGAGTGTTTCAACTACGCCTGGGTCTCGGCCTTGCTGGAACGGGTCCTGGAGGATCTCGAAGCCGACTGCCGCCGGGACGGAAAGGCCGTCCACTGGCAGCTCTTTCACGACCGCGTCCTGGCGCCGATCACGGACAGAACGGACCCGGCCCCGCTGGCGGAGATCTGCAGGCGCTATGGCATCGAGGACGAGGCCCAAGCCTCGAATATGATCGTGACAGTCAAACGCCGGTTCCAGAAGCTGCTGGGCAAGCACCTCCGCCAATCCGTGGCCTCCGAGGAGCTTCTCGCGGACGAATTGGAAGAAATCAGGCGTTTCTTCCCGAAGATCGCGCAAGATGACGGCTGAGCGTTGAATGTATTGGCGGAGCACCGACATGAATCGTGCCCGAGAAAGGGCGGGTGTAGACTATGCGCAAGAAACCGATATTCAGCCTGGACCCCGACCAACTGGAGCGGCTGCTGTCCATCGGGACGGGCGACGCGAACCCTGCCGACGAACAGGCGTGCCAGGCAGTCCCCGGCGGGGGCGAGAAGGCTGAGACCAACGCGACGACCAGCGAGCCGGCGGCGGACGCAGAGGCCCCATCGGGCGGTGTCACCGCGTCTCTCGTGGGTCTGGAGCAACCGGGTGGCCGGATCGGCCGCTACAAGCTGCTTCGCGTCCTGGGCGAAGGCGGCATGGGAATGGTCTTTCTGGCGGAGCAGGAAGGGCCGATCCGGCGCAAAGTCGCCCTGAAGGTGATCAAGCCGGGGATGGATTCCAAGCGGGTGATCGCCCGCTTCGAGACCGAACGGCAAGCCCTGGCCCTTCTGGATCATCCGAACATAGCCCAGGTCTATGATGCCGGCACGACGGAAGCCGGCCGGCCGTACTTTGCGATGGAGTACGTGAAAGGATCACCCATCACGGACTACTGCGACCGGCACCGGCTCCGCATCGAGGACCGACTGCGTCTGTTCCAGCAGGTGTGCCTCGCGGTCCATCACGCCCACCAGAAGGGGATCATTCATCGGGACCTCAAGCCATCGAACATCATCGTCTCGGCGGAGAACGACCGGTCCACGCCGAAGATCATCGACTTTGGCGTGGCCAAGGCGATGAGCCAGCCCCTGACCGAGCGGACGCTCTTCACGGAGGACAGCCAACTGCTGGGCACCCCGGAATACATGAGTCCCGAGCAGGCCGAGATGATCAACGAGGACATCGACACCCGCTCCGACATCTACTCGCTGGGAGTCCTGCTGTACGTACTGCTGGCCGGCATCTTGCCGTACGACTCGGAGACGTTCCGCCGGGGTGGGATCGAGCACATCCGCAAGACCATCCGCGAGACTGATCCCAAGACCCCCAGCACCCGCCTGACCAAGCTGGGTGACGAGGCCAAGAAGCTCGCCGAAAGCCGCCGGACCGAATTGGCCGCATTGGCCAAGTGCCTGCACCGGGAACTGGAGTGGATTCCCCTCAAAGCCATGCGCAAGGACCGCGCGGAGCGCTATCGCTCGGCCTCGGAACTGGCTGACGATATCGAGAACTACCTCAAGGGCGAGCCCCTGATCGCCGGTCCTCCGGGCACAGGGTACAGATTGAAGAAGTTTGTCCGACGAAATCGCATCTTGGTAGGTGGTATCGCCGCGGTCCTCATTGTGCTTGTTCTCGGCGCGGTGGTCTCCACGATCTTCGCCATCCGGGCCGAGCGAGCCCGCGCTGAAGCGCAGCTCGTGACGAACTTCCTGAACAACAACGTTCTGGGTTCCGCGAGCACAATCAAGGGCCGCGAGGCCACGGTGATCGACGTCCTTAACGCTGCCGTCGCCAGGCTTGATAAGGGGGAGTTTCGGGACCGGCCCCTTACGGAGGCATTGATCCGTTCCAGGCTTGCCTACAGCTATTATGATCTGGGTCAATACGCGGTTGCAGCGGAACACCAGAAGCCCGTATACAGCCTCCGTTTGGAGCAACTCGGTGAGAATCACTCAGCGACGAATATCGCGTTGAACTGGCTCGCCGTGTTCTACTACCACGCCGGCAGATACCGAGAGGCAGAACCGCTCTACAGAATAGTCATCGAGAAGGCCCGTCAGCATAGATCAGGCCCTTTGGTCGACTATAAGCTCGTGTGGAATGCCAACCTGGGCACGACCTGTGCAGGACTCGGTCGGTACGAAGAGGCCGAGCAATTGGTACGTCCAAAGGTCGAAGCAACTCCCGGGGCAGGGTATGGGCTCCATCTGGGTGAGATCTATCGAGAGCAAGGTAGATATGAGGAAGCAGACCACGTGCTGGTCGCGTCGTTGGATGCAGGCCACACAGCGGATGAGTGGAAGAAAGAGGTTCAGTTCTGCAATGCCTTGGGACGCTGCATGCATGAACTTGCCCTGCTGCGCCTGGCTCAAGGGCGTTGTGATGATGCCGAGGAACTCTTCAGACAGGGCATTGACTTTGGTACTGCCAACCTTCCCGGCACAGACCATCCTGTTACCTTGCGCCACGCTAACGGACTGGCCGGCATACGCATCATGCAGAAACAGTACCAGCAAGCAGAGACTCTCCTTGAACGAGCATTGGCAGGCCAGCAGCTCAAGCTGGGGCCGGATCATCCGGACACCTTGAAGACGATCCACGACTTCGGCATCCTCCGGCGCGAGCAAGGCGAACTCGACGAGGCCCAGAAGCGGCTGATGGAGGCCCTTGAAGCAAGGCAAGCCAAGCTCGGCCGCGACCATCCCCATACGTTGGAGACGGTTCACCAGTTGGGTATACTGCACGTCCGGCAGGCCCGCTATGAAGACGCCGAGCGTCGGCTCCTGGAAGCCTACAACGGCCGCGAAACCAAGCTCGGCCCCGAGCACCCCCACACGGTTGAGTCGCTCAAGCAGCTTGTGGCCCTTTACGAATCCTGGCCCAAGCCCGACGAAGCCGCCCGGTGGCGCGCGAAGCTGCCCACGCAAGACGGCGAGTCGCGACGTACCACTCCGCAGTGAGTGACAGGGGCAGCGTGCGGCTACGGCAGGGTGTGCAGACGCGGGAAGAATTGTCCGAGGAAGCCGCTGAGGCCGTGGAGGACCATGGCGACGGCTTTGGCGGCCAGAAAGATGTAGAGCAGCCGGGCGATCATCGTCCCGACGTACGGGCCCATCAGACGCGTCAACGCGTGGGCGTTTCGCGCGATCAGGAAGACGAAGAAGAACGTCACCACCGCCGTGATGACCATCAGGCCCTGGCCGATGCCTTGCGTCGTGATGATCGTGACGGTCAGCGCGCCGGGCCCGACCATGATCGGAAACGCGATAGGGAACACCGCGACCATCATGCGGTCCTTGGGGTTCTGGTAGGCGTCCCCGTGGGGCATGATGCCGCGCACCGCGATGATGAACAGGAGGATGCCGCCGGCGATCTGGAGATCGTTCACCGTCACGTTGAACAGGTAGGACAGGCTCCAGTCGCCGATCAGCGTGAACACGACGACGACGCCCAGCGCCGTGAGCACCGCCAGGTTCATCACGCGTCTGCGCTCGCGCGGGTGCAGGTCCCGCGTGAGATCGGCGTATACGGGGATATTCCCGATAGGATTGACCACGGCGAACAGCAGCAGGCTGTGGTGGATCACCAGACCAATCGGTCCGGCCCACGCCTCGATCCCCCCCCGCGGGAGCATGGCTAACGACATACCGGCAATCCTTCTTCAGGCCCCCGCCCGGGTCTTCCCTTCCCTGGGCCATACCCGCGCGGCAGCCCCTGGTATACTCATCCCGACGGGCAATACAAGCGGTTTTTCCGCACAAAAGCACTTTGTTTTTGGGCATCCGCGGTTAGCGTCGCCGGCGGCGGCGATTTCCGGACCATATCCGCTGCAAATTGCGCAAGAGGTCCTGGTGCCCGGCAGTTTGGAGATGCTCGGTAATCAGCTTGGTGTTCGTCTCGCGGTAGTATTGGAGCAGCGCCGCCTGGAGCCGCTTTTCGCGCCGGCCGGAAGGAACGTGGATCTTACCGCCGCGCGCATCCTGCCCGGCGACGTACATCGCGGTCGAGGCGGTCAGCGGCACGGGCACGAAGTCCTGCACCTGCCGCGGCTGCCAGGAGCGGGAGACGAGATATTCCGTCAGCTTCACCGCATGCTCGGTCGTGCAGCCCGGGTGCGCGCTGATGAAGTACGGCACGAGATAATACTCCCGCCCCGCGCGCCGGCAGGCCGCCTCGAACCGGCTCTCGAACTCCTCGAACAGGTCGAACGAGGGCTTGCCCATGAGTCGAAGAACCTGGTCGCAGTAGTGCTCCGGCGCCACCTTCAGGTGCCCGCCCACGAAGTGCCGGACCAGCAGATCGAGGTATTCCCGGCTGTGCAGCGCCAGATCGTGGCGAATGCCCGAGGCCACGTAGACGTGCCTCGTAGCATGGGCATCCTGCCCATGAGTAGCAGGGCCATCCTGGCCCTGCCTGCACGAGCGGGACGCCCGCGCTATTGGACCCTTCCACCGGACGAACGCCTCCATCATCTCCAGCAGCGGTCCGGAATCGAGCGCCAGACTCGGGCAGGGCGACGGGAACACGCAGCTCGACCGCGTGCACCTCTTCTCGGCGGTGCAACGGGTGCCGTACATGTTGGCGGTCGGGCCGCCGAGATCGCTGATCGTGCCCCGGAACCGGGGGCTCCGGCTCAGCCTGTCGGCCTCCGCCAGCAGGGATTCGATGCTGCGGGACGTGATCTCCTTGCCCTGGTGGAAGTAGATCGAGCAGAAGGAGCAGCCGCCGTAGCAGCCCCGGTGCGTGGTGATGGAGAACTCCACCGGCTCCAAGGCGGCGATCCCGCCCGCCTGCGTGTACTGCGGATGCTCTTGCCGTGTGAAGGGCAGGTCGTAGAGAGCATCGAGTTCCGAGGTCGTCAGCGGCCGCGCGGGCGGCATGACTACGAGCGTGCCCGGGTCCTGGTCCTGCACCACCGGCCGGCCCGCAGGAGACGCGTTCGTCGTGACGCCATAAGGCGTTTCTTCCCGTTCGTAGTGACACCGCAAGGCGTTCTCTTCAAGACATGCCCTTGCGGGCACACTACAAACGCGCTGATACTGCTCCTGGGCCGCCAGGACCAGATCCTTGTTCTCGGTCTGCTCCGTCAGCGACGGCAGGCGCACGGCCTCCGGCGGCACGGGCGTCGCGCGCGTGGCCAGACACGCCGTGCCGGCGATGTCAGTCAGTTGGCGGATCGGCTCCCCGCGATCCAAGCGTCGGGCGATCTCGGCAATCGCCAGCTCTCCCATTCCGTGCACCAGCAGATCGGCCTTGGCGTCCGCCAGCACAGACCGCATCAGCTTGTCGGAGATGTAGTCATAGTGGACCAGCCGCCGTAAGCTGGCTTCCAGGCCGCCGAGGATGATGGGCGTCTGCGGATATGCCTCGCGGGCGCGGGCCGCGTACGCCAGCAGCGGCCGGGCCGGACGCAGGTCCGTGGCGCCGCCGGGACTGTACACGTCCGCCTGGCGGCGGTTGCCCATGGACGCATAGTCGTTCAGCCGCGAGTCGATACAGCCGGAGGTGATCCCCCAGAACAGCCGCGGCGGGCCGAGTGAGCGAAAGGCGTTCACGCTGCGCCAGTCCGGCTGGGCCAGAATCGCCACCCGATACCCCAACTTCTCCAGCCAACGGCCGATCAGCGCCACGCCGAAGGACGGATGATCCACGTACGCATCGCCGGTAATGAGGATGACATCCGCCCCATCCCAGCCGCGGCCGCGCAGATCCTCCCGACTCATCGGTAAGAACAGCCTTCTATGCTTTGCTTCCACCGCACCCATCCAGCGCTACCGCCGTCAGTCGCAATAGCATACGTCACTCTGATACTTCAACCACTCATCCCGCAGTTGTCTCAACTCTTCGATGATCGTGCATCTCATCAGTCCTAGGGCCAGAAAGCGGCGATCGCAATCGTCAGCCAGATCGCGACGCCGATGATGAATTTGCTCACAATGCCAAGCAACTGGCCCAGGCCGGCCCCCATCGCCCGCTGGAACGAGAGATCCGGGTGCGCCCCGCGTGCGGTCTCGACGGCCCACACCGCCAGCGCCACTCCGAGACAGGCGCCGACCACCGTGCCGACCAGGGGCACGGGAAACGCGATCGTCCCGACAAACGCGCCAACCAGGGCGCCGAAGATGCCCATGAGGGAGGCCCTCCAGCTTGCTCCGGTTCGGCGCGCGCCGGCCATGCCGCCGAGGAATTCCACCAGCTCGCCCAGCATCGCCAACATGGCAATGGCCATCAGGGTCCAGCCGGAGAACACCCGTTGCTCCCACGTCCACCAGGCAAACAGCGAGGTCGCCAGCACCATCAGCCAGTTGCCGGGCAGACCGAACAGGACCAGCGCCAGCCACAGCAGGTTGGACACGGCCAGGATGGACAACCACACGTAAAACACGCGACCATTGTAGCGCCGGAAAAGGGGACATTCTACTTTTCTTTCCCGGAAGGGGAAAAGTAGAATGTCCCCTTTTCTTTTCCTTGGCCGCGCAGGGATTGAACCTCCGTTGCCCGAGAGGTTCGCAAGAATGGTCATACACGTCTCGCAGCCGTTGACAACTATCGTCCCGGCAGATATCTACAGGCGGTGATTCGGTGTTGGCCCAGCGTGGAAATGGAAGGATTCGCGTGACAGATATGGGCAATTCGCCCCATTCGCCGGACGATAAGCCGCCGGCCGAGGCCGGTCGGCGTATGACCGCTTCACACCGGCGCAGAAGGCGGGTACTACTGGTTCTGGCGTTGGGCATCGCGCTGTATGCCACCTATGCCGGCCGGCGGACCCCGGTCGAGCCGCAGCACGGCGTGGGAATCTCCTGGCCTGAGGCGGCGCAACCCGTCGCGAAAACGCCCTTTCGCGTCGCCATCTACAACATCCGTCGCGGCAAAGGGACCGATGGCGTGCGCGACCTGAGCAGGACGGCGGCGGTACTCCGGGGCGCCGATCTGATCGGACTCAACGAGCTCGCGGGTCCGACGCTCTGGGGCCGGGGCGATCACGCCGAACGACTGGGACAGAGCCTCGGGATCGGATGGCAGTTCGCTCCGAATCAGTACCGCTGGCACAGGTACCACTTCGGCAACGGTTTGCTCAGCCGGCTCGAGGTGGGCCGTTGGACGAGTGAGCCGTTGATCTATGAGAGAGGCAAGAGCCATAGCCACCGTAATCTGCTCAAGGCCGAGGTGATGGTGGCCGGCCGGCCGATCGTGTTCATGGTGACCCACCTGGACCGAGGCGCGATCCGACCGGCCCAGCTCCAACACGTCCTGGACGAGTTCGTCCAATACAACCCCGCCATCCTGGCCGGCGACCTCAACACGACCGCTGCCGATCCGCTGCTCATCGCCTTTTTCGCCGACAGCAACAACGTGGATGCCATCGCCCGGGCTTTGGACGCCGCAGATGACCGGGGCCGCATCGACTGGATCATTACCCGGGGCCTGAGAGTGCTCGGCGGCGGCATGGAGCCGGTAGGCGTCTCCGACCATCCCTGCTATTGGGTGGACGTCGAACTTGTCGATGAAGCTCGGAATGAGGCGGGAACGCTGGAATGACGGAATGTTGGCGGACGGTGTGCGATGCAGCGACCATTCCGGTGCCTCCAACCCCTCATTCCCTTCCTCTCCCGCCGGGAAGCTCGAACTGGTAGATCTCGAGGTAGTCGATGGTTACGATGCGCCGTCCGCGTTTGTCGAAGCGCACCGCGGGATAGACGTCCCGCCCCAGATAGGGATAGTCCTCCTTCATCCCGGCCAGCCAGCGATCGAATGCTTCTTGATCGAAATCGTATCGCGGGTCCCGATAGAGGACACACCGCAGGACCTTCTGCGGCGCCGCCGGGATGTCGGCGGGTCTGGCTATCCCCCCGCCCTCGGGGCTGGGTGCTGAGTCATAGATGTACTTGTTCGCCAAGTACATGGCCGACCAACTCAAGTCGTGCCAGGTCCCCCGGGAGAACTCCGGGCCCAGATCGTCTTTGATATCGACCGCCCGATCCTCGAAATTGGCGCTGGGCCAGAACCACCGGGCGAACGCGCGGGCCCGCTGATCGGATCTGGTCTTGTGGGGATGGAGCAGGTCGCGGGTCATCGCGGCCATCCCCAGAAGCGCCGCCAGCCCAGCCCTCTTTGTCCAGCAGGGGGCTGGACAAAGCGGGCTGGGTGGCCCCGGCGCAGGTCCAGGCCGAGCAGAGCCGCGATCCCCACGCCGAGCAGGAGGTAGATCATCGGGGCGACGTACATGGAGAACTTGACATGCCCGGCGTACAACGCCGCCGAGACGTTGTGCCGGACGTATGAAGAGGTTATGGCCCAGAGGATCGTGGACCAAGTCATAATTGTTGACGATGCCAGCACCGACCAGACCAACCGGATCGCCCGGACCCTGCCGCATACCCTCGTCTGCACGCATCCGGAAAACCTCGGCTCCGGCGCCAACCAGAAGACCTGCTATCGGCTGGCCCGCGAGCAAGGGGCCGATATCGTGATCATGGTGCACCCGGATTGCCAGTACACCCCCCTGCTGATTCCCGCGATGGCCTCCCTCATCGGCAACGGCCTCTACCATCGCGTGCTCGGCTCGCGCATCCTCGGCAATTACGCCCTCAAGGGCGGCATGCCGGTCTGGAAATACGTTTCCAACCGTTTCCTGACCCTGGTCGAGAACCTCCTGATCGGGGCCAAGCTGTCCGAGTATCACACCGGCTACCGCGCCTTCTCCCGGTCGTTGCTGGAGCGGTTGCCGTTGGCGGAGAATTCCGACGACTTCGTCTTCGACAACCAGATGCTCGCGCAGATCGCCTGGCTGGGGTACACCATCGCGGAAGTCAGTTGCCCGACGAAGTACTTCCCGGAGGCGTCCTCGATCAACTTCCGGCGGAGCGTCACGTATGGCTTCGGCTGCCTGGGGACCGCCCTGGCCTTCCGGCTGGCCAAGATGGGCATCCTCCACTCCCGGCGTTTTCCACCGGTGCGCCCGACGTGAAGGCAGAAACGCGCGCCGCCTGCGGCGATCCGTGCTTGGGCCGTGCGCGTAAGCATTCCGCTTGCTCATAAGGAGCATTTCCCTACGATCATCTCTCCGACTCCGGCAGATAGTATTCCCCTCGTGGGCAGCAATAACAGTAAATGAGAAGGGCCATAGCCGTACCCGTATCTTTCTTGCTGCCGTCCCTCCTGGCGGCCATGCCTACTCTTGCGCTGTACCTTGACGACAACGAGCAACAGGCAGGGATCAGGGCCCGGCGGACCATGAACTTCTCCGTAACCCCCGCCGGTTGGTGGGGCGACCGGCTTGACCCGCTGTATCCCATGAGCACACCGGCCCCGCCGTTGTATCTGGATCTGCTGGAGGAGCCGGACCTGTGGACCACGCGGACGATCCGGCTGGACCGGAGCGATTTCCGCTCCCTGAGCGAGATGGGCGGCATCGAGCCGAGCCTGATCTTCGGCATGATTGTCGGCGGCATGTACCGGCCGATACACAAGCGTGTGGAGATGCCGTTGGGCAGGATCCGGGAGGAGCGCCCCGTTGCCGCCGGTCATGAACTGCATGAAGGCGAGCACGAACGGGAAGAGGTCTACGTGCCGGCGGGTCGGGAGGAGAAGACGCGGGAAGAGCCTCCCGTGAAGCTGGGCAAGCGATAGCATCTGCAGCCGGGCGTCAGCAAGAATGGGTACCGTGCAGCCAGAGCCCCACCTCTCGCAAGAGACCGAGCGTGTGGGGTGGGCCCTCGATCGACGCGGGCAGACGGATGCGGAGCGTAACGCGTCGATTGAGGGCCCGGCCTGTGGATGGCTTCCGCTCGATCCCTTCGGCAACGTATTTCAGTTCCTCCGGTCGGCCGTCGGGCGGCGGAGCCGCCTGATGAGTTTTGACAGACAAAACCGGTAATCGCATGCCTTTGTTGCTGGGTGTCATGTCCACGCCTCGTAGACATGCTTGCTTCCGTGAGCAGGACATGCCTACGAAAAGCCGTAGGCATGGCACCCAGCCATTACCGAAGTTGCTCGTCAAAACTCATAAGAAGACGGACTTCCAGCCGCGCGATCGAGCGACTGCCAGCCAGATCACGGCGAAAGCGGCCACCGGCAGTCCGTAGGCTGTCAGAAAGACAGGCAGCGACCTCATCCCTATCATCCATCCACCGAGAGGCACTACGACCAACAATATCAAGGCGGCCACCATTCGCCGACGACCCTCCAAACGGAATTGGCTCCAGCGCGGCAGGTCTGTCAGCCGGCGCACGGCATACAGGCCGCAAAGGATGCCGATGGTTGCCCCGGCTATCACATCCGACGGGTAATGCACGTACGCCGTGACTCGGAGCAAGCCGATGACGCCGGCGGCCGTGAAGAGAACGGGCGCCCAGAGCCGACCCACGGACCAGGACAGGGTCGTTGCC
>Ga0194125_10009328_pt1 | contig 13642 bp, 7 predicted proteins | sample TA2KigC250mmetaG_FD_148626 | JGI IMG/M metagenome (GOLD analysis project Ga0194125, IMG submission 148626) | Freshwater microbial communities from Lake Tanganyika, Tanzania - TA2015034 Kigoma Deep Cast 250m | ecosystem: Environmental > Aquatic > Freshwater > Lake | place: Tanzania: Lake... | reverse complement strand
ATCTCATAGTAGGAAACATAACCTCGAAGTACCCAAATATAATTTGCATATTCGTGAAATACCTTTTTATCGGTTGTTAAAAATTTATTTCCAGTTTTTAAGGCTATTCGATTGAGTTCATCTTTGTTCTATATCACTTTTTACAAACACTGCATCCTCTACTTTCTTGGTAAAAGTAGTCTGACCATTAGACTGACTTAGACAAATTACCGAGAGAAATGCCACAATGAGGTTTCTACAAATTAAAGTTGCGGTTAGTTTTTTCATGTTTTGTCCATTTTAGTATTACTGCCAACGGTTTACGTATTGGCGATGGTGGGGCATTTGAAAACCGTCAGCCCAGCATTTGCAAAAGTGCCCGATAGAATTACAAATGTTGAGTTTACAACTGGCAGCCCCACTATTGTCAATACGATGTTGGTGGTAGTTTCTTATTTTGAAAGTACCTCTTTTTTTAACCAGTCCGTCATTGTCTCAAAATATCCATTGCAAGGTGGTTGGTATTTGTTACCATTTTCAATAGTCTCTCTCATCCCACCTGTTATGCAACTTTTAAGATTATGATTACAATTAGGGAAAGTCTTTATGGTTAGCTTAGCTTTCGTTTTTTTTCCAATTGTCTCTTTATAAAGAGCAATAGTTTGCCTCCAATTAACATTTGCGTCTTTTTCTCCAAAAATTGCTAATACAGGGCATTGGATTTTCATAAGCGTTTCCCGAAACTTTGGGACATATATCATGAGTCCTGTTTTTTTATCAAACGTATGATGCTCGCTTATAAATTGTTTTTGCTTGGCTAAATAGGATTCTTCAGTTTCTGATGAACTGTTTAAAAAAATCCAAAAAGGGTCTTTTCTTAGATTTTGTGTCGCTTTTTCATATTCAGCAAATGTTCCTCCTTTTCCAAATATCTCATTACCTTGTTTCCATTCTGAAACCAATAGTTGTATCTCGTTTTCACCTCTTCCTTCAATTTTAAGATTTGTTTCCAGCAAGTAGCCAAAATTCTCTTTGTCATCTGTTCCACTCGCAGAAATCCAATAGGAAATTTTTGGATATTCTTGAATTACCAAAGGGCAAATCCATCCTGCACGGCTTATACCCCAAAGTCCAATATTGTTAGCCCCTGCAATATTTTTGCTTTCTATTTCTTTAATCGCAGCAAGAACCTCATCAGCACTACTTTGTACTGTTTGATTTATGTCAAACTTACCTTCACTTTTTCCACAACCGGGTTTATCCCAAATAACACAGGCAATTCCAAGTTTTACAAAGTTTGAGCGTAAGTCATAATACCAATTCCCTTCTACAATATTGCTTTTTCCATAACCTTGAACAATTAAAATGATTGAAGTGGGCTTTTGCTCAGTTGGTAAGTCAAGAAGTCCACTGAGTTTTTTGCCATTATGAACAAACTCAAAACTTTCTGTTTTAATCTGTCCAAATGAAGAGTTGTTAACCAAAAGTATGAGGGCAATTAAGGAAGGAAATACTATATTTTTTTTCATTTGTCAAGTATTTTTTTGTCGGAATAGTGCTACTGAAATTACCACCAACTTGCCTATACCCGCTACTTTATATCGCCAATAACACCTTTTTTGGGTGTATTGGCGCTACTCAGTAGCGTATTATTTTCAAACATACTGAACAAATTAAGCCAACCTATTTAATGGCAGATGTCAAAATTGTCATGGCATACAAATGTTACAATATGAATCCTCATAAATTAGAACAACTGGTACATGGGTTTTTTGGTAGGTCATGTCTAAATATTGATGTTTTTGGCAATAATGGTAATCGTCATATACCAAGAGAATGGTTCATTGCACCATTGCACGTAATTGAACAAATAATCCATTATTTCATTGCGGAAGCAATTTTAAAATACCGGTACGATGATTTGACCGAGGAAATCGTTGAACGTTAATCAATAAACAAACATATCTTGGATGTCGTACAGATCCTGAGCCTCCTCACGCGTGATGTCAAGATAAATACGGATGATGGCAACTGATGAATGATTAAAGAGATAAGACAATTTAATCAATGATGCTTCACTTTGATTGTTCCTTTTCCATACCTCACGCCCTACATGTTATTTCAGAAAATAGTTATGGTCTTACAGAATAACATTTAGACCATTAATATTCGATTAGGGCAGTCAAATCAGCCCTAATTTCGTTAGAACCAACGGTAATCAAGTCTACCACTACACAAGGTTCTGATTTTCAGAACCTTTTTTGTTGTATAATCTTAACAGCATAAAGTGTATAATCATTTGAAATAGGATATTTAAATAAATTCTATCATTTGGAATAAAATGAAAATAAATATTCATGGCCAAGACATTGTGCCCTGGAAATTTGAATGATGATTTTCAAAGCCAGTTAGTTTTGGGAAAACAAAACCCATGAAAGGCAAAACATGGCATGAGCGCCATCACGATCAACTCAGTTTTGGAGAAAGACTATCAGATACCATTACAAAAGTGATGGGATCCTGGCATTTCATTATATGGCAGACGGTGATTGTCATGTTGTGGATGACATTGAACATCATAGGACTGGTGCGCCATTGGGATGTATACCCCTTTGTTTTGCTGAATTTGATATTCTCAACACAATCTGCATACGCAGCACCCATCATCATGATGAGTCAGAACAGGCAAAATCAAAGAGACAGAGAGCAAGCCTTGCATGATTACCAGGTCAATGTTGCTGCAAAAGAGGAGATTGAAGACATTCAACGCCAACTAAGTAAAATTGAAGTTGACAAGCTGGATAAAATATTAAAGATCATTCAGGAAAAATAATTTGTCGCATTGCATACAAACACAATCATGACAAATTACTGTGTAAACACTGTTTTCGCCTGACTGAGATTGCTCTTGGCATCATCACTTCCCTTCAACTGAATCTGATAGTTGACATATCCTGCGACAGGAAAACCGCGGTCAATAAAAGATCCTTCTTTGGCTGACTTGGATGTGATCAAAAACATCTTCTCTTCTCCACGGTAAATATTGATCTTGCACTGATCACAATCTTTTTTCAAGTTCCACTTTACAACTACCTGCTTTGCTTGCTGATCATACTGCACTGTCCAATCAAGATAGTCCTCTATGTTCATTGGCTTGGGCAAGGGACGTTGAGAGATCCACTCAGAGGAAGCAGATGCATTGCCAGATGAATCTATCAACCTGATTTGATAAGCATAGATGAATTTTCTGCTGACAGCAGTATCCTTGTATGTATCCTGCAAGGGAATGGTTTGCCAATTGATGGTATCTGACTTTACCTGACGTCTCAACTGCAAGGTTGCATTGGTCTCCGATTGCGCATATGAAAAATTCATTTGAAGCGAGCCGTCCTCCTCGGGTGTGATCTGAATAATTTGAGGCTGCGGAGGAGCTGTCAAATCGGGAATCAACAGACGAACAGGAGTCGAATATTCACCAAAATTTCCTTTTCTGTCTACCGCCTTGATGCTGTATTGGATATTCCCCTGATTGATTTTAACATTCATGGTATCAGTAAAAAAACTGTCGGGGAGGTTCTTTCCCAACAATGCCTGCCATTCAGTGGTATCCGATTTTGTACGAAATACCCTGTATCCGTCGATGTCTTCACTGGCAGAAGGATTCCATTTTAATTGTACGATTCCGTTTTTATCAATCGATCCCTGCAGTGCAGTTACCGCTGAGGGCGGAACTGTATCTTTTGTAACTGCCAATACTGGAAGAGAAAAAACATTGTTTCCGGCCGTATCAAATTGTCCAATCCGGTAATAATTGCTGAGGATGTTGGATGCAGCATCGTGTTTAAAGGAGCGAACCACAGATGAAACTTTGTCAAGGAGTTGCCATGGTCCCTCCGGTTTATTGCCATAATAAACATACTGTTGATGCAAATCAGGATCAACTGCCTTTTTCCATTCTACCAATACATGCTTTTCACTGTTGGAGCTGAACCAAAGCGAGTCGATGGATCCGGGTGGCGTTTTGTCAACTCCCATGCCTTCGTACACCAGTGGAGAGTGGATGCGGTCCCCAAAATAATCGTACGCTACTACACGATAGAATTGAGGAACATAATTGGATTTCAAGGAATCGGTAAAAGATACTTTTGGCAAGATATTAGAACGGGCAGTATCCCGGTCCGTCGCAGTAAACGGTATATCATTCAGCTTGGCATAGGTTCCGTTTTTTGATGCAGATTTTTCAATATCGTATAAAATAAAATCTTCGTTGAGATCCCACTCTGCTGTCACAAGATGTTCTCCATTGATCATGTTGACAGGATTGAAGGCATATTGTTTCTGTACCAAATTCAATGGAAATCTATTGATTGCATTTTTAACCAATTTACTCGGATGAAGAAGTGAAATGGAAATGGCATAAACAGTATCTGCATGCAGATCCAATTCAAATCCAAGTCGGGCAATAGAAGCAGCATTCCAAGAAAGAGATGAAGACATCATGGAAACAGTAAAAATATTATCCTGCTGTGCTTTGACTGCAAAAATATCAGTGGGATTTTCCAGTTTGCCAAATGCCAATTGTGCCAGCACAGCAACATTTTGATCTTTTATATTTTGTCTCCATACCGAAATAGCAGTCGTATCAAATACATAAGTTCTTGCACCTGCAGCAACAAAATCATTTTTCGTTGCAACGGGCTGCACCACTACTTTCAAACCGCTCAGCATGACGGCTTTTGTCTGCAAATAATTGATGGGGAATACCCTGATCTTGGTTTTGCCCGCTCCACTGTATTTTGTTGCAATTTTCAACTGAAGGGAATCCTGCCCCGACAGCATCAGATGCCATCCACAAAAAAGAAGCAGAGAAAAAACTGATTTATATAGCTTGATTTTTTGCATAATCATCTTATTGAGGGTGCTAGATTAAAATTACCAATAGGAGGAATTTCAGGGAACAAATCACGCATGACCCTCTCCTTTGGATACACTGAGAGTCGCCAGTTGTTGCTGCCGCCACCTTCCTGCAAATCAGGAGCTTCATTGAATAAAATCCAAATGGCTTTGCTTCTTGCATTGTTGGAGGCATTTTGAGGTATGCGGTTGGAAGAGGCCATCACAGAAATCCAATTCCTTGCACGCTCCCAGTCCCTTTTCAACACCTGGTGTGGTGCCTGTTGGAATTTATTTCCAGACAAAGCCATGGAGGTGTAGAGATTCCTGGATCCCATCCAACTTCTCACATCATTGTTGTAACCAATTACGCTGTTGTTGTTGATCGGGAATAATTTGATGTGCAGGTTGCCCGGTGTGAAAACATAACTTCCTCTTGGTGCAGGAGCACTACTGTACAAAGGATTGGTAGAGAATTGTCCATACTGTTGTATGTCCTGTTGCAACAGCATGTTCTCATTGAAGAGCACCGTCAAAGCTTCGTAAAACTGTTTTGCTTTCACAAACCAAGCATTATTTTCTGTTGGGATGGCCCAAATCGGGTGTCCACCCAATCCTTCCTGGTGCCATGCAAGTCTGCCGTCCATGTCCTCAACAGAAAGCCCTTCATCACCAGTACCCAGTAAATTGATGGAGTTGCCAAGCACGAGGAATCCAAAATTGGTTCTTTGAAATTTTTCTCTGAGTGACTGGTACTTGCTGGTCATCACATAGGTCTCGTACATCACATCTTCGAAAGAATTTACCATACCGATCAGAATGGCTGACAGGAATTCTTCGAGCGACATATTGGATTGTCTGCGGTGTTTAACCACTTCAATCGTATTGCCATTGTTGTCAAACGAGGTCTCAACGAGTGCATTCTGTCTGATACCGCTTGGAACTTGGGATCTGATGGAGGCATTGGCGGCAGCAGTGATGAGTGTTGCAGCATGAAATACAGGACGATCCATGCTGGATTCATAATCACGCAAGAAAGTATTTTCACTCAGCACGCGGATGATTTCTATTTTATATGTTTTACCGAATCCAAGTGGACGAAGATTAAAATCAACCCTGCGGGTCCGAGGAGGAATATTCAATGGAACATATGCCTGCTGGTCTGTTTCCAGATCGGTATACCGCATCAAATATTTTACATTTTTTTCCATTCCAAAATCAAATACCTGACCTGAAAGCTGACTCTTCATCTTCGAAGCAGTCGGCATGAACAACCCTGATGGATTGTCGACGAATACCATTCTGCCATTGCTGGTATAATTGTACATGTAACTTCGATTGGGCTCAGGATACTGATTGGCAATGAAATATTGTTCAATGGTGGGCGTAGGTGTCGTTCTGAACCTGACAGTTTTTGTTTGGGTGATCAAAGAATTGTCTTTGCGTCTTGCCGTTACCCATCTTCCATTGATCCTTTCCTCCATTCTTGCTGTTACCGAAACCTCATAGGATTTATCAAAGGGCAAGAAACCGTTTGGAATCAATTTGATGTAGCTGAATGAATCTTCGCTTACGTTCACATCTTGTCTGTACGCCACAGGTATTTTCTGTCCGTTTTGTGCAACATTGCTGAAGTTGATATCCCAATTTGCCCTGAAGGTTCTTATAACACTTCCACTGCCTTCCGCATCAGGAACTGCAATGGTAAAGGCATTGGCCCTCACAAATCGCATGGCAACTTCAGGAACAACATCGGGTTTTTGACCTGCACGGGGATTGTCTGGATCAATCGCTTCAATCAATTCCAAATTAGCCACGGGACTTTCCATTTCTACAGTAGGTCTGCAAACGTCGCCCACGCTGAATTTAAAATTGAAACTGCCTTTTATTGCTCCACCCAGCACCCTGTATCTTCCTGCAAAAGTTCCTGCCATCCATGTGGGATTGGGCAAACCAACTTCAAGCAATACCGCACCGCCAATCGAAGCGATTTCGATATTTCCTTCGTAGAACCAAACATCTACATGCAATCCAATAGATCCCCTGGCGCCAGCATATACCTGTCCTCGTGCATACCAATTATCAATGCCAATGGTCCTCCTGTTGATTCCGTCGCATGAAGCATTTTCATATTTCAGTACATTGAAATCATACCCCACAGTAAACTGAAAACGTCCATAAAAAATCAGGAAAGTTTTTTTGCCGGAGTCAAAACTCAAAGATGCTCCATGTGCAAATCCCTGTGTGATCTCAGGAGCAGCTCTGGGGGTAGGCAGGTTCTCAACACCAATGATATCAATCAATGCTTGAGGATATTGCATGGGTGGAATATCTTTTCCAATCATGAAATAAGTCCTGAACTCCAATGCCAGCGGACCCACTCCAATGTTCATTCCAGCGTAATCGTTGTCTTGCGGTCTTCCAATATGCACATGCCAATAACCGCCTCTTCTGATGCTGACATCAATAGTACCGAATCGATCCCCATTTCCTGAACCCCTGATCAGTGGACCAACTTTCAGGTAGGCGCTGGCATTCCCTTGAAATGCACCATTTTCCAAATCCATGTTCAATTCAACATCGGCACTGAACTTGAAATCTCCGTTACCCTCACCCGGATAGTCGGAACCCATGAGTGCCAATTTTCCGCCAAGTCTGACATTGGAAACCGAGAAATTTCTGGTATTGAATGTTGTATTGATTTCTCCTTTCAACTTATACGCCCCGGGAGTAACCGATGCCATGCTTACAGAAGCTATGAATCCAGACCTGTTGGGGGTAACAGTATACGTATAATAGCTTCCTGGTGTATTTGACTTAACAGGTGATAAATTGCTGTAAACGCCAATTCCAAAACCCTCCAGGTTCATAACACCGGGAAACAAAGGAATATTCAAACGACCTACAGATCCATCGATGTACCAATAAACCGTAGTATTCTTTTTCCCCAATCTGAAATTCGAAGTGATTTGAACTCCATCGGACGTCCCAAAATCCATCGAACAATTCACGCTTCCTGCCAATCCATTGCCCCAGGTCTGATTGTTATTGTAAAACGCCAATGAGCCGGACAAAGAAAGAGGACCAAATTCTCCGCTCACGCTGGCATTGTCCAAGTCAGGTGAACGAGGTGTAAATCTTTTTCGATTGTTGTCATATTCAAAATTCAACCTGAAAGCAGATTGCATATTGGCAAATGAAACCGCCTCTGAAGCGAGGCATCCACCAATTCGAATTGAATACACTTTTAATTGGGGGTTGTTACGATCGGTAGTACTGGTAAGCTCCACTTCCTCGGCACCCAATTCATATCCCATGACCCGAACATCTTCGAACTCTACATTTCTCAATTCAAATGTATTTCCGATGTTTCGGATCGACATGTCTCTGAAACGGATGCGTGCGTTGGCAGCCTCGTTTCCACCTCCAGGCAAAGGCACATTGGCCGTCATTGATCCAGTGAGTTGTAAATCAAAATTCACATCGTTTCCAATGCTGATATGTGCCACAGTTTCTGTAATGTCTACCTGAGCATACAAAGCAGAAAATTCTATTTCTCTGCCCAAGGTAAATTGTCCTGTATAGGTTGCATTCCCCTGCTCTGGCAACACAACGCTCAAATCGAAAGATGCAGATGCATTGTTTTTGTGCAGCGGGGTTTTGATTCTACCTCTTATTATACTTCTTTGCAATGTATTGGAACGAAAATCAATACCGACTGAATCGATCGAATAATTCCATCCCGACCAATTCCTGGATCCGTCGTTGGGTATTAGATTGGTTGCACCAATTTTTCCGGTGAAACCTGTTTCATCAATCAACAATTGTCTCGCGTTTACAACCGGACGAACATTGTTTTGCCCAGCAACCCACCTGGGTGTGGTAACGGTGAGTCCTGCTACATACAATCCCTTCCAATCCACACCAATCCTTCTGCCGTTGACGGTGCCGGGCATTCCCGCCCCATTGGCAGAACTGGAAAGATCCAAGATCCAGTTGCTGTTGGAAAAATTCCAATCATTCAATTTATTGACCGCAAAAGCCGGAACGGCAATATTGGTAATCGATTCATAATGTTCATCCAATGTGATCTCGGTGTTGACATCCACGGTATCATTTCCTTGCTGTGTTTTGATATATTGAGGAGAGATCCTAACACTTCCAATCAACTGTGCTCCCTGAAAACCATTGCAGTTGAAGTTGACAAATGAATTTCTTCCGCCACGTGGAGCAACATTCAAAAAATTTCCTCCACCCAAAGCAAAGGAATGATTGGATAGTACATCGAAACGCAACTGATCTGCGCCTACACAATTGGGTTTGAATTTTGCATTGAAGAGTCCGATTTTCAGTGGCTCTTCCCCTTCATCGAAAGGCAATTGTATTTCGCTGTATGCATGCACAGAAGCACTGTCGGGGTTGAAATCCAATTTATAAATGGTTACCAAATTTCCATCACCCCATGTAAAAGTATATGGGAGTGAAAGTCCGTTGGAGTCCGGTAAATTTCTTCTCACCAAATCCAACATCTCTCTTTTTTTGGCTTCCACCAACATGAGTGCTTTGGAAGCTTCTTTGTTGAGTTGGTTGAGGGCATCATTGAACGTATTAAAAGCTCTTGCGAATCCGCCTGTTACGTTGCCAAGACTATCCACCGTAATACCGGAGAAGTTGATTTTAATGGTTTGATTCAAAAAGGGAATGGTGATTTTCCCTACACCTGTAAAAGGTGCTTGCGGTGTTGTCAATTCTGCTATGACCAAATCAAATCCTGCGATGCGGATTCTTCCACCCACCCGAACGCCTGTCCTGGGTGGCGCCTGCGCGATTTGTCCGGCCAGATTTACTGCACTGCTGTAATGATAAGCAACAGCAGTACTGTCGGATGCGTTGCTGAGCCATCCAACCCTTACAAAAGTTGCATTGGCATTGGGGAGACGGATGCTGATATTTTTTGCAGCATATAAATTTCTTCTGATCTCCTCTTCCGTGATGTTGGCAGGATCAAACGACAATGAAAAGGGGATAAATTTTACGCGAACCGGATTGGAAAAGTTTTGATTGCTGGATACTTCTATAAACATTTTCTCGTTGACCGACCATCGCTCAGCTGGATTGTTTTGATCTCTGATCAATGTTTGGATTCCTTTTGGCAAAATACTGCTGGGAGCAGCACTTGGCAGAATACGTAAATTAAAAACCAGTGCGGAATCAGCATTGGCACTTGCATTCAGCACAGCAGGCTTGCCCATTCCGTACGTGAATGACTGGTTCAAGGAGATCTCTTGCTGGACAGCATTTCCGGCAATATTCAAATTGAAATTGACTGCAGCATTGATCTCTCTACCATGCAGATTATTGCTCAGACTTGCATTGGGATGGTGTGCAAAACTTGATTGATCAGCATTATTGTTGATGTTGCGGTAGGAGTTGCGAATCTCTTCCAATGCAAACTGATTTTGCCTGAGCAATACCTGGGCATCACCTTGCGATACATTTCTGACACCGGGATTCAATTTGCTGACGATCCATAACTTTTGAAATGGAATCGTGTCATTCTCTGCCGGATATACAATCTCACCAGTATAATTGCTGTTTGCATTGTTGACAACAGCCGCTTGATCAGCAGCAAGACCAAATGTACATATCTGGCTATAGCCTTGATTTTTGAAAACGGTTTGTTCAGTTGGATCAATCACTTGAACCCGGTACACATATCGAACACCTGGTAGGAGTCCGGTTTGCTGTGGACTAAATGCGATGAATGGTGCATCAACTTCTTTGTCAACAATGGGATTGGGGTCACTGAATATTGCATCGTTTGCAACACGGTTGGCCGGCAGCAACTCAAACATTATAAACCTATATTTGGCAACAGCCCTTGCTCCTGCAGAGGGATTCCATGTAAAAGTCAACAGATTGTTCGGCTCATAAGGAATCGTTGAACCGCATGGTTGTCCGGATACCCCAATCAACAAAGGTGCTTCCACATAAGCAATCGGAATGGGTGCACTGCATCCACCATTGATGTCTGACAAAGGAACGCTGGTACCGGGTGTCAATGCCTGATAGGCAACAGCACATATGGTATAATTTCCTTCAGGGATGATGGAAGTTTGTGCAATCTTTGCTGCATCAAATCCGGTAATTTCAAAATTATCGATCTCTAAAAAAGAAAAATCATCCACGCCAGACAAACGCTTTACTTCAAGCGGATTCAAAACAATGGGTGTAGCAGGTTCATACGCAGCCTTGGTTGTAACCCTGATTCCATTGTCGCCAGTAAATTTCAAATGCAATTTGATGGATTGAGGACGCTGTGTATTGTTGGTAAGGGTGATGATAACCCTGTTTGCATCTGCTTCGCTGTAATCACTCAATTTCGGACTATACGGTGGTAGTACAAGTGTTGAAACTGATACCGCTTGCGCGTATCCTGCCACTGAAGCAAGCGTCAGCGCAAGAGACAGAGCAAGTTTATTGAGATATTTTTTTGTGTCAGAAAGAATAGCCATAGGTAAGGCCAATTCTATTTTGCTGGTATGCATATACAGAAGTTGATGATGTTGAATTGATGTTGAGTATTTGTCTGATGCCAAAACGATGTTTCTTTTTGACAGTATAATTGATGGAAGAGTTGACGCTGATCAGATCACCATCACTTATGCCGTCTTTGGTGCGTGTCTGATAATTGGCGGCTGAATTGAATTTGAATCCAGATTTCTTGTGACTCCAACCAACAGACAGTCCGGGTCCGAGGGAAGTAAAATGATTGTACGCATTGACAACATCAGAATATACCAAACTGACGCCTGTTGTAACACCGATCCTGTCCAATGAAAAATTTGCTCCTGCACTCAGTGTACTGATATCAGACTTGGTGAATTTTGCAGTGAACTGATTCAGGTCATCCAGGCTTTGTACCTGCCCATTGAGGTTGATGGAAGTTGAAATTATTTTTGATGGAAAATTCAACGAGAAGGTTCCTCCAATATTGCGATTGATCTGACTGATGCGAATGGAATCATTCAACTGAACCAATCCACTTGTTTGGGTTGTGCCGAAATCAGCATAATTCAATTGAATGATCATCTGAGTAATCGGACGCACCATCATGCGGACAGAATGCGCTGCGCGCGTGGTTTTGTACGCTTTTTGATTTACCAGGTTATCGTTCTGCACACCCCATGAACCCGCAAAGGATACCTTGTTTTTGAGCAATTGAATGCTGGGATTGATGGTGGTTCTGAATAAATCATTTTGCAGGAAGTAGGCACCCAGCGAACGATAATTCGCTCCGATATAATCCGATTTAAGTCCCAATCCAAAATTTTTATTTTTATATCCCAATGAAACATTTATAGCGGGATTCACACTTGTTGTGGCATTCAAAGTAATCAGTTGATTGATCCATGCCAGTGATGAATCAAATGTAAATTTTGCCTGCTGAACATCTTCAGTAAACACTGAAACCGCTCCCTCTGATTCAACATTGAATTTTTTTAGGAATGTAAATTTTGAAATCACGGAAGCAGAAAGATTCTCTCCCGGTTTGACGGTTTGTAATGTTGGCCGCTTTTTCAATGAGAGTGTATCATCTTCAAATTTGGTAAAGACAAAATCGACATGATTTTTTTCCTTGCCCAATCCCACCTTGAATCCGTATCCCATGCGCAAATATGAAGGAAGCACGGTATACGTTACCCCCGCGGCTGCAGCCGCATCGGTGTCAATGGCTTTGTTGAATCTTCCGTAAAACGCACCGAGTCTCAATTTCTTGAATTGCCAATCAAATGCTCCTCCCAGAAAAGTTACTCCGGCAAAAATATACTCCGAGTATTGGAGGTTTCTGTATCCAACATGGGCTGTGAAATTATTGAACGTGGGACTTATCCCAAACTGATTGAAAGGCTGTGTGAATTCCAAGCCACGGTTGGAATAATTTCCACTGAATGGAAGATTCGTATTCCCTGCCTTGATGGAAGGCTGACCCTGAATAAACCAATCCACCTTGTTGGTTACAACATTTTGCTTTTTTGATTGATTGATCCAATATCCAATGTTGATGGACCCGGATATTTTGAAATACTTCTCCTTTTTTTTCATTGTTGTATCGGTTTGAGCCGATGCATCGTACATCAACATGAAGAGCATCAACAGTACAAAAACTGATCTCAATCTGTGTAGGAAATTTGTTTTGGTTGGATACAAAATAATGGAGCTAAAAAATGATCATACCGCTGCACACCCATACACCCCGTTAATATAAACATTTTTTATCACTTTTATAAATTATCGTGAGCAGCTCCTTTTGCTAGTAAAAGGAGTAGAAAAACGTTTTCATAAAAATTAAGGGCGTTTTTAAAAATATTTAGTAACTAGAGTAGTAATTAATTGCCAATGAAAAATTTATCACTTACAGTTTTGCTCCTGGTATCAGGCTTCCTGATCAATGCAGTGTTCGGACAATTTTCCGCAAAGGAAATGTCCGGTATCATCGAAAAACAATTTCAATTTGCTGCCAGACAATTAAAAGTGCTGGAGACCAATGTGCCGGATACCATGATGCCCAAAACCTTGAACAACAAAACGGGCATGGTGGAAGTCAGCAAAACCAATTGGTGGTGCAGCGGATTTTTCCCAGCAAGTCTGCTCTATGTATATGAGCACACGAATGACAAGGAGATACTGCGCATAGCACAAAAAAGACTTGACCTGCAAGAACCCATGAAACACTATACCGGCAATCATGATCTGGGATTCATGATGT
>Ga0194125_10009326_pt1 | contig 13648 bp, 17 predicted proteins | sample TA2KigC250mmetaG_FD_148626 | JGI IMG/M metagenome (GOLD analysis project Ga0194125, IMG submission 148626) | Freshwater microbial communities from Lake Tanganyika, Tanzania - TA2015034 Kigoma Deep Cast 250m | ecosystem: Environmental > Aquatic > Freshwater > Lake | place: Tanzania: Lake... | reverse complement strand
TCGAAGCTTGTTGATGATCTGCTCGGGTTTGAATGCCTTTCTGACCATTTCCTGCCCCCTTCTTGCTAGATTTCCAGTCTAACATTGGCACTGGCTCCGTTTTTGGGGGGCAGGTCAGCACTGCGGCTCCGCCCCCCTCTTCCATCCTGAGCGGCAGGGTCCCGGGCTGGCCTACTCCACTTCGTACGTGAAAACGATGCAGGTGGCCCAGTTCGCGCCCTTGAAGCCCTCGCCATCTCCCCAGGCGCTCTCATCCTGGATGACCCCATCCTGGGAATCCAGCTCCACCACCTCCGCATGGGCTGCGATGTAGACAGTGTCACCCTCATCAATGGGACCAAGCGCTATGACGAAGCTGTCACTGGTAACCCGATCCGCAGGTGCGTACTCGGCCGAGTACTCGAACTTCCCCGGAATGGGATTGCCCTTCTTGGTCTGAGGGATATCCTCAATGGTCTTGCCCACATGGACATGGGTCTCAGCCAGCGTCCAGTTCTCGCTGACCACAACGAACTCCACCGTCAGGTTGCCGCTGACGCTGTCATAGGAGACGTTCACATCGCCCACGTCCGCGTCCCTACCGGCGTAGAGCTCGGCGGTCTCCGCGCCGCCATCAGCGCCTGATACCATGGGGACGGCCACGGCCAGCGCCACGATTAGACCTATTGCCGCAAGAAACAGTGCCTTCTTCATCGACCTCATCCTTCTCCTTGGGATTTCTCGAACTTCGGTTGACTCTGGTTTCTGCATGGGACTTGTTCACTCTCTGCCTGGATCTCACCCTCTTTCTGACACAAAGGAGAACAGCCTTTTCGGGGAGGGGTCTTCCGCTCATCATCCGCTGATCGGCGGCTTGATGGCGGACAACTTCCGGGCGTGTTCCCTATTGCGCCGAAGTACCTTGCTCGGGCCTTGGAAGGCCCCTACTACTATTGTCGGTTCTGCCCCGGGGATGCACCTTGAATGCGCCTCACAGTCCGCTCACAGCCCCGGTTCGAGGAATCACAGGATCGCCAGGCAGCAGGGCGCCGGCCCGCCTTCCCTCTCCTGACCGGGTTTGACACTGCGCGAGACCCGGCCATATGATTCATCCAGACGCAGCGTCAATCGGGTGCCTCGCCAACCGCGCCATCAACCGCCGGGCGGGGTACATTCGACCAGCATGGAGCAACATGTCTCAGGATGAGGGCGCCGTCAAGAAATCGGCCCTGACCCGCAAGCGCGAGGCCAGGGAAGCCAGGCGCCGCCGAAAGGTCCGGCTCATAGCCACAGGCGTTGCCATGGCGGTCCTCATCGTTGTGGCCGCGGTGGCCGTCACTGTGTACTTCGCCCTCCGCGACGATGGCGCCGCCGAAGGCCCCCAGGTCACCGAACTGGTTGTCGAGGACCTGGTCGTCGGCGAGGGGGCCGAAGCCGTGGCCGGCAAGCTGCTCACCGTGAACTACACCGGCTGGCTGGAGGATGGAACGGAGTTCGACTCCTCCATTGGGGGCCAACCCTTCCAGTTCACCCTGGGTGCGGGCCGGGTCATCAAGGGCTGGGACGACGGCCTGGTGGGCATGAAGGTCGGTGGCCAGCGCGAGCTGATCATTCCGCCGCACCTGGCCTACGGCGAGACCGGCCAGGGCAGCATCCCGCCGAACGCCACCCTCACCTTCGAGGTGGAACTGCTGGCGGTGGAGTAGGACCAGTGATCAGACGCATCCTCGCTGTCGCTCTCTTCGCCGTCTTGGCGGCGGTCCTAGGGGCGGGCTGCACCGATACCCCAGAGCAGAGCATCACGGACATCTTCAGGGACTACTACGCGGCCTACAACGCCCGGGACTGGGACGCCTGCCTGGGTCACATCGATGATGCCACCAACTTGGGCGCCGGGGCCATACGCTCGGCCCTCCAGCAATCCATGGCAGCAACGGGGGCAGTGACCCTGGAGAGCGTGGACAACATCCAGGTCAGCGGTTCATCTGCCACCGCCGAGGTCACGCTTACGTGGGCCGGCAGCGCCGGTAGCGAGACCCTGGAGCGGGCTCTGGTTAAGAAGAGCAGCGCCTGGAAGATCTCCTATCCCTGGGACTAGGCGGCAGCGCAAGAACCGGAACGTCTGCCAAGAGGGAGGAATGATGAACTGGTGGATCTGCAGTGAGTGTGACTACGTGTTCGAGGTCAAGAAGCCGCCCGAGACCTGCCCCTCCTGCCGCAAGAAGTGCGTCTTCAGTGACGTCACCTGCTATGTCCCGGAGTGCGGCGGCCCCGGCAACCTGGACATGAAACTGGTCGCCACCAAGGCCAAAGCGGCCCGGAAGCGAGTCAACTGATCAAAGCATCTTCACACTGGCCAGCAGCCGTCCAGCGCAGCGCCCCCAGGCTTCCCGGTCCGTGAAGCCATTCGATGAGGCAGGCCGCCCCTTCGGCGGCCCGGTTCAGCTGTGCACCATCCCGCGCCAGAGCCTGCCCCGATTGCTCCAGACGTGGCCTCGATTATGCCACACCCGGCTGATCCGGACGGGCCCTTTCTCCATGATTGTGCCCAGAATGGAGTACCTCTTCTCGTACACCCGCACGGGCACTCGAATCCCCTTGAATCTCTCCTTGAAGAAGGCCAGGCTCTCCGTGGGCGTGTATCCCAGGTTGGCGAACCTGAAACCGGAGTTGCAGGCATCCTCGATGGCTGCCTTGTAGCACAGCCGGTTGGCGCTGTTGGTGTCCTTCTCGTGACTTCCCACCCGCACCAGATAGCACGTCGAGGGCGTGTAGTGACAGAGCAGGGTCACCACGGGCTTTCCGTCAAGCAGCGCAACGAACAGCTTGGACTTCTCCCGGAACACCTCCATCTCCAGCATCATTTCCTGCCTCGACGGAGGTCTGACTCCGTGCCGCCTCACGTTCTCGGACAGCATGACCACGAAATCCTCGGCATGCCTGAACTCCCGGTCATCGACAACCACTACCCCGCTTCTGGCCGCCTTGTAGATCTCCTGCTTGAGCTTTCTGGACCATCCCTTCCACACCTTCTCTTCGAAGGGCTGGCACAGCGGCAGCACGAAGCAGCAGGGCAGCCGGGCTCCCCTGTCGTATGTGAAACCGAATCCGTTGTTGACCAGGCCCGGTGTGGGCTCCTCACTCGGATCGTCCGCCGCCAGCGGGGCCTCTGCCAGTTTGAAGGACGAGCACCGCCGCGAGTAGTGGGCCTCCACATGTTGCAGCAGACTCGAAGTGGCCTCGTCCCGCTCGGCGTCACTGAGACCCCTCTTCAGCAGGAACCCCTGCGCCCCTCCCCCGGCCCTGCCGGCATCAAGGGTGCAGTACAGGCGATGGTCCTCTTTGACCATGGGAAGTATGCCCGCCAGCCGGGACGGCGCGGTCTCAGCCAGCAGCGGGATGAACCGCAGCCCGGCCGCTTCATGGACGTATTTCCAGTCGAAGTAAAGGCAGAAGCCACCGCCTTCGCCATCAACGAAGGCGTCCCATGCCGGCCTGTCCTCCAGGGTCGCTTCCCGGACTCTCATATCTCCGTCGCTCCGTTTCCGACAGTCGCCAGTAGTTGTACCATTGTCCATGGGGTTGCCGCTAGCCCCCCAACCGTGGCAGCGGCGGCGCCCCTATCTCTGTGATGACATCGTGATTGCCATAGCTGCCTTTGAGACCGAGGCGGTAGAGACAGGGCGTAGACTGCGGAGCAGAAACGACTGTCGGGTGATCTTCAAATGGCTGGCCCAATGGCTGGCGTTGCAGAGGTGATCAGGTGCCAGGAATAGTGGGATACGTATCCAGCGATAGCCGCGATGAGCTGCTTCTGGACCGCATGGTCGGCGCCATCAAGCACGAGGAGTGGTACCGCACCGACAGGTATGTTGCCCCTCCTTTCCACGTGGCCAGGGTGCACCTGGGCATCTTCAATCCCCAGCCCCAGCCGGTCTTCAATGAGGACCGGAGCCTCTGCCTCTTCATGGAGGGCCGGGTCTACGGCTATGAGGAAGAGAAGAGGCGACTGGAAGCCAGACACCGCTTCACCCTGAACAACGACCCGGAGTTCTGCCTCCACCTCTACGAAGAGCAGGGACTCTCCTTCCTGGAGAAACTGAATGGGGCTTTCGTGCTGCTCATCTGCGACCTGAAGCAGAAGAAGGCCATCCTGGCCAACGACAGGTTCGGCCTGGTCCGGGCCTACTATGCGGTTCATGAGGGGGCCCTGCTGTTCGCCCCGGAGGCCAAGGCCATCCTCCAGCAGGCCGGCTTCAAGAGGGAGCTCAATACCGAGGCCCTGGTGAGCTATCTGGCCTTCGGTGAGTTCTGGGCCGACCGGACCCTGTTCAAGCGGATTCACATCCTGCCGCCGGCTTCGGTATTGACCTACGCCGAGGGACAGCTTTCGGTGAGCCAGTACTGGCAGTTCCGGTATCAGCCCGACCGCAGTCTCTCAGAGGGAGAGATGGTGGAGCAGGTGGCCGAGGCCTTCAGGACGGCCATGGCCCGGCGGGTGAAAGAGCCCCTGCAGTGCGGGGTGTCGCTGAGCGGCGGGCTGGACTGCCGGGCTGTCCTGGCCGCCACCGACCCGGGCAAGCGGAGGGAGATGGCCACCTTCAGCTACAGTCCGCCATACTGCGACGCGGTCGCCATCGCCAGGAGGGTGGCCGAGAAGTGCGGCACCCGGCACCGCTTCATGGAGCTCACGCCGGAGATGATCTTGGACAACGCAGAGCACCTGGTCTGGCTCACAGAAGGGAGAAACCACATCGAGGGCAGTTTCTTCCATCCGCTGTACCGGCAGATCAGGGGCGAAATAGACGTGGTCTTCGACGGGTTTGCCCTGGACCGCACTTTGGGCGCCAGCCATCTGACCAAGGAGCTGATCCAGCCCGGAAGCAAGGAGGAACTGCTCACCCGGATCGTCACAGGCATGAGGCTGTTCGGGGATGAAAGCCTCATCAGGCTGTTCAAGCCCGAGTACCATCAGTTGGTCAGAGAGATACCTTCGAGCGTGGTCAAGGCAGAACTCGACAAGCTGAGCCACGCCGACCCGAGCACCACCTTCGACGAGTTCTATCTGGCCGCGCGCGTGGGATATGCAGCATCATGGCACGTTCCCCTGAGGGCACTGGTGGAGGTGTCCTTCCCCGCTGCCGACAATGACCTGATTGAGGCCATATACAAGGTTCCGCCGGAGAAGCGTCTAGACCGTCGCACCCACCGGCAGGTCACCATGACTCTGTCGCCGGAGCTGGCCGGGGTCACCTACCACAACATCATGATGCCCGCCTCTGCTCCCCTATGGCTCTGGAAGTTCGGCAAGGCCTACCGCTACCTGGCGCGGGAGAAACGCGGTGAGCTGGCCTGGAAGGCCACCGGGGGCAGGCTGCGCCTCCGCAACAGAACCGACTACGTCGATCACGCCGGTTGGCTGCGGGAAGAGGACTCGTGGAAGTCGTACTTCAGGGCGATGCTGCTGAGCGGCGACTCCCTCTCGAAGGAATACCTGGACCAGGAGTACATCGGCTACCTCATGGCGCAGCACGCCAAGGCGAAGATCAAGGTCTCCTACGGGCTCATGCGGGTGATGGCCTTCGAGCTCTTCCTGCGGCGCTTCATGGCCTGAGGGCCGGGAAGCCTCTCGCGGCCGGCAGCGACCGGATTTGAATTGGCCTTCCGACACCTGCCGCGTTCGTGATGGTCAGCGCCCCCGTACAACCCCACCCATCCGTTCCCCCCGCATCCAACTCGAACCCATCACCCGGAATAGGGACCAAGGTCTCAAGACGGCGGGTGTCCAGGGTGGAATACTGGGTACATGGTCAAGCCAAAGGATGAGAGGGAGGCACCATGAGAGGGACTTCAACGGTTGGCCGGAGAATCATTGGAGCTGTTGTCGGCCTGTTGGCCGGTGGCCTGGCGCTTGGGGTCTTGGCTGCGTTTCTGGTCCTTCGGTATGACGACAGCGACGACCCCGACTACGCTCTCCTTGGGTTGATCTTCTTTGGCGGTCTGGGGCTTCTGATCGGAGCCGTCTTGGGAGCGGCAGGGGGGGCGACCTTCGCACAGAAGCTCTCAAATCAGACGAGTTCATTCTGGAGAGCCCTGCTGGGGGCAATGGTCGGCATGGTTGCAGGAATACCGTGTGTGCTATCAACCATTGGCATTCCCGTCATGCCCATTCTGATAGTCGCCGGAGCCGTCCGTGGCTCTGGTTGGGGGGCCAAGCCAGCCAAAGCCGCAGGCTCTCTGGTCTGAACAAACGACAGGAGGTGGCAGGAATGAAGGCTGTGCTGGGTGTGGCGGCTCTGCTGTTGGGCGTCGTGCTTGTCCTGGGCGGGTTGTATGGATTCGCCGCGTCTGTCGCCCTATCGGGGAGTGAACCTGAGTTCGCCGAGGGCATCGGCGGATGGGCTCTACTGGCACTGCTCTTGGGCTCCCTTCTATCCTGCGCAGGCTGGTGTTGGGGCAGAGCCTCATTGTTCAAGCCCACCGGCAACTCCCCTGATGGAAGGAGATGCCCCCCTGTGGTGTGACAAGCGTCAGGTCCAGAAGGCGCTGCGTCTTCTGTCGGAGCCCTTTGCGGTAGAAGGCAGTTGCCGCATCCAAGACATCGCTCGCTGTGCCGGCACCCTGCGGGGCTCATCTCCAGGCTGAGATTGACAGCCCCCGCTCCGTTGGCGGTATCATGCCCGTCGAGGCCCACGGCAGTGAGCCTGTGGTTCACCACGAGGTCAGGAGAACACGGCGCACACGGGGCTGCAGGATGAGGCGGGGACAGCATCGGGCTCGGGGAGGAAACAGTGAAGATCGTCTTCCTGGGAACCAACGGATGGTACAGCACGCAAACAGGCAGCACTTCCTGCGTGCTCGTTGATTCGGAGAGCCACTGCGTGGTCTTCGACGCTGGCGACGGCATATACAAACTGGGCGACTACCTCACTCGTGACAGGCCGGTTCACCTCCTTCTCAGCCACTTCCATCTGGACCACATCTCCGGGTTTCACGTTCTGGCCAAGCTCAAACTGAACCAGGGGATGGACATCTACGGTCAAAGGGGAACGGAGAATACTCTGGGCCGCCTTCTTCAGCATCCCTTCACCATCCCCTTCCGCGATCTGCCGATGGATGTAAGGATCCACGAGCTTCCCGAGGGCACGCATGAGGTTCCCTTCCCGGTGACCTGCAGGTTCCTGCGGCACGCTGACCCCTGCTATGGCTACAGGGTGAGCCTCGATGGCAAGACCATCGTCTACTGCACTGACACCGGCATCTGCGATGGCAGCCTGGAGCTGTCCAGGAATGCCGACATCCTCATTCATGAATGCGCCATGAAGTCGGGAGACATCTCCACGGACTGGCCTCACACGACCCCGGAGGAAGCCGCCCAACTGGCGCTGCAGGCCGGGGTGAAACAGCTCCTGTTGACTCATTTCGACGCTGCTGTCTATGAGTCGATCGCAGATCGGAAGCAGGCCGAAGCGGAAGCCAGAGAGGTATTCAAGAACACCTGGGCCATGGTGGACGGGGCGTCGGTAGAGCTATAGGCTTCATCCCTCGTCTACCCTGCAGAATCCCAGGCAACCCCCTTCCTATCCAGGCTGACGCTGAATGGTATAATCTCGCTGCGGAGCTTGGCGCGAAGCACCTGCGCCAGTGAATAAGAAAGGAGGGAACCATGTTCTGTCCGAAATGTGGCAAAGAACTCCCCGGCAATCCCACGTTCTGTCCCCATTGCAGCGCACGACTCATTGAGGAGGCCAACGTCTCACCGAAATCCAGGCTGGCGACAACCCTGCTGAGTATTCTCCCCGCATGCTTCGCCATCAATGGCGTTCATCGGTTCTACCTGGGCAAGATCGGCACGGGCATTCTGATGCTGATAACTCTCGGGGGCCTGTACATCTGGACCCTGATTGACTTCATCTTCGCCGTTTCAGGAGCGATGAAGGACAAGGACGGCAAACCCATCAAGAACTGGTAGGCCCGAAGGAGGTGACTGGATGAAGACTGAAGCCGAACTGCAGTGCGAGAAGATCATGACCGAGGCTGAGGCCAAGTGTAAGGCCCTCAAGGCGGAGGCTGAGGCCAAATGCAAGGGTATCAAGGCCGAGGCCGACGGCAAGTGCAAAGGGATCAAGGCAGAGGCTGAGGCGAAGTGCAAGAGCATCAAGGCGGACGCCAAGAACAAGGCATGACCTGAACCGGCTGTCGGCGTCCGCGGGGTCCCGGGAGGTTCACCGGTGGCAGCTACTGGAGTCGAACCGCTCACAGCCTGCTTCAGAGGCGACCGGCGCCATCCGGAACTTCAGGCCGTCCCCCCCTATCCAGACTGAGACTGGATGATTCGAGGTACACCTCCCCAGGTCCAGCGTCTACACAAACCAGACCTGCCGCGGCTGGGCCGGTTCAATGTGGTGAGTCTCTAGCGTCCCGGATATGTCCGAGTTCAGGAGGCAGCATGGAGAAGCAGGTGACGCGGGAGGAGCTGAGCAGGTGCGACGGGCAGGATGGCCGTCCGGCCTACGTGGCTTTCCAGGGCAAGGTGTACGACCTATCCGGAAGCAGACTCTGGTCCGGGGGTCTGCACCAGGGTCGCCACCGGGCGGGGACAGACCTCACCGCTGAGATCAGCGCCGCCCCCCACGGCGAGGGCGTCTTCCAGCGCATCTCACCCATAGGCACGCTGGTCACCCCCGGGCAGAAGTCATTGCACCCGCTATTGAGGTTGTACCTCGGCCTGCACCCCCACCCGGTCTCGGTCCACTTCCCAATTGCCCTCACCCTGGCCGGTGCAGGCTTCCTCGTCTGCCATCTGGCCTCGGGCATCGTGGGCCTGGTGGACGCGGCCTACTACACGCTGTTGGCTGCCGCCATCATGTCCCCTATAGCCGCCCTGGCCGGCGCCAGCAGCTGGTGGTTCAACTACCAACACAAGCTGACCCCCACATACAAAGGGAAGGCCGGCCTGTCCATCTTCCTCTTCGTCCTGCAGGCAGTCACCCTCACAATCTGGGCCATCAACCGCAATGCACTGGCCGAGCGCGAAGCCTCGGGCTGGCTCTATTTCGCGCTGGTCTTCGTCATGTCCGGGCTGGTGCTGGGCCTGGGCAAGCTGGGTGGTGAGATAGTCTTCCCATCCAGGAGGAAGACAGGCAACCCGGGCTGAGACTGCCCCCAACGACCCTGGCGGCACAGTGCTGCAAGCCGCGTCCCGGCCGCCGCTGCCCGTCCTTTCCGTGCCGGTTCACCGCCTGCCCACGGGGGCAATGCCATCCCGCTGCGGGGCCCACAATGACCCTGTGCAGGGCTGTCTGCATGCCCACCTGTGTCCAAGCTGAGTTTGAGGTGGTATCATAATCACCGTAAACCCTCTTGTTCGATTCAACTTGAACACGAAAGGGAGTGAGAACAGTGACCCTTGAAGACAGATTCAGAAGCTTCGCCAGTGCACACCAGGACCCTGCTGGCCAGCGCCGCGACCCCTACGAGAGGAATGTGGAGTCCTTGAAGGCGGTGGATTCAGCAGTCTCCAGAGTTCTCGAAGCGTTCAGCAACGCTGTTGGCTGGAGACTCAAGCGTAATGACTGTTGCGACAGAGACAAGGGGGCGGTCGCCTGCAACTACATCTTGGAGCACCGGGATTTCTGGCGTGAAGGCTTCGTTGCGGTGGACGTAGAAGTGACGCGGGGACACCGATCGGACCCAGTCGAAACCGTTACGGTCTACCAGGGCGTGATCGTGGGCACAACGGACCATACGCGGGACTTCGCATCGAGGATCGTCATTCCTTTCAGCAAACTGACGGAGGACGATTTGGCCACCGCACTGGAACAGCAATCTGGCAAGCTTATCAGGCGTATCAGCCGCATGGAGAAGCCCCAACAGCCTGGCTAGACGGTGCGTGACGGCTGAGTGCGAGAGGCGGCGAAGACAGTGACTCTTGAGGACCGGTTCAGAAGATTCGCCGAAGCAGAACTAAGGGCAGAACAGGATCGTCAGCACCAGGCAGCATACGAGAAGAACGTGGAGTCCCTCAGGAAGGCAGAACCGGCGGTGTCCGACTTCCTGAAAGCATACTGTTCGGCTCTCGGCTGGAGCCTCGATCGTCAGGACCACTGCTCCGGAGCGACCGGCGTAGTCAGATGCTGCTATCGGCTATGCCCTCCTGTTCGTGATATAGGCCATGTCGACGTATGGGTGTCCGTGACTGGCAGAGAAGAACCTTGGCCAGAGTTGGTCGAGTGCGTCGAAGTCGATGGCGAGACGAAGAGGTGGACGCGCATACCCTTCACGGCATTGACCAAGGAGAGGCTGGCCGCTGCACTGGCGGTACAGTCCGCCAACATCATCAGTCGCATCAGTTGCCACGAGAAGCCGCAATAGCCTGTCGCGGTGATAACCGGCCCACGTCTCTCCCCCTGCCCCTTCAGCTCCACATGGTCAACTGTGATCGAACGTCGCCGGTTGAGAGGACGACAACATGCCTACGCTGACACCGCGGTCACAACCCCGGGCGGGCCATGTTGGACGAAAGGCAGGGTCCGGGGAGGAGTCGCGGCGCTTGATCCGGGGGAACGCGCCGTCATCGCGACGGCTCCGACTTGCTCCGGCGGCGTGGCGCAGGTTACCCTGAGTATAGGAGGTGGGCCATGGGCATCCGGTTTGACACAGACGAGTGGATCAAGGCAGTCAGCCGCCAGCTCAATGAGAGCAAGGACTACGAGGCGTCAGCAAAGGACTGGGAGGGTGACTTCATATTCGTGGCTGAACCGGATGAAACCTACGCTCGCCGCTTGTTCTTCTTCATCAGCCTCTTTCATGGCAAGAGCCCGGATGCGGCCATGATCGCCAGCGAGGACGAGCGCAAGGCGGAGTACAAGGTCCGGGCCACCTTCAGCACGTGGCGGAAGGTGATTGAGGGGAAGCTGGACCCCATCCAGGGTATGATGACCAAGAAGCTCAAGCTGGAAGGCAATCTGGCCAAGGTCATGCGCTACCCCAAAGCGGCCAAGGAGATCGTCGCCGCCTGCTCCAGGGTGCCAACGGACTTCGGGGATCAGCCTCAGCAGGGGTAGCAGCCCTCACTACAGCCCCCTGAGGGACTCGGGTCGCAGCGGAGATGCGTCTCCTTCTGCGATGACACGCTCCAGTTGCCCTATCATCTTCTTCTTGTCACGGGGCAGTTGCCCACGCACAGCGAAGTAGTTTGAGGCATGCATGGAACTGAAGAAACACCTGGTGAAACTCGAGTGCCGGACAATGGTCACCAGTTCCTTGAGGGACTCCATCGGGGAGATGAGGCGGAAGGTTCCCTGCCGCCACTCGTCGTACAGCGGTGTCCCCGGTATCAGCACCAGGGTCAGCGCACCGGCGTAGTCCGGGTCCATCTCGCTGAGGACCCTGGACGTCTCAAGGGCATGCCTCTCGCTTCCCTCGACGCCGCCCAGGCCGAGAATGACCGTTACGGAGGTCAGTATCCCTGCCTCCTTCGCCCTTCTGGCGGCCTCCACCATCTGCTTGGCGTTCACGCCTTTGGCCGTCCTCCTGAGCACTTCATCATCCCCACTCTCCAGCCCCATATACAGTATGCCCAGCTTCAGGCTCCTCAGTTGTTCAAGCTGACCGGCGTCTATCCGGAGGATGTCCTGAGGAGTGGCGTAGGCACTGATCCTCTCAACGGAAGGCAACGCCTCGTTGATATGCTGCAGCACCTCGTTCAGTTTCCGCAGCGGGTACACCAAGGCGTCGCCGTCCTGGAGGAACAGCCTCTTTCCATCCCATCCCCCGGCGCTGGAATACACAATGTCGGGCACGCCCGCTACGTAGGCGCCGCTTGTCATGTAGAGGGCCAGGGCGTCGATTTCCCTTCGGACATCGTCCGGATCCCTCATCTGAAGCTTTGAGCCGTGGTAGCCGCAGAAGGTACACGTGTTGTTGGAGCAGCCGCTGGTCAGCGGCAGGAAGTAGCTTCCGGCCTCACTGGGAGGACGGATTATCTCCGGTCTTCTGAAGGACATGATTCAGGTTCGCTGAACCGGGAGTGGAGGCACAACTTCGCCGCCCTTGCCCGCTTCGATAGCCAGTATAACAGCATTCCTCAGAGAGATGGATCCCCGATGACGCGTCGCCTGGGAGCTACTCGATCTGGCTCGGCTCGGTACAGTGAACCTCCAGCTTCGCGCACTACTCGGCTTCACGAAACGCCTCGTTGGCAGAATCAGCCGCCGGCGGCCATTCGGCCTGTGGCCTCGAACCGTTGGTGGTATCGCAGAACTCCATGCTACTATGGTGCTGACACCCCTCGTGCGGGAACGAAATCATGAAATCAGCCAGGAAGATACTGGGTAACTTCTGGTTCATCCACTCCATGGTTCTGCTCGGCTTGCTCGCATTGTGGGGTTTCATCGAGCAAGAGAATGAGTACATCCTGCTGGGCGTCTACATGTCCTTCTCCGGGGCGATGTGCGGGGCTTTCATAAGAGTGGTAGACACGATCAGAAGCAAGAAGTAGAAGGCCACTCGTCTACCTGGAGTTCAGGCTGTCCAGCGGTTGGCGCCGCTTCCGGCGCTCAATGGCATCGCGGCATCCCAAAGCCAGGCAGTACCTGCTAGTCATCATCAGAGTCGTGTGTACCACCAGTCGTGCCACTTCTCGGACCACAATGGCCAGTCTTGGGTAGGTGAACGACGAGAGGAGTGGCAGACATGCACCCCTCCCCGTTTCCCACCCCTTCAGCCCCAGACGATCATGGCGCTGTCTGTGAGGAAGATGTGATCGCGGCGGCTGTGTCTGAGACCCAGGCGTGACCCGCACCTCCTACACTCCAGACAGAACTTTACTGGCACAACAGAGGCGACAATAGCCAAGAGGTTGAGGCGAGAGTCTCCAACGCTCTATGGAGGGGTCAGAAGATGCGAAGCTGTCGGTGGTTTCATGACCTAGGCGCTGGTCTCGCTGTTGTTGTCTCAGCCACAGGCGTTGTTGCCCTTGTCGCTGTCGTGATCCTTGTGGCCTTGAGTCTACTCTAGACGCCTCTCCTTCACTCGGCCACAGGACGTTCGATCATCCTCTCTATCCATTCAGCCCCAGGTGGTCACGGGGTGCATCCCTCTGTATCCAAGCTGAGACTTGGGCCCGATGTCATCGAGTGGGATGTTGGGCGAAGCGGATGGTGGCAGCTACTGGATTTGAACCAGTGACCAAGTTCCAGGTTCCTACACACCGATCATCGAGTCGGCTGTTCAACTCCAGTGCCGCCCATTTGAGCGGACCAGAACCCGCGTCAATACTCCAGCAGGAGACCTTTGACTGGGTCCTGCCTACCGCGCGAAGTGGCGGACTTCAGGCCCAGTGCCAAGCAAAGCCGCCGGGCAGCGCCTCTGGCCGCAGCCATCTGTTTTGCGATAGTCTGCGGATCTCCTGGCCAGCTACCCCCAGGGTGGTATTCAACTTCTGGGCCAGCACTTCTACCAGCCTGGTCTCGGCTTCTTGCGGCGTCGCGGCTCCTACGACTTTGCCCAGTCCCTCAATGGCGTCCTCCTGCAAGAGCTTCCAGACAAACCCGCCGGTCTGCTTGTTCTGCAGAGTCTCGATTCTGCTGGCGTCGCCCAACGCGGCTTCCCTGCGGATGGTCTCCCAGGACATGGCAATGCCCTCATCGTAGCGAGCCATTGACCT
>Ga0194125_10009324_pt1 | contig 13650 bp, 8 predicted proteins | sample TA2KigC250mmetaG_FD_148626 | JGI IMG/M metagenome (GOLD analysis project Ga0194125, IMG submission 148626) | Freshwater microbial communities from Lake Tanganyika, Tanzania - TA2015034 Kigoma Deep Cast 250m | ecosystem: Environmental > Aquatic > Freshwater > Lake | place: Tanzania: Lake... | reverse complement strand
CGCCAAGGCTCCGTGGGCCGCATTTCCGTGCACACCCTGGGCCATCGGCGGCATCGAATCCGTCACCGTCTCCTGGCGCGGTCACGTGGTAGTGAAGAAGCCCGCTTCGAGGAGCTTGCGGAAGACGGCGGTGGCTGAGGAGGCGACCTTGTCGGGGTCCGCGTGGAGCCTGCGGGCCAGGTCGTCCACGAGGGCGCGCAGGGGGCGCTGGCCGTCGCAGCCAGCGAGGAGTGTGGTGACGTACTGGTCCACGTGGCCCACGTAGGGGAGGCCCCGCGTCTGGGTGAGGTGAGCGGCGTGGATGGTCCAGCGGCCGCCTTCGAGGTGGAGGCCGTGCTCGAGCTGATGGTCGGGCGCGAGGCGGTAGGCGTGGTCGAGCAACTCGCGATCGCCGCGCAGGCCGTGGAGGAGCGTGCGTGCGGCGAAGATGCGCTCGATCTGGGCGCCGCTGGAGCCTTCGGCCTCGCCCTGGGGCCTTTCCTCGGCGTGGACCCAGTTGGCCCCGCCGGAGCGCCGGTGCAACAGGACGGCGCCGGAGCAGATGCTGCGGATGCCGAGGCGCTCGTAGTAGGCGAGCCACTCGTCGAGCTGCCGGGCGTGGTCCTCGGGGGTCGTCGGGGCCTCGGGGTGCAGCCACTGGGCCGCGTAGGCCACCGGGTCATGGGTCTGCCAGCGGAGGATCCAGGCATCGCAGCCGGTGCCGGCGACCCACTGGCGGGGCCGCTCGGCCCAGTCGCCCGCGGGGTCGTGGTGCCATTCGAGGAGCACCGTGGCGTAACCCCCCTCGCGGAGGCGGTGCGGGGCGCCCCGCACCACCTGCTCGGCCAGCGCGTCGGCGGGCAGGCCGCCGTCGCGGTAGTCGTAGCGCGCCTCGGGCGAGATGACGAAGGGCGGATTGCTGATGAGGAGGTCGAACGCCTCGCCCGCCACCGGCTCGTAGAGGCTGCCTTGGCGCAGCTCCACGTTCGGGAGGCCGTTGACGGCCGCGCTGAGTTCCGCGAAGGCGAGCGCCCGCGCGCTGATGTCGGTGGCTACCACCCGCGCGGCGTGTCGGGCGGCCAGGAGGGCCAGGTAGCCGCCGCCCGTGCCGAGGTCGAGCGCCGTCTCGACGGGCCGACGCACGGTGAGGGCAGCCGTGGTGCGCGTGGCCAGGCCGATGCCAAGCACATAGTCGCCGCGCATCGGCCTGCCCGTGAAGTCGGGCCAGAAGTCGCGCGCGATCAGCAGGTCGCCCTCGGGCATCAGCGATGCCTCGGCCCGGATGCCGTCCGCCTCCCGGCGGAGGAGGCCGCCTGTGGCCAGCGCATCGGGGTCGGCTGGCGCGAGCGCCGCGCGGGCGGCAGCTTCAGGCACGGGACATGCCAGGACGAACAGGCGCAGAAGCGTATTGACGTGGGTGGGCTCGGCGGTCCGGCGCAGCGCCGCGGCCGGGTCGAGCACCTTGCCCGACCGGTCCGCGAGCAGCGTGCGGGCGAGGGCCTCTTCGGTGAGCCCGGCCGCCTCGAATGCCCGGCGCAGCAGGCACAGGTCGCCGCACAGGCCGAGGCGGAATGGTCCCCACGGGCGGTCCCCAGGGGTCGGGATGCTCATCGGTTGGTGCCTCCGGGTCCAGGAGTGACGCTCCCTCAGCCTCCTAAATAGCTTTCAGCGATTCGGCTCATTGGGGCGAAGACCGCCTGAAGGCGGGACTCCAAACGAGCCGCGCTCCCGGTTCGGAGTCCTGCCTTTAGGCAGTCTTGTCCCCAGTGAGGGCGCCGCCGAATCGCTGAAAGCCATTTAGCGGGATGGGCGGCGGCGTATTCTAGCCGGTCCCCAGGGCGAACGCAAGCGTCGTTGAACGTTGAACGCCGTTGAACGTTGAACGTCGTTGAGCGTTGAACGTCGTTTGCGTTTTCGGGCTTGACGCGTGGGCGGGGAGCGGGTAGACTAGGCAATGCTGCGCGGTGCCATGGGCGAGGGGCGGTTGGGGCGGAGAAGGGGAGATTCTCCTTTTCTGCGCAGCAGTCTTCGGCGCCCCAGGGGGGCGAAAAGGTGAATGTCTTCCTTTTCTGCCCGACGCGACTGTGTGCGCGGGAGTGCTGCTGATGGATGAGCGGCTGCTTCGGTTCTACAACCTTGAGCTGTTCCACCTGCGGCACATGGCGGCCGAGTTCGCCAGGGAATTCCCCAAGATCGCCGGGCGGCTCCTGTTGACGAGCGATGCATCGAGCCCGTGCGACGACCCGTGGGTCGAGCGCCTGCTCGAGGGCTTCGCTTATCTGGCGGCCCGCGTGCACGTGAAGCTCGACGCAGAGTTCCCACGCTTCACAGGTTCGCTCCTCGAGACCGTCTACCCCCACTACCTGGCTCCCACGCCCTCGATGGCCGTGGTGCAGTTGCAGCCCGACCTGAGTGAGGACGGGCTGGCCCAGGGGTTCCCGATTCCGCGGGGCACCATCCTCCGCAGCAGGGGCGACCAGACGAAATGCGAGTACCGCACGGCCCACGACGTGGTGCTCTGGCCCCTGCGGGTCGTGGAGGCCAGCTACCACACGCGCGACCTGGCGTCCTTCGACATCTCTGCCGCCTGGGGGGTGCGCGCCGGCATCCGCATCCGCCTGGAGGTCACAGCGGGCCTCAGCCTCGACCAGCTCAAGCTCGACCAGTTGACGCTTCACCTCCAGGGCGCGGACGAGACGCCCATGCGGGTCTACGAGCAGTGCTTCGCCCATTGCAGGGGCATCCTCGTCCAGTCCGTCACCCGCCCGGCCAAGTGGCAGACCCTGCTGCCGCCGGGGTCCCTCCGCCGCGTCGGCTTCGCCGACGAGGAGGCCCTCCTCCCCTACGATGCCCGGTCCTTCCAGGGCTACCGGCTCCTCCGCGAGTACTTCGCCCTGCCGCAGCGCTACATGTTTGTCAGTCTCTCCGGGCTCCGCGAGGCGCTCGGCAAGTGCAAGGCGAAGCAGGCGGACATCCTGATCCTCCTGTCGCGCGAGGACCTGGAGCTTGAGAACCGCGTGGAGGCGGCCAGCTTCGCCCCGTTCTGCACCCCTGCCATCAACCTGTTCCCCAAGCGCGCCGACCCCATCCCCCTGGGCGACCGCAGCCCCGAACACCACGTCGTGCCCGACCGCACCCGTCCCGACCACTTCGAGGTCTACCAGGTCCGCCGCTGCGTCGGCATCGGCGCCAAGGCCAGCGACGAGCAGGAGTTCCTCCCCTTCTACTCCGCCACTGACTTCGACGCCGACCTCCGTGGCGGCGGCGCCTACTTCGTCGTCCACCGTGTGCCCCGCATGCTCTCCAGCCGCGAGCAGCTTCGCGGACGACGCTCCAGCTACGCAGGCAGCGAGGTCTACGTGACCCTGGTGGACGCCAAGGCGGCGCCCTACAGTTCCGACTTGCGCCAGCTCTCGGTGGAGACGCTGTGCACGAACCGCGACCTGCCGATCAGCATGCCCGTGGCTGTGGGCGAGACCGATTTCACAATGGACGCGACCTCGGCGGCTCCGGTCGAGGCCATCCGTTGCGTGAGCGGCCGCCCCCGCTCGCCCATGGCCTCCTACGCCGAGGGCGACTTCGCCTGGCGCGCCATCAGCCACCTCGCCCTCAACTACCTGTCGCTCGTGGACAAGAGCGAGAAGGAGGGCGCGCTCGCCCTCCGCGACATCCTGAAGCTCTACGCCGGCCACGGCGACGACTACGTCCGCAAGCAGATCGAGGGGGTGAAGAGCCTCCGCAGCCGCCCTGTCACCCGCCCAGTGCCCACCCCCGGGCCGATTGCCTTCGCCAGGGGCATCGAGGTCACAGTCACCCTCGACGAGACGGCCTTCGCCGGCACGGGCGTCTTCCTCCTCGGCGCCGTCCTCGCCGAGTTCTTCACCAAGTACGTCTCCGTCAACTCCTTTGTCGAAACCGCTGTGGCCACCCCCCAGCGGGGCCAGGTGATGCGATGGATGCCCAGGATCGGACAGCGGCATATCCTGTAATCAACCGGCTCTACGAGCACCCGCACCGGTTCGACTTCTTCACGGCCGTGCGGCGCCTCGAGAACTGCTTCCCCGCGCGCCCGCGCGTCGGCCACTCCCGCACCCCGGCCGACGACCCGATCCGCTTCTGCCAGAACCCCTCCCTCTCCTTCCCCCCCTCCACCCTCGAACGCCTCGAGTTCGGCAGGGACAGCCGGCCCCCGCGACTCTTCGTCCACTTCATGGGCCTCCTCGGCCCCAACGGCCCGCTCCCTCTCCAGCTCACGGCCTACGCCCGCGAGCGGCAACTGGCACGGGACAACACGCTGGCGCGCTTCCTCGATGTCTTCAACCACCGCATGGTCTCGCTGTTCTACCGCGCCTGGGCCTCGGCCCAGCAGGCCGTGCAGTACGAGCGCGGCCTCGGTGACAGGGCAGAAAAGGGGACATTCTCCTTTTCTGCGCAGCAGCCTTCGGCGCCCCAAGGGGGCGAAAAGGTGAATGTCCCCTTTTCTGCCCGGGCCGGCGACGACCGCTTCGCCGTCTACGTCGCCGCCCTCTTCGGCATTGGCATGCCCAGCCTGCGCCACCGGGACGCCGCGCCCGACGTGGCGAAGCTCCATTACTCCGGCCGCCTCGCCTGCCAGACCCGCCACGCCGAGGGCCTCCGCGCCCTGCTCGAGGACTACTTCCGCATCCGCGTGAACATCGAGGAGTTCGTCGGCCAGTGGATTGACATCCCGCCCGACTGCCGCTGCCGCGTCGGAGAGACCCCGCGCACCGGCCTCGTCGGGCGCACCGCCATCGTAGGCTCGCGCATGTGGGACTGCCAGCAGAAGTTCCGCCTGCGCTTCGGGCCGATGCGCCTCGCCGACTACGAGCGCATGCTCCCAGGCGGCGGCTCCCTCGTCCGGCTCGCCGCCTGGGTCCGTAACTACATCGGCGACGAACTGTCCTGGGACCTCCAACTCATCCTCAAGAGAGAAGAGGTCCCGACCACCCGCATGGGCCAGTATGGCCGCCTCGGCTGGACCACCTGGCTCCAGAGCAAGCCGTTGGACCGCGATGCGGACGACCTGGTGCTGCGCCCCGGCGGCGCATGACCCGCAGGCCACTTTTTGAGGGGACCACGACATGGCTGAGATCAGTCGCGCCAAGCTCTTCGGCAAACTCAACAGCATCGGCTTCAAGAGCCTCGAGGGGGCCACCGTCTTCTGCAAGTTGCGCGGCAACCCCTACGTGGAACTCGCCCACTTCCTCCAGCAGGTCTTCCAACTCCAGGACTCCGACCTCCACAAGATTTGCCGCCACTTCATGATCAACCCGTCGAAACTCGTAGCCGATCTGACGGCGTCGCTCGACCGCATGCCCAAGGGCGCGACCTCGATCTCCGACATCTCGTCCCACATCGAGAGCATGACCGAGCGGGCCTGGGTCTACGCCACGCTCCTCTACGGCGAGGGGCAGATTCGCACGGGGCACCTCGTCGTCGCACTCGCCAAGGAGAAGACCCTCCGCAACATCCTCCTCGGCATCTCCCGCGAGTTCGAGAAGATCAAGCCGGAGGAACTCAGCGACAGCTTCGCCAAGATCGTGGCCGGCTCGCCCGAGGACGTGCTCGGCGCGCAGGACGCCCTCGCCGTGGGCGCTGCCGGCGCCCCAGGCGAGGCCAGCGGCGCCATGGCCCCCGCCCAGATGGGCAAGCAGGAGGCCCTCAAGCGCTTCTGCAAGGACCTCACGGCTGACGCGCGCAGCGGGAAGATGGACCCGATCATCGGGCGCGACCCCGAGATCCGCCAGATCGTGGACATCCTGATGCGCCGCCGCCAGAACAACCCCATCCTCACCGGCGAGGCCGGCGTGGGCAAGACCGCCGTGGTCGAAGGCTTCGCCCAGCGCATCGTCGCCGGCGACATCCCGCCCAGCCTCAAGGACGTCTCTGTCCTCAACCTCGACCTCGGCCTCCTCCAGGCCGGCGCCTCGATGAAAGGCGAGTTCGAGAACCGCCTCCGACAGCTCATCGAGGAGGTCCAGGCCTCCCCCAAGCCCATCATCCTGTTCGTGGACGAGGCGCACAACCTCATCGGCGCCGGCGGCGCCGCCGGCTCGGGCGACGCGGCCAACCTCCTCAAGCCCGCCCTCGCACGCGGCACCCTCCGCACCATCGCCGCCACCACCTGGGCCGAATACAAGAAATACATCGAGAAGGACCCCGCCCTCACCCGCCGCTTCCAGGTGGTCAAGGTGGACGAGCCGACCGAGGAGAAGTGCGTCCTCATGATGCGCGCCATCGCCTCAATGGTCGAGAAGCACCACAAGGTCCTCGTCCTCGACGAGGCCCTCGAAGCGGTCGTCAAGCTCTCCCACCGCTACATCCCCGGCCGCCAGCTCCCCGACAAGGCGGTGAGCCTGCTCGACACCGCGTGCGCCCGCGTGGCCGTGAGCCAGCACGCCACCCCGCCCGAGATCGAAGACCTCCAGCACCACCTCGCAGCCCTCGAGACCGAACTCGGCATCATTGACCGCGAGGAGGCCGTGGGCGTCATGCACAAGGAGCGCCGCCCCGAGGTCATCGCCAGCATGGAGGCCGACAAGAAGCGCCTCGACGTGCTGATGGAGCGGTGGAACAAGGAGAAGGACCTCGTCAACAAGATCCTCGACCTCCGCGGCAAGCTCCGCGAGCACCCCACCGGCACCATCGAGGGCTCGAAGACCGAACTGGGCAAGAAGGCGGACGAGTTGGCCAAGAAGGTGGACATCCAGGCCACCCCCGCCACCCAGCCAAAGCCCCTCTCGGAGGAAGAGCGCAAGAAGCTCTTCGACGAGCTTCAGGCCATCCAGAAGCAACTCATCGAACTCCAAGGCGAGACGCCCCTCATCCTGCCCAGCGTGGAGGCCAGCGCCGTGGCCGCCGTCGTCTCCGACTGGACGGGCATCCCCCTCGGCCGCATGGTCAAGGACGAGATGGCCGCCGTGCTCCGCCTGGCCGACACGATGGGCGAGCGCGTCATCGGCCAGAAGCACGCCCTCGAAACCATCGCCAAGCGGATGAAGACCTCAAGGGCAGGCTTCGACAACCCGAACCGCCCCATCGGCGTCTTCATGCTCGCCGGCCCCAGCGGCGTGGGCAAGACCGAGACCGCTCTCGCCCTCGCCGAAGCCCTCTATGGCGGCGAGGACAACGTCATCACCATCAACATGTCTGAGTTCCAGGAAGCCCACACCGTCTCCACCCTCAAAGGCGCGCCCCCTGGCTACGTCGGCTACGGCGAGGGCGGCGTCCTCACCGAGGCCGTCCGCCGACGCCCCTACAGCATCGTCCTCCTCGACGAGGTTGAAAAAGCCCACCCCGACGTCCACGAGATCTTCTTCCAGGTCTTCGACAAGGGCTGGATGGAGGACGGCGAGGGGCGCTACATTGACTTCAAGAACACCATCATCCTGTTGACAACCAACGTGGGGACCGAGCTGATCATGAACATGTGCAAGGACCCGAGCCTGATGCCGGACCCCGACGCGCTGACGAAGGCCCTGCGGGAGCCGATGCTCAAGAAGTTCCCCCCCGCGCTCCTGGGCCGCCTGGTGGTCGTCCCCTACTACCCGATCAGCGACGAGGTGCTGCGCCTCATCATCAAGCTCCAGCTCGGCCGCATCCGCAAGCGTCTCGCCGAAAACCGCAGAATCCCGTTCGGCTACGACGAGTCGGTGGTGGACCTCGTCAAGAGCCGGTGCACGGAGGTGGAGAGCGGCGCCCGCGCCGTGGACGCCATTCTCACCCACACCCTCCTGCCCGCCATCAGCGAGAAATACCTCACCGAGGTCATCGAAGGCCGAGAGATCAAGAAGGTCCACGTCGGCGTCGCCGACAGCGACTTCAAGTTCGAGTTCGCCTAGGCGCTCGCCGCGCCCAGGGAGCAGCATCCGTGTTGGGGCGCGCAGTGCGCGCGCGTGGGGGGCTTTTCTGTCCCTGGGTCGCCGATCAATAGGAGGTGCCTACGATGCCAATGGCTCCCCATCACCGGCCTGGTTCCGATGGAGGCTCCGGCGATTCCGCGGACGACCGCAAGGGCCACGGCTCCACGCAGGAGGGAGGCGCGGCCGGAGAGGGCAGAGAGGCCGAGGGTGAGCGCCAGGGCAGCCAGGGCACGGGCGGCGCCTCGTCCTCCGAAGCGTCCCAGGCCGAGGCAGCGGGGGAGGGGCGGGGGGGCCGCGGCAGCGGGGGCGGCGAGCCGGAGCAGGCCAGCGCGGCCAGCTCGTCCGAGCCGCATGAGTTCACCCAGGAGCACCGCCTCATCGCGGTCGGCACGCCGCTGGGGCCGGATGCGCTCCTCCTCCGCGGTGTCAGCGGCACCGAGGAGCTGGGCCGACTGTTCCACTACGAGCTGGACCTCCTCAGCACGGACGAGGAGATTGACTTCGACCAGATCGTCGGGCACAACGTGACCGTGCGCATCGAGACGACGAAGGAGGGTGTGACGCGGTACATCAACGGGCTGGTGAGCCGCTTCTCGCAGAGTCGGCGGACGGGGCGGCTGGCCTCGTACCGCGCGACCATCGTGCCCTGGCTGTGGCTGCTCACCCGCACGAGCGACTGCCGCATCTTCCAGGACATGAACGTCCCGGACATCATCAAGCAGATCATGCGCGACCACGGGCTGACGGATTTCGATGACCGCCTGACCGGCACCTATCAGCCGTGGGAGTACTGCGTGCAATACCGCGAGACGGACTTCAACTTCGTGAGCCGCCTGATGGAGCAGGAGGGCATCTGCTACTACTTCGAGCACGAGAACGGCAAGCACACGCTCGTCTTCTGCGACGCGCCGACGACCCACCAGCCGTTCGGGGGCTACGAGACGATCAGCTACCGGCCGCCCGAGCAGACGACGACTGACATCGAGCACATCCGCGACTGGCGCGTCGAGAAACAGGTCGAGCCGGGTGTTTACGTGCACGACGACTTCGACTTCAAGAACCCCCGCAAGGCGCTGGAGGCTCAGTCGAGAATCTCCCGCGCCCACGTCGCCTCCGAGTTCGAAATCTACGACTACCCCGGCGAGTACACCGAGTTCAGCGACGGCGAGCGCTACGCGCGCGTCCGCATGGAGGAGTTCGGCGCGCAGCACCACGTCGCCGGCGGCAGCGGCGACTCGCGCGGCATCTGCGTCGGCTACAAGTTCACCCTCGAAGACTACCCCCGCGAGGACCAGTGCGGCGAGTACCTCGTCACGTCCACTAGCCTGAACGCCCAGTCCGACGAGTTCGTCTCCGGCGGGGGCGGCCGCGGCGGGGGCACCTTCCTCGGCTGCACGTTCACCGTCATCCCGGCCGACGTGCAGTTCCGCCCGGCGCGCATCACCCCCAAGCCGCTCATCCATGGGCCGCAGACCGCTATCGTCGTGGGGCCGGCCGGCGAGGAAATCTACACCGACGAGCACGGGCGGGTGAAGGTGCAGTTCCACTGGGACCGCCGCTCGGCGGGCGACGAGACCAGCTCGTGCTGGATTCGCGTCGCCCAGGCCTGGGCGGGGAAGAAGTGGGGCGCCATGTTCATCCCCCGCATCGGCCAGGAGGTCATCGTCGAGTGCCTCGAGGCCGACCCCGACAAACCCATCATCACGGGCCGCGTCTACAACGGCGAGGCCCCGCCACCCTACGACCTCCCCACCCACAAGACCAGGAGCACCGTCAAGTCCAACTCCTCCAAGGGCGGCCAGGGCTACAACGAAATCCGCTACGAGGACAAGAAGGGCGAGGAGCAGATCTACATCCACGCCGAGAAGGACGAGGACATCCGCGTCGAGAACAAGTGCCGCGAGCTCATCCTCAACGACCGCCACCTCATCGTCGGCTGCGAGAAGGACGGCGCCAAGCAGGGCTCCCAGCACGAGATGGTCTACGTGGACAAGCACATCAAGGTCCACCGCAATCACACCGAGCACATCGGCGGCGACATGCAGCTCCTCGTCGGCGGCATTGACGGGCCGGGCGACGTGGACATCGTCATAAAGGGAGAAAGCGCCGAGCTGATCGAGAAAGACTGTCACGTCCACGTCAAGGGCAACCGCAAGGAGAAGGTTGACGTGGACCAATCGCTCACCGTGGGCAACAACCAGCAAGAGAAGGTGGGGATGAACCATGCCCTCGATGCGGGTCAGAGCATCCACCTCAAAGGCGGCATGACGGTCGTCATCGAGGCGGGGATGCAGTTGACCATCAAAGGCCCGGGGGGATTCGTGGACATCGGGCCTTCGGGCGTGACGATCCAGGGCACGCTGGTGAAAATCAACAGCGGCGGCGCCGCGGGAACCGGTGGCGGCTCCAGCCCGAGCGCGCCCGCCGACGCCAGCGAGGCCTCGCCCGTGGAGCCCGCCGTGGCCGACACCGCCACGGCGGGCGAAGTGGACCAGGGGGTCGCCGCAGCCTCAGTCACCCCGGCCACCTACAGCGACGCTGCTAAGGTGATGAAGCAGGCCGCCGAGGATGGCACGCCCTTCTGCGAAGAGTGCGAGCGCGCCCGCCGCGAGGCCGAGGAGGAAGAGAAGCGCCGCCGGGAGGAGGAAGAGGGCGGCGACGATGAGAAGAAGGGCAAGGGCGCCGAGGGCACCCAGGCCGAGGACTGGGAGAAGAAGGACAAGGCCCCCGCCTATGACGACGACTGGGAGAAGAAGGGTAAAGGCGCCGAGGGCGTCACCCAGGGCGGCTACAAGGAAGGAAAGGTGGGTGGTTCTGGGGACGTTACTCAGGAGGGGCCCAAGGGGAAGGGGGCGGAGGGGAAGTGGTGATGTGTGCGGTGGCGGGGGATGCCGCGGCGGCTGCGGAGGTCCTCTCGCGGGCGCGGGAGGGGGCCGTGGTGCTCCAGGACTTCCGGCCCCTGGCCGAGAGCCTGGACTGGGAGCTTGGGCAGCACGCCTGGGCCAGCCGCGGCAGCCGCGCGTTCCTGGCCGACAAGGTGCCCCTGAAGGCCACGAGCGACGGCTGGCTCGCCCGGAACGCGGCAGAGCTTCTCTGCGCGGCGCTCGACGCGGCACGGACCCTGCCCCCCGTGCTCCCCGTCCTCGAGGTCGGCGTCGGCCACGGGCTCTTCGCCCGGGCGTTCCTCGGCGCCTTCCAGGAGCTCTGCCAGGCCCGCGGCAAGCCCTACTACGAGCGGCTCCACTACGTCGCCGCCGACAAGTCCCAGCCCATGCTCGACGACCTGGCTCGCCACGGCATGCTCGACGCCCACGCCGGGCGCTTCCAGCTCTGCCGCGTGGACGCCGAGCGCATCGGACTCGACCTTGCGCCCCTCGTGGGGCAGGGAGGGCCGGCGGATGGCGGCTTCTGCGCTGTGTTCCTCAACTACGTGCTCGACGGCCTGCCGGCCGCCGTCCTGCGGCTCGACGGCCAGGGGGCCAGCCAGCTCTGCGTGCGGACCAGCCTTGCGCGCGGCATTAGGCTCGCAGACTTCACGCCCCTGACGGCTGAGCAGGTTCAGGAACGTGCTCGGTCGGATAATCCGGCGCAGCGGGCCGAGCTGGTCGGCCTCCACCGCGTGTTGGCGCTCTCCTATGAATTTCAGCCGTTGGCACTGGACGCCCTGCCCCATGCGCCCTTTGCCGTGCGCCAGGGGGCGCCGGGGCAATACGTGCTCCACAGCTACTGCGCCATCGAGTGCCTCCGGGCGCTCCGCACGCGCCTGCGGCGCGGTGGCTTCGTCCTCCTGAGCGACTACGGGGAGACACGCTCCGCCGCCTCGAAGGAGCCCTGGGAACACCAGCGGTTCGGCCCCACGGCCGCCATCGGCCTGAACTTCCCCCTGCTTCGCGCCTTCTTCCAGGCCGCGGGCGGGTGCGACTGGGTGGCCCCGGCGGCCGACCCGAAGTCCCTCATCTGCTGCCTGCTGGGCTGGGGCCTGGACCCCGGCGTGGTGCAGACATTCCAGCGCCTCTTCGACAACGCGGCATGGGAGTGGGCTTACCGCCCGCTGGAGAAGGCGCGCTCCTTCGTCGAGAAGAAGCACACGGAGGCGGCCCTCGATGCCTTTGCGGTGGCCATCGAGCGCCTCGGCCCAAACTGGGCCGTCTTCCACGAGGCCGCCCGCTACCTCATCTACACCGTCGAGGACTATGCCCGAGGGCTTGAGATGGCCCGTCTCGCCCTCGCGCAGCACCCGATCAGCCCGGCGCTGTGGAACACCCTCGGCGATGCCCTGTACTACCTGGACCGCAAGGACGAGGCGCGCGACGCCTTCCTGCGCGCCCTGGAGTTCGACCCCGACGACGCGCGGGCGTACCTGAACCTGGCCTACACGCACATGGCGCGGCGCGACCCCGCGGCGGCCCTCCGCATGGTGGCAGAGGGCCTGCGGTGTGACAGGGCGGGGAAGCTGCGCGACTCGCTCCTCCAGCAGCAGCAGCGCATCCTGGCCTCCCTCACGCGCTGCCACGAGCAGGAGGAGCGCTGCGTGGCCAATCGCTCGGGCAAGAGCTGGCTCTGGACCGAGCCGGGGCCAGCCGGGCCGAGCGGCGCTTGACGCCGCGGCCCACAAGGGGCATAATGACCGGGAAGGAGCGGGAGGGGGGACAGGAGGAACGCGAATGCCTCCGGCAGCCAGGCTTAGTGACAATCATACCTGCCCTCTGTCCGACGGCCCCAAGCCCCACGTTGGCGGGCCGATCCTCCCCCCTTGCGAGCCTACCGTTCTCATCGGTTTCCTACCCGCCGCGCGGGTGGGCGACTTGTGCACCTGTGTCGGGCCGCCCGACACGATTGCCATGGGCTCGACGTCGGTGTTCATCGGCGGTAAGATGGCCGCGCGGCTGGGCGACCCGACCATGCACGGGGGCGTGATCGTGGCGCCCTGCTGCCCGACCGTTATCATTGGAGGCTGAGTTGCGGGGGGAGTGCGAGGAGCCGGCCCGATGGCGGATGAGGCGGTGGTGCAGAAGCTGAGCCAGCACCTGTTCTCGGTGCCCGAGAGGAAGGTCTACGCCCTCCTCGACGGCGCGTCGGTGAAGGGCATGCTCGGCAAGCTGGCCCAGTGCCGGCCCGACTCCGACTGCCTGTATCGTGGGCAACTGGAGCCCGACATGGCCGAGGTGGCTCCCTACCTGGTGCTGCTCGAGCGCGGTGCCGCATTCACCCAGTGGGTCCTTGGGGAGGGCTGGGGGAAGCACTGGGGCGTCTTTATTATCACGCGGGAGCACCGCCTGGCGATGCTCCGGGCGCACTTCCGCCGCTTCACCATGGTACGCAGCCCCGAAGGGAAGAACCTCCTCTTCCGCTTCTACGACCCGCGCGTGCTGCGGACTTTTCTCCCCTCGTGCACGCAGCGGGAGCTGCGGGACTTCTTCGGCCCGGTGGTGGCCTACGCGCTGGAGGATGATGACCCCGGCCGGATGCTGCGGTTCACATTCGGGCGCGGCGCCTTGCGCAGGGAGGAACTCGGCCTCCAGGGGAACTGAGGGGTATCCTGGCCCGGGGTGGACCTGATGCTTCGCATCCGACCGAAGCAGATGAAGGCGTTCGAGGAGGCCGCGGCCAAGGGCTTCCAGGACCGCATGGTCGAGCACATCGGGCAGTTCTTCCCCAAGCACCTGGCCGTCTTTGGCGAGCCGGCCATCCGCCAGGCCGTCAGCCTCGGCATTGACCGGGGAAGCGTCTACGGCTTCGCCACCGAGCACGACCTGTGCCTCTACATTGACCTGATGCTCCTGTTGGA
>Ga0194125_10009322_pt1 | contig 13650 bp, 9 predicted proteins | sample TA2KigC250mmetaG_FD_148626 | JGI IMG/M metagenome (GOLD analysis project Ga0194125, IMG submission 148626) | Freshwater microbial communities from Lake Tanganyika, Tanzania - TA2015034 Kigoma Deep Cast 250m | ecosystem: Environmental > Aquatic > Freshwater > Lake | place: Tanzania: Lake... | reverse complement strand
CGCGTCGGTTCCGCACGTGATAGGCCATTCCTTCCACGGTCATTCGAGGAGGTCGCGCCATACCGCAAGGGTACAAGAAGCCGTCGCTATTTGTCAACAAAAATCATCCTGACACCTTTTCCTTTCCGCATCCCCACCTCTTGGCGGTCTGAACTGGCGCGGGCAAAAATGCGGTATTGGGACCGGCCGTACCTGGCGGCATCCCTGCCGAACGGACTCCTTGACGGCGGAGCGCAGGCGGGGGACAATGAGAGGACGCGGAACAATGGAATGATGGAATATTGGAATATGGGGCAACCTGTAGGTCGCCCCACCCATCATTCCACCATTCCATTATTCCACTATTCCAATGCTCCAGGGGCGTCTGTGCTTTGAGAGGGTCGCAAGATGGTCGCACGCGTGATTTGTCTGATCGGCATCGTGGGCGGGTTGGTCTGTGGCGGGCGGGCGCAGGATTACCTGGGCACGGCCACGTACGGCGAGCTGCTGCCGGGGTCGAGTGAGCAGGTCGGGCTGTGGTGGGCGTCCTCGGGGTGGAAGATCGGCCAGGACCGGGACCTGCCACCGGCCAGGGGGGACGCTATTCTGATCCGGGCGGCGAAGAATGAGGTCGAGGCGGCGCAGTTAGTGGTCCGGCCGGCGGGGGCTTTGCAGGGGCTGATCGTGGAGGCGGGGGTCCTGGCCGGGCCGGACGGCGCCACGATCCCGGCGCAGAGTATTGACCTCCTGGAGGTGCGGTACGTCCATGTCACTCAGCCGACGGACAAGAGCGCGACCGCGGGGTACTGGCCCGATCCGCTGCCGCCGGTGCAGAAGGCCCTCGAGGTGCCGGCGGGCAAGAACCAGGCGTTCTGGATTCGCGTCAAGGTGCCGCGCGGGGCGCGGGCGGGGGTCTATGCGGGGACCATCCGCTTGCAGGCCGAGGGGTACGGGGCGGCCGTACCGCTGCGGGTGGAGGTCTATGACTTCGAGCTGCCGGACCGGATGACCTGCGTGACGGCGTTCGGCTTCAGTGCCGCCAACGTGTTCCGCTACCAGGGCATTACCGATCCGCAGCAGCGGCGGGAGGTCATCGAGAAGTACTGGGCCAACTACAGCGCCCACCACATCTCGCCCTACGATCCCGCGCCGCTTGACCGGATCGGGGTGACCTGGCCCGACATCAAGCCGCCCCAGCCCAAGTGGCAGGGCGGGCAGCCGGTGAAGAATGAGAAGCACAGCGGCGAACGCAGCCTGCTGATCTTCGACGACCGCAAGGACCAGAACGTCGAGGCGGTGTACGAGCCGCTCGTGGCGATCCCCGCGGGGGGCTTGCGACTGCGGTTCGCGTATCGCACCGCGGTGCCGGGCCAGACGTTCCGCGTCACGCTGAACCATTACGACGCCTCCGGCAAGTGGATCTCCGGCGGCAACCACGATATCGGGCTCGAAGGCGAGGGACAGTGGCAGCAGTTCGAGCGCATCATCCGCAAGTTCCCCGCCGGGGCGAAATCCGTGCAGCTTCATCTGCGGGCGGCGGAGTGGTCCGAGAGCGGCGAGCATACGGGGCTCGTCTGGTTCGACGATGTCTCGCTGACGTGTGGCACCGCCGCCCTCGGCGGTGAGGGTTCCCAGCCGGGGGCGGCTGGGCCACAGGAACTGATCGAGGACGGCGGGTTCGAGCCGGCCCAGTTGCCCGCGGTCGAGCGGGACAAGCTCCAGGTGAAGCTCGACTTCGCCGCTTGGGACAGGGCGATGGAGCGCGGGATCGACCATTACAGGTTCAACTCGTTCCGCCTGAGCATCCCCGGCATGGGCGGCGGGACGTTCCATGCGCGGCGCGAGCCGGAACTGCTCGGCTTCGGCGCGGACACGCCCCACTACCAGGGGCTCTTCCACAACTACTGCACCCAGATCCAGGAGCACCTGCGGCGCAAGGGCTGGCTCGATGAGGCGTACGTCTACTGGTTCGACGAGCCGGCGCCCCGGGATTACGCGTTCGTCAACAACGGTTTCGCCCGGCTCAAGGCGGCGGCCCCGGACATCAACCGCATGCTGACCGAGCAGGTCGAGCCGGCCCTGATCGGCGGGCCGAACATCTGGTGCTCCCTCTCCAACCACTACCAGCACGAGTTGGCCGAACAGCGGCGGGCACAGGGCGAGAGGTTCTGGTGGTACGTCTGCACCGGCCCCAAGGCCCCTTACTGCACGCTGTTCATCGACCACCCGGGGACCGAGATGCGGGTCTGGCTCTGGCAGACCTGGCAGCGCAAGATCGACGGCATCCTCGTCTGGCAGTCGAACTACTGGACCAGCGACGCCGCCTATCCCGACCGGGACCGTCCGCAGAATCCGTACGAGGACCCCATGGGCTGGACCTCGGGTTACAGCACGCCCGCGGGACAGAAACGCCCCTGGGGCAACGGCGACGGCCGGTTCGTCTATCCGCCTCTCGCGGCGGCCGACGGCAACCCGGGCCGGCCGATCCTCGAAGGCCCGGTCGACAGCATCCGCTGGGAGATGCTGCGGGACGGGATCGAGGACTATGAGTACTTCGTGATACTGCGGCGTTTGCTCCAGGCCAAGGGTGACAGGCTCGATACAGCGCAGAAAGCCGAGTACGCGGCCCTGCTGGAGGTGCCGGCGGCAGTCACGAAAGACATGACGACGTTCACCCGGGACCCGGCCCCGCTCGAGCGGCACCGCGACCACGTGGCCCGGGCGATCGGCACGCTCAGCCGCCGGTGACGAGGGGGCCCGGTACGGGAATATGAACTTGGTGAAGTGTGAAGGCAGGAGGGTCGGCAATGAGAACGGCACAGGGGAAATACGGTCTGATGACGCTGGCAGTCTGGCTCGGCCTGGCGGCAGCGCCGGCGGGAGCGCCGGCCGCGGCGCGGATGCCGGAGACGGGGCAGATGAACGTCATGTTCATCATCGTGGAGGACTGGAGCGCGACGACGCCGGGGTGTTACGGCAATCCGATCTGCCAGACGCCGAACCTCGATCGGTTTGCGACTACTGCCGTCCGGTTCGATTCCGCGTACGTGCAGGCCGTTTGCTGCAATCCGTCGCGGAGCTCGTTTCTGACGGGATTGCGGCCGCTGACGAGCCGGGTCTGGAACAACAGCCAGGAGATGGATGAGCGGCTGCCGCCGGGCACGATCACGCTGCCGGAGCTGCTCAAGAAGCGGGGCTTTCATACCGCGGTGATCGGCAAGTTCTTCCATACGGTCGAATACGCGGAGAAGCAACTGCTTGCCTTCGACCGGATCGAGAGCTACGGCAAGCCGCCGGGATGGACAGGACCCGAGCCGATCCTGACGTTTCCGCCGGTCCAGCGGGCCCAGAAGAGAGACCCCGCGCCCAAGGACAAGAACAGCAAGGAGTACCGCGAATGGCGGGCTCGCAATTCCGATCGGTACGGCGATTCGGGATTGGAGCCCGAGGAGGAGGGCGACTATCGCAACGCGCAGATCGCCTGCGCCCTGCTGAAGGAGTTTGCGCGGACGAAACAGCAGTTCTTCCTGTCGGTGCACCAGTCGCGGCCGCACACGCCGCTGACGGCGCCGAAGAAATACGTGGACATGTACGATCCGGCGAAGATCCCCGCTCCGCCCGCGCCGCCGAACGTCGGGACCAGTCTTTATCCCCGGCGCGTGACGGTCGGCAATCCGGATATCTTCATGAGCCGCCAGCCGACGCCGCGAGAAGTGAAGGAGGCCATCGCCGCGTACTATGCCTGCGTGAGCTTCGTGGACAGCAACATCGGCATGGTCCTCGACGAGCTGGAGAGACAGGGGCTCGCGCGGAACACCATCGTCTTCATCATGGGCGACCACGGCTTCCATCTGGGCGATCACGGGTTCTGGTCCAAGTACTCGATGCTGGAGAACACGCGGCGGGCGCCGTTGTGGGTCCGCGTGCCGGGGGCGCCGGGCAACGGCCGGGTCTGCCGCGAGCTCGTGGAGTTCGTGGACCTGGTGCCGACCGTGGGCGAGCTGGTGGGCCTCGAGCTGCCGGCCAACCTGGAGGGACTGAGCTTCACGCCGCTGCTGGCGAATCCGGGCCGGCCGTGGAAAAAGGCGGTATTCCTGGTGGAGAACGAGACCAACCAGGTCGTGCGGACCCGCCGGTTCAGTTACATGGAGTTCGGCAAAGGCCCGGTCCCCGCGGCCCTGTTCGACCTGGAGAACGATCCGTGGGAGACGGTCAATCTGGTCGACGACCCGGCCCACACCCAGACGCGGCAGGAGATGGCCCACCTGCTGAAGGCCGGCTGGAAGGCCGCCCTGCCCGACCACGCCACGCCGTAGCATGGGCGTCCCGCCCATGAGTACCACGGGCGTCCCGCCCGTGGGCCAGGGTCAAGATGGCCCTTCGGCCCGAGTAACGGGGCCAAGGCCTCAGGCATTGACGATGGCTTTCTCGCGTGCTATCGAGGCCCCGTCGAGGGTACCAACCATCGTCAAAGGCAGAGCCTTTGGCGATGCCACCCCTCGGGTTTGGTAGATAGTGCATAGGGGGCAACGCTCAACTCTTTGCACTTCTGTAGAGAGTTGAGCGTCGATCCGTGACCCCTACAAGATGAAGAGAGATATGGCCATTCGTAGGGTGTGCTGTGCACACCTTCGGCACTTCTCATCCACTTGGGTCCGGTTATTGAACGAGCACGCGTGATCGGTCCCTGAAAACGGTGTGCACAGCACACCCTACGCGGACCGGCGGCGTCCAACACTCAGGGGCCAACGCTTGCCAGCTCCTGGACCTCGGCGGCGGTCAGGGCCCGGCGGTAGATCCGCACGTCGTCCATCGTGCCGCTGAAGAAGTGCCTCTCGCCCGCGGCGCGGACCCCGAGGGTGACATCCGGACCGGCGACGGTGTGGATGGGAGAATCGGCCGAAGCGGTGATGGCTTCCGGCCTGCCGTCCACGTAGAGCCTGATGTGGCGGACGCTCGGATTCTCATCCGGCTCCAGCACGGCGGCAACGTGGTGCCATTGCCCCTTGGTGAGCCGCGTCTTGCCGGTGACGAAACCCGTGCCGACCGCGACCTGTAGGGCCCCGTAGGCCTCGGCGCGGGAGCCGCGGGTCAGCAGCATGAGCCACTGGGCCTGCGGCTCCGGGACGCCCCACGAGACCAAGTCGGCGTAGTCGCTCGTGGTGGTCTTGATCCAGGCAGCGACGGTCCGGGCTTGGGTGCCGAGAACTCCCTTGCAGCCCTTGATCGTCACATAATCGCCCTTGCCGTCGAACGCCAGCGCCCCGGCCAACCGGCCTTCGGGCATCCAGGTCGCACCGAGCAGCACCGCGTGATTGGCGAAGATTGAGGCGTCGTAGGCGATCGCGCCGGCGCCTTCGTCGAACGTCCAATGCCCGACCAGTGTCGTGTCACGTCCGGCTTGATTGGGATCGACCAGGGCTGCCAGTGGACCGGCGTCAGCGTCCCCTCGGAACCGGCCTCGAAGAGGCGAAGCGAATCGGGGATCACAGTCCCGCCGTGTCCGGCCTGCGCCAGGAGCCCGGTGAAGTTCGCAAACACTTCGGCCGGCGCCTCGGTCCGGTCCCACGCACCGGCGTCCACCTTCAAGGGCAGGCAGAACGCCCAGCGGGCATCCCACCAGGGCTCCGCCGCGGCGCCGGCGGAAACCGGCAACACCGGCACCAGCGCAATAATCCCTGTCACCAGAATCAGCACCGCGTCGCGAAGCCTCATCGTAGCATGGGCGTCCCGCCCATGAGTGGGACCCCAAACGCGATTCATCGCGTTTGGGAACCCAGTGGCACGGCCGTCCCGGCCGTGGAGGTCGCGGGCACGCCGCTCGGCAGACGCAGAACGTACGTGAACGGGAATGTCCCGATTAGCCATGGGCGGGACGGGGTCCCCAAACGCGAACGAATGCGTTTGGGGGCCCAGGCCCACGGTACTCATGGGCAAGATGCCCATGCTACTCACGGGCAGGATGCCCGTGCTACTCATGGGCGGGACGCCCATGCTACGGGCGGGCCGAATGCCCGTGCCGTGGGATGCCCGGATGGACACATCACCAACAGGACACCCAGCCGCGGCTATTGCCTCACGATGCGAGCGACCCATTTCCATCGACATGACAAACCCCTCCTAATGCCGGTTCGGACCGATTGCAGGACTCGTTCGTTTCTACGCGGGAGACTTCTTATGGCCCGTGTAAGCGCCCAGTTTCAGCAACAGGCCTTTCAGGAACGCCAGCGACGCCACGTAGCGCTCGTCCACGAGCGGGACCGTGCCGAGTTGGTGGCTCCGGATGATCGGGGAGCACTGCTCGGCGGAAAGCAGCCCGTCGTAGCCGATCTCCCGGCAGGCCTTGAGGAAGGCCACCTCGCGGATGCCGCGTTGCACCTGGTGCCAGGCTTCCAGCCAGTCCTCGCCGCGGGAGACCCGCCGCGAGCGCGACTCGAAGCTCGGCAGCCCGTAGCCCTGGCCGGCGAACGGGTTCTGGAAGTAGCCGTAGAAGCCCGCCAGGATGCGGACGATACTCGCGCCCAGGTCCTTGGCGAGCCGGATACACTCCCGCACGTAGAGGATCTCCTTCTCCTGCGGGTACAGGAGCACGTGGTTCGCCTCCAGGAAGCTGGTGCAGCAGACGATGGCGCCCATCTCCAGATCAAGCTCGCGGTAGAGGTCCTTGAGCCGCTTGCGCCGGTTGCGGTCGAGGTCCAGCGGAAATCCCAGAGGCCGGTGCGCGTAGATGCACGCGGCGTCGTAGCCGAACTGTGCGGCCCGGCGGACCGCGTCTTCCAGGACCAGTGGACCCAGGAGATCAAATTCCAAATTCCAGGCACCAAATCTCAAACAAATTCAAAACGGAAGAAAACCCAAAATCCCAAACGGCTCCGCCGCACGGCGACAGCGTTTTGAACCTTGGTGCTTTGGATTTTGGATTTGTTTGGAATTTGGTGCTTGGTGCTTGGAATTTCCTTGGGATTTGGTGCTTGGAATTTGGAATTTCCGCGCGGCGCGGCTTCGAACTTCGCCTCCTGACGAATCATGGTTTATCCTCGCCTTTGGGTTTCGGCAGCCGCGCCCGGAGCGACTCGTAGGCGGGCGAATCCGGCCGGTGCAGGGTCAGCACCGTGCGGATCTTGAGGTCGGGGTATTCCGCCTCGGAGATCTTGCCGTCGCCGTCACTGTCGAGATCGTTCTTGCGCGGATTGCTCAACGTGTACGCGGTATTCGGGGCGAAGGCCCGGCTCCAGTCCCAGTCGGTGACGTGCTGGTCCTGGTTGGGGCCCTTGCCGTAGTACATGTGCCTGACGTCGAGGGTCCGCACGGCGTCGACCTGTTCGTAGACCCACGGTTTCCCCGGCGCCGGTGGTTGCAGTTCGGTCAGCAGCAGCGCCGGTGACGCGATGTGGCGGATGACCGGGTCCTTGGGGATGTTCCACCAGCCGAACTGGATGTGCATGGGCGATTCCCAGGGGCGCTCCATCCGGACCACCTCGACCCGCCAGTGATAGATCCCGGCGTCGAACAGGGAGGGCTCGCCCTCCCGCCAGTCCATCGGCGCTGCGGGATTCGTCTTGCGGTGGGTCTGGAAATCCCAGTTCTGGTACAACTGCCGGTCGCCCCGATGGGTGATTTCCAGATCGAACAGGACGAAACTCGCCGGCGGGCCGGCCGCGGCGGGCGGGGCGGCGGACGTGATGGCCAGGTTCTCGTACAGCAATACGCGCGGGTTCCGCCAGCCGATGGAGATGATGTCCAGGTCGCCGTCGTTGTCCATGTCGGCGACGATCGCGCCGTCGTGATGCTCGTCCCCGGTGAAAACGACGTGCATCTTCCACTGCCGGCCCCGGCCGTCCAGGTTCTCGAAGATCAGCAGTCGGGCGGAGGCGGGGTCCTTGTAGTTGTGCTCGCCCACGACCACGTCGAGATCGCCGTCGCGGTCCATATCCGCGACGTCCAGGCTCATGGGCCCGACCACCTCCATCGAGATGATGTGCTCGGTCCACGTGCCGGTCGGGCCCTCGGGCTGCTCGTACCAGGCGAGCTTGCCCGGCTTGTTGATGGCCTCGAAACCGACGACCGCGTCGAGCCGGCCGTCACCGTTGAGGTCCGCCAGGCGGTTGCGGTCCGGGTCGCCGCCGGTGGGGTGGAGGGTATGCACCGTCCATTTGTCCCCGGCGTTGCGGAGCCACTTGGTGCCCAGCAACAGGTCCACCCGCATGTCGCGGTCGATGTGCCCGGCGCTGAGGCCCTCATCCTGGGAGATATCGGAGATCCTGCGCCAGGGCCATGTCTCCTTGACGGGGTCCTTGGGCACGGTGAGCATCTGGACACCCTGTCCCCCTTTGTGCCAGGACAGGGCGATCTCCCGGCGCCGGTAGCCCGTGAAGATGGTCGTGCACCCTTGCAGGAAATCGCCGCTGGCGGGGGCCAGGTTCGTGTGAATGGTGAAATCGCCGCGGCCATCGTTGCGGGCCCAGGCGAAGTTGGCGTTCGCCGCGGGCGTCTTGCCCTGGGTCCCGAGAATGTCCAAGGCGCCGTCGAGGTCGAAGTCGCAGATGACCGCGGCGTCGTTCAACGGCGCGCCGATCAGCCGGCGTGTCCACGCGCCGCGTTCCTCCGTGGCGCGGGCATCTTGCCCTTGTTCTTCTGTGGCGCGGGCGTCCCGCCCTTGTCTTTCGGATACGACGGGTGACTCTTGGCTTGGCACGGCAAGGCCAGGATGGCCTCGCGACGCAAGGGCGGGACGCCCTCGCCACGACTGGCCGACGCGGCCGGGATTCTGGTACCACGAGCCGCCGGCGACGATGTCCCGCAGTCCATCGCCGTCCAGGTCGCCGGCGAGAACAAAGGCGGCGCCCCAGGGCTTCTGTGGGTCGATGACGTGCCGCTGCCAGCGGTCGAGGGGCAGGGTGGGCGCGGGTTTCTTCGTCAGGTTCTCCCAGAGATCGACGGGGGTGTGTCCGCCGTAGTTGCCGTGATTGGCGCCGATGATGTCGAGGTCGCCGTCGTTGCCGATGTCGGCGACGCGGAGGTTGTGCGAGCCGGTCCATCCGACCACCTGCCGGCGCCAGCGCCGGCCGTTCCCCTCAATGAAGTGGATGACAACGCGCCGGTGCGGCGACTGCTCCATCTCCGCCGTGATGACATCCAGATGGCCGTCGTGGTTCATGTCGGCGGTCTTGAAGGTGTGCAGATGGGAGACGTCGTCGTCGATGACGTGTTCGATCCAGGGACCCTTCCTGGGGTCGGCCGCATCGAACCAGCTCAGACGGCCCTTCGCCTCAGCAGGGGCCAGCAGCACGTCGAGCCGGCCGTCGTCGTTGAGGTCCGCCGCGTGCACGCCGCAATCGTCGGGCCAGCCGGCGGAGATCTCATGCCGCTTCCATTCGCTCTGCGGGTCGGCGGGCGTCTCATGCCAGTAGCCGTTCTGCACGAGGTCCAGGTCGCTGTCACCGTCCAGGTCGGCCAGCATCAGGCCGCCGCGGCCGCCGGTCGGGATGTCGATTCTCTGCCAGACGTTCGGCGCCTGCTGCAGAAAGACGCGGGTCCCCTGCGTGTCGCGCACCACGATGTCCAGCTTGCCGTTGCCATAGAGATCACCGACCTCGACGTCATGGCCCCCCTGCTTGTCGAGCACGTGCATCCGCCAGGAGGCGGTCGCCGGATGGCCCTGCGGCCGCGGGTTCTCGAACCAGACCAGGGGCCCGCTCGCGTGCGGAATGATGACGTCCAGATCGCCGTCGTTGTCCACGTCGCCCACCTGCATGTCGGTGGTGAAAGTCCCGCCGGCGATGCGGTGCTTGGTCCAGTGGGGCCAGGCGTACCAGTAGAGTCCCTGGCCGTACGCGCTGGCCGCCAGGACGTCGACGCAGCCGTCGCCGTCGAGGTCGCCCACGGTCTTGCAGTGCGGGTAGGTGGGGTTGTCGCTGTCGATGATGATGCGCCGGAACGGCATCGGTTCCGCCCCGCTCGCGCCTGAGCCAAGGACAATCGCTGCAAGAAGAAACACGTGCACGGGGACATCAAGCATAGCTTGGGTCATTCGAGAACCTCCATTTCCTTTGTTCGGACCGTCAAACGAGTGTGTCCCGGATCGTCCATCCGGGATGACAAGGCTGTGCCGTTCATTTCGTCGGTTCGGAGTCCCGCCTTCAGGCGGGTCAAACCGTCCAGCCTTCCTTTTTCCCTTCCGCGTTTACAGAACGGAGCCAGCTGCGCCGGAAGACTTTCAAACCCGCCTAATGAGTCTTGACGGACAAGACCGGTAATCGCGCCGCACCCGTCGTTTCGCACATGTGCCTCGCGCCAGGCAACGTGTGGCGGGAGGGTGGAGCGTGCCCCACCGGGAAGCCGGACCCAAGGAAAGCGGTGGGGCAAGCCCCACCCTACACATTACCGAACTTGCTCGTCAAAACTCATAAGGCGGAACTCCGAACATAAGAGCATCGCAACCGCAGCCGTTTGATGATCGTCTTCTCAGTTGATACGTTCCGCCCCGATGAAGTGCTCCAGGAGCCAGCGCAGATCCTCATTGCCGGGCGCGGTGCGGTTGAAGCCGGAATGGACGCTGGCGTCATCGGCATTGTGCTGGATGAATTCCAGCGTGCGCTTGTCCATCCAGCGCACCCGCTCGGAGTGGCCGTCGGCGAAGCCGAAGGTGCTCGACTTGTTGTGGAAGGACGCCAGCGGGTCGTAGAAGGTCCAACTGGCCGGATTGGCGAGGCGGTTCAGGCCGCCGCTGAAGGGCAGGTGCCAGCCGCCTTCGTTTTCGCCGTATTGGCTGGCGTTGTGCTCTTCCTCGACAAAAACGTACAGGTGGGCGGCGCGCTTGACCTCGCTCATGCGGCGATAGTATTGGTACCCGCCCCGAATGGCGAGGTCCTTGTCGCGCAGCGGCCCGAAGGCATAGGAAATCGAGTAGCTGCGGTAGGCGTCGCGCGGCGGCCTGCGCGTGACCATCCGGCTGTCGCCCGGGCAGTGGTAGACGCCCACGTCCTTGATGTACGGCCACATCGTGCCCAGTTGGATGCCGCGGTAGCGATCCTCCTTGGTGATGCTCGCGGATGGGGGCTTGCCCAGCGGGTTGCCCGCCGGGTCCCGGGGCGCATGGACCCAGGGCGTGCGGTCCGTGGCCGTCTCATAGAGGGCCCCGTTGCACATGAGCAGGCCGTCGTTGTCGTCGGCGTACATGACCCAGCCGGTCGCCAGGTTCTTCTGGTTGGCCAGGCAGACCGACGAAGCGGCGATCTTCTTGGCCGTGCTCAGGGCCGGCAGCAGGACCGCCATCAGGATGGCGATGATCGCGATCACCACCAGCAGCTCGATCAACGTGAATCCCCGCGTCGTTCGCATAACAGGTCTCCTATCCTGTCCTGGGGTGATAACATCGGGTGGCAGCGGCTGGCAGGGCGCATGCATCGGTTAGAGCCTCGGACAGAATGAGCTTGGATATGTCATTGCGAGGAGCGCAGCGACGAAGCAATCTCAATCCCACGTCCGGGAGGAGATTGCTTCGCTGCGCTCGCAAGGACATGGAGGTAGTCTTCATTTGGTCCCGGGCGCCCGCGCTCCACTGCAGCAGCGGGGTGCTGACCCCGGTGGCGCCATTGGCCGGAACCGGATTGCCGGCCAGCGGCCCGGTTGCCAGCGAGACGATCTCCTGGTCGGTCAGGGCCCGGTTGTAGATCCGCACATCGTCCATCTTGCCGGCCATGGGTTCCGTGAGCCCGCCGTTGATGCCCAGGCGCAGCACGGTGTCATAGCCGATGAGATTGCCGGTGACGTTGCCGCTGGCGACCTGCTTGCCGTCCAGGAACAGCCGCAACGTGGCGCCGTTATAGACCCCGGCGAGATGATGCCAGCGCCCGGCCCGGATGCTGTTCGTGGCGCCCGGTTGAAAGGCGGCCCCGCCGGTCCGGGAGATCCAGACCCGCGGTTGGGCGTTGGCCAGCATATGGAGGCCGTACGAGAAGTACGGACTGGAATGGGTCGTGTTGTTGAAAACCTTGGCGATGACGATCTGAGGCGTGGAACCGGTCGCGTTGAAGTTCACCCAGACCGCCATCGTGAGTTGGTCGCCCGTGAGATTCAGCGAAGGCGAATTGGGGACCTCCACGTAGTCGCCGGTCCCATCCAGTTCGAGAACCTGGCCCCGATCGGGATCGGTGACGATCTTGGCGTCGCCCAGGGGCGTCCCGTGATTGGTCCCGGCCGAGTCGTTGCAGTTGCCTTCGAATTGCCAGTGCGCCACCAAGCCGGTGCTCAGGTCGGCGAGTGCGGCGGTTGCTCCCAAGCCCAAGCCCAACACCAACACCAGCGGCAGCATAGCGAATCGCTTGTCCATCGTTGTCCTCCTTCCCGGATGTGTTATGAACGGCGGGCCCCGGCACATGCCAGAACCCTGGGCGAACATGGTTGCATCTCCCGCACGGCGGCTTCGGCGGCCGCGGGGGTATTATCATAACATTATGATATTACGACGGCCCAAAAAAACTGAAAACACACGATGCCAGTATAGCTTCCTTCGGCCAATTGGGCAAGTGGATTCAGAAGAAAAGTTGCCCTCTCACGGGTTCCGCCGGCCGAGGCAGAACAGGTGCTGGAAGCCGCGCAGGAAGACCTGGCCGTCGCTGATCGCGGGGGAGGCGTAGCAGGATTCGCCCAATTCGTACCGTGCCACGCGCTCGAATTGCGGACCCGGCTTGATGACATTGATGACGCCGTCGTCGTTGATGAAGAAGACCAGTCCTTGCACCAGGACCGGGGAGGCGTGGTGCTTGCCGAGCTTCTCCTGCCAGAGCACCTTGCCGGTGGCGGCTTCGTAGCAGAACGCCACGCCCGCGTTGTTGACGCTCAGCAGGAAATCGCCCGCGACGATCAGGGAGGGCACGTAGGGAGCCCCGCGCGTGTCGCGCCAGGCGACGTGGGTGTTGGTGACATCGCCCCGGCCGTCGGGCCGGAGCGCGAGCAGGACCTGCCGGGGCCAACTGCTGCTGATGAACACCAGTTGCGCTTTCTCGCTGTAGACCGGCGTGGCGACGAACTCCTCGGAGGGGCCATCCACGCGCCAGAGCTCCTCGCCCGTGTCGGGGTCGAAGCTGGTCACGCAGCGGTCGCCGCACTGGATCATCTGCCTGCGGCCGGCCATCTCCCGGATCAACGGCGCGCTGTAGCTGATCCCCTTCCGCGTGCGCGCCAGACGCCAGAGCGTCTTGCCGTCGGTCCGGCTCAAGGCGATCAGGAAGGAATCGCCTTTGCTGTCGCCGTCGAGGATGACTTTGTCCTTGTATAGAACCGGCTCGTTGCTGAACCCCCATTCACCGGCATGCGTCCCCGGCCGGACCAGCCAGAGCGGCCGGCCGTCGGCCAGTGCATGGGCGGCCACGACGATCTCATCACCCACGCGGAAGGTGACGTAAACGCGCTCGCCGTCGGTCGCCGGCGTGCCCGAGGCATGGCTGTTCTCCTTGTGCAGCGCCGGCAGCGGTCCCTGCACGACGGTCTTCTGCCAGAGGATCTTGCCGTTCGTGCGGTCGAGGCACAGGAGCACGCGCTCCTGCGTGGCGGGCAGTGCGGTCACGGTGCACACGCGGTCGCCCCAGACGATCGCGGACGCATGTCCCTGGCCGGGCAGCGCGGTCTTCCACAGGGCGCCCGCGGGGTCCCAGTTGGTGGGAACGTTCT
>Ga0194125_10009319_pt1 | contig 13652 bp, 9 predicted proteins | sample TA2KigC250mmetaG_FD_148626 | JGI IMG/M metagenome (GOLD analysis project Ga0194125, IMG submission 148626) | Freshwater microbial communities from Lake Tanganyika, Tanzania - TA2015034 Kigoma Deep Cast 250m | ecosystem: Environmental > Aquatic > Freshwater > Lake | place: Tanzania: Lake... | reverse complement strand
CCACCCCGGCTGGGGCTGGTGCGCCGCTTTTTTTATGATAATGCTGACGAGGAGATGCGGCAGCACACTGACAGGATAGCGGCGCGGCTGAGGCAGGCTGGCGCCACCATTGTGGAAATCACCCCGCCCCCCAGCTTCATCACTATCCTAGACAATGCCAATATCATCCTGGCCGTGGAGGCAGCCGCCAGCCACCGCGAGACTTTCGTCAGACACAGAGATAAATACCGCCCGCACATACGCAAATTGATTGAGGATGGCCTGGCGATAGCTCCCTCTGACTATAAAAAGGCGCTAAAGGTGCGCCTCCAGCAGTGTGCCGAGATGGAGCCGCGGCTTTACCAGGCGGATGCCATGCTGACACCGGGCATAACCGGTCCGGCACCCCACGGTCATGCCTCAACGGGAAACACGGCGATGCAGGCGCCCTGGAGCATAATGGGCATACCAGCCATCAGCTTGCCATCGGGGCTGAGTCAGAACGGCCTGCCACTGGCTATCCAGCTGGCAGGGCAACCCAAAGCCGAAGCCCGCCTGCTGGCTGTGGCCAGGTGGTGCGAGTCCGTTTTAAAAATGGACCTCCGCCCACCACTGAATTGAAGAGATGGTATGCCTTAACCCTCTTTCGCCAAGGGAACTTTCGGCTTCACGCCTTTGTTCACCCAGTGGCGTGGCCACTTCCCGGTGAGCACCCTGGCGGCCTCCTGGGCCACGCTCAATCTCAGCCGCTTCATGGCTGTGCTGGTGTGCACGGCGTAGTGAGGCGTGAGCACGACGTTGTCCATCTTGAGCAGCGGATTATTCGGGTCAATCGGTTCTTTTTCAAAGACATCAAGCCCGGCGCCGGCAATCCACTTTTCGCGCAGGGCTTTAATGAGCGCTGGTTCATCAACCACCGCCCCCCGCGCCGTATTTATCAGATAAGCGGTGGGCTTCATCTGCTTCAATTCCTTTTCCCCAATCATGTGACGGGTTTCCTGATTCAGAGGAGTCTGCAGGCAAACGTAATCTGATGTCTTCAGCAGTTCGGGAAGACCGACCAGCGTTACGCCACGCTTGCTGGCGGCCGACTTATCCAGATAGGGGTCATAGGCAATTGTTCTCAGGCCAAAGCTCTTTGCCCGCCGGACTATCCGGCTCCCGATATTGCCACAGCCAACCACCCCCAGCGTTTGCTCAAACAGGGACGGGTTCTGTATGGTCCCCATCTGGACCTCTCCCCAGCGCCCCTGTTTTACCCCTTCCGTTGACCAGACCAGGCGCCGGGCACAGGCCAGCACCAGGGCCATGGCGTGGTCAGCGACCTCCTCAAGGCAGAAATCTGGTATATTGACCGCCACTACACCGTTGTCGGCGGCAGCGTCTACATCAATCGTATCGTAGCCAACACCATAGCGGACGACCACCTTCAGCTTGGGCAGGGACGACAGCACCTTGCGGGTAATCGGGGCAAAAATCACCAGCAAAGCGTCGGCGTCTTTGGCCGCCCTGATTACCTCGTCTTCCGTGCGGCAATCCGCCGTCACCACCTCGGCACCGACCTTGGCCAACACCTCGGCTTCCACGTCAAGCATCTTCAGCGACGCCGGAACCCAGGACTTGCTTTCCGCCATCATAACTTTAAAACGCGCTTCCGACATTGTTTACTCCTCCAGTTTTTTAAAGTTCACATCGCAGACTAATGCCTATTATAAAGTATATCTACCATTGTGTCAGCTTTTCGCCATAACCGCAGACCCAATCTGTAATCGCCGGTTCTGTTTGCCTGCAGGTGTTCTTATACTCACCCCTTTTTATCCCCCTCTCAAACATGTCTGTCTTTTGTGCTCCATTTTAGTAATGTTTGAGAGGGGTCAGGGGTGAAGCGTCAACTGCCAACCATATGCAAATAAAACCTGATAGTCTAAACCACGCCTATTCAGCAAGCAGTATGTTATAATCGTTTTAAATCTGAAACCATGAAAGCACGTGATAATAAGACACCAGCCGCAACTGCTCCTCCCGAAGACCGGGGCATGAGCCAGAGTACTTTATACATCTTACTGGTCGGGGTCTTTCTCGTCTCGTTCAGCATGCTGGCTTATGAAATCACCCTCTCCCGCCTGCTCTCCGTCCTGATTCTCTACCACTATGTGTTCGCCATCGTCTCTTTAGCTTTGCTGGGGCTGGGGGTGGGCGGCATATTTGTCTACTTATTCAGGCCACATATGCCCGCTCCAGAGAAAAGGTTCGGCACGCTGGCGCTATTTACCAGCCTGGTAGCGCTGGCGATACCAATCTCGGCCATACTCATGGTCCAGATTGGCTATCTGGACAGCGTGGCCAACAATATCCTGTTCTACTGCGTCCTGCTTTTTACCCCCTTTTTCTTCACCGGCATTTTGCTTGCCGAGCTATTCCGCATGTTCCCGGAGGTCAGCGCCCGAATTTACGGCGCTGACCTGGTCGGGGCCGCCCTCGGCTCGCTGGGCATCATCCTTTTCCTTGACGCCTTCGGCGCCATCAATACTGGCTTCTTCCTCGGCCTCACCACCGCCGCGGCTGCCCTCCTCTTTGCCAGCCAGATATTCAAAAGTCACCACTGGCGGGCATTGCTGCCGGCGGCCAGCTTTATCACCGCCGCTGTCCTCTTAATCACGAATATATTCGGTGCCTATCTGAACGATGTCCCCATTATCGCCAAGAACCCCAACAAGGACATCCACCGCGCCCTTTATGAAAGACCTTCCCCGGCACGGATAGTAGAAACCCGGTGGAGCGCCTTCGGGCGGACTGACCTGGTTGAGTACACCGAGTATCCGGCGCAGATGGAGATTTACCTGGACGGCACGGCCTCAGCCCCAATGTACCAGTTCAGCGGCGACCTGGAAAACCCGGGAACGGCAGTGGAAAACCTGAAGACTACCTTTACCGGCTACTTCCCCTTCTACTTTCTCACCGAAGATGAAAGAGATAATGCCCTCATCATCGGGCCGGGTGGCGGCCGCGATGTGCTGCTGGCCCTGACGGGCGGCGTCAGCGATATCACCGCCGTTGAAGTGAATCCCGACATCGTGGAGATGGTGCGGGAATACGGCCAGTATAATGGCGGCATCTTCACCGATTTCCCCAGCGTCAAGATAATCATTGATGAAGGCCGCAATTTCTTAAAACGCCAGAAGGGAAAATACGACATCATCATGCTCAGCCTACCGGTTACCCAGACCAGCCGCAGCCTTGAGGGCTACTCCCTCACCGAAAATTTCCTGTTTACCATGGAGTCCATAAACGATTATCTGGACCACCTGACCGAGGAAGGGCGTCTCATGGTGGTAACGCACGACGATTTCACCGCCTGGCGGCTGCTTGCCATCTCGCTGAAATCCCTTGAGCAGAGGGGGATAAGCAACGCCGATGCCTTCAAGAATATCTACATGCTTGGACTGAGCTCCGGCGAAGGCGTTTACCCTCTTTTCGTTCTGAAAAAGACTCCTTTCCTGCCGGAGCAGGCGCTGGCCCGGCACGATAAACTGCTCCAGCTGGGCTATAAACCGACCCTCGCCTACTTTCCGTTCCTGGAGGACGAAGGCTCGGTAAACCCGACGCTCAAAGAACTGGCCAGCGGTCGGCTCAGCTTCGGCCAGATAAAAGAAGCCGCCCGGGAAATGGGCATGGATTTGACCACCGTCTCCGATAATGACCCCTTTTTCTACAAGATAGATGTGGGGCTGCCGCAGCCGGTATCCCTGGTCTTCTGGCTTTCCTTTGCCCTGATGCTGCTTGTGCTCCTGGTGCCACCGGTTTACCGCAACCTGCACTCTGCCCCCGCTCGCGGTCAGCCCAGGGAACGCCGGAGAACACGGAACCGGGTGACTCCCTCCATGTTCCTGTTTGTGCTGATAGGCATCGGTTTCATGCTCATTGAAATCTCCCTGATTCAGAGGTTTATCCTCTACCTCGGCCAGCCGGTGCTGTCAATGGCGGTCCTCCTGTTCTCGCTGTTGACCGGCGCCGGCCTGGGCAGCCTTTACAGCGGCCGACTGACTGCAGAAGAGATTTATAAAGGGATAACCACCGCTGCCCTCGCCGTGGCGGTGCTGGCCATCGTTTACATCTTCCTCATCCCGCTTATTTTCAACCCACTGCTGGGTCTCCATCTGGCGCTGCGTATGCTGGCGATGGTGCTCATGCTGGTGCCCCTGGGGTTCCTGATGGGTTTCCCTTTCCCGCTCGGCATCAGGGCACTGAAAGCAAGGGAGATGGAGAGATACATTCCCTGGATGTGGGGGATAAACGGCGTGGGGTCGGTACTGGGCTCGGCATTTACCATTGTCATCGCCATCAGCTTCGGTTTTGCCCAGGCATTGCTGCTCGGTGCCATCTGTTATCTATTCGTTTGCTTTATCTTTATTAAACAGGGCATAATTAAACGAATTCCCTGATACCTGACCAAGGAGGCGGACAATGGAGAAGCTGAAAGAAGTCCGGAAGTTGGGCCAGTCCATATGGCTCGATTTCATTCAGCGGGGTCTGATTACCAGCGGCCGGCTAAAGCAACTGGTGGATAAGGGCGTCAGCGGCCTGACCAGCAATCCGAGCATCTTTCACAAGGCGGTGACCCAGGGCCAGGACTACGATGAAGCCATAAAGGCCATCCTGAAATCAAATCCCGGTGCCAGCGTGATGGATATTTATGACCGCCTCACCGTTCAGGATATCCAGATGGCAGCCGACGTATTCCGCCCGGTTTATGATGCCAGCGGCGGCATGGACGGGCTGGTCAGCCTGGAGCCGGCGCCGGCGCTGGCCTACGACACGGAAGGGACGCTGGCCGAGGTGCGGCGCCTGTGGCGACTGGTGAACCGGCCCAACCTGATGATAAAAGTGCCCGCCACCTCACCCGGCATCCCGGCCATCGCACAGCTTTTTGCCGAAGGCATCAATATCAATATCACCCTTATGTTCTCCATGGCGCATTATGAAGCCGTCGCCCGCGCCTATCTTAAAGGTATTGCCCGCTGTGCCAATCCGAGGACAATTACCTCGGTGGCCTCTTTTTTTGTCAGCCGCGTGGATACCTACGTGGACAAAGCGCTGGAAAAGCTCGGCACCAGAGAAGCGCTGGCACTGCGCGGCAAGGCAGCGGTGGCCAACTCCAAGCTCGTCTACCATCGCGCTAAAGAGGTCTTTTCCGATAAGGAATTTATCAAACAGAAAAAGCGCGGCGCCCGCATCCAGCGGGTGCTCTGGGGCAGCACCAGTACTAAAAACCCGGCATACTCCGATGTAAAATACGTTGAAGAACTTATGGGGCCGGACACGGTAAACACCCTGCCCACCGAGACGCTGGAACTGTTCCTTGACCACGGCAAAATCGCCGACACGCTGAACGAGGGCTTGGCGGAGGCAAAACAGGGCTTAAAAGACCTGAAAAAACAGGGCATCAACCTGGACGCGATTACCGAGCAATTGCAGGTGGACGGCGTGAAGGCTTTCCAGGACTCCTTTGACCAGCTAATCGCCGCCCTGGAAGAGAAGTGCCGACAATTCAGATAAACGCAAACGTATAATATGGCTAGTCTGGAGGATTAAAGAATGAAGATTACCAAGGTAACACCGATCTTCTGTGATGCCGCCTGGCGCGCCTTTACCTTCGTCAAGGTGGAAACTGACGAAGGCCTGGTGGGCTATGGTGAATGCACCGACAACAGCTCCATGTTTGGCGTCGCCGGCTGCATCAGGGACCTGGCGCCGCGCCTCATCGGCAAGGACCCGCGTGCCGTGGAAAGGCTTTACCGCGAGATGGGCCACCGCTTCCAGCATAACCCCGGCGGCATTGCCCAGAAAGCCATCGCCGGCATTGAAATCGCCCTCTGGGACATCAAGGCCAAGGCGCTCAATGTCCCGCTCTATGAACTGTTTGGCGGGCCGGTCAACGATAAGATACGGATTTACTGGTCGCACTGCGGCACCTACCGCACCCGCAACCCCGAACTGTACCCCGACAAGCCAGCTTTGAAAACCTACGATGATATCGCTGCCCTGGGCGAAGAGGTAGCGGCCCGCGGCTATACCGCACTGAAGACAAATATTCTGACGCCCGGGAAGCCGCCCCGCATGCTGTGGTCCATGGAACAGAATATAGATGCCGGCATACTGAAGACCATTGACCGGCTCATAAGCACCTTCCGCAAGGCGGTGGGGGATAAAGTTGACCTCTGCCTGGACCTGAATTTCAACTTCAAGACGGACGGGTTTATTCAGATAGCCAGGATGGTTGAGCCGTATAAGCTGATGTGGCTGGAGATGGATATCTACGACCCGGATGCGCTCCTTCAGGTAAAAGAGGCAGCAAAGGTGCCCATCTGTTCCGGGGAGAGCATCTACAATATGAAAGGCTATCTACCCTATCTGGAAAAGCACGCCATGGACATCTGCATGATTGACCTGCCCTGGAACGGGTATATTGAATCGCGCCGCATCGCCGCCATGGCCGACATGTACGAGATGGTGACGGCACCCCATAACTATTACAGCCACCTTTCCACCTTCATGAACGCCCATTTCTGCGCCTCCATACCCAATTTCAAGATTATGGAGACGGACGTTGACAGCGTGCCCTGGCGCGATGACATCACCACTGAGCTTCCCGATATAAGGGACGGCTACTTGTACCTGCCCAAAAAGCCGGGCATCGGCATTGAGCTTAACGAGAAAGAAATCGCCAAGCACCCGTGGCCGAAGAAATGATTGCCTAGCTCTTTGTATATCTTAATATTCATGCCCTTTTCCGCCACTTTTTAAAACTTGACCGCAGGCGCTGCAGGGTTGATAATAAAAGCGGATAACCTTTCCGAACCTGGCCGGTAGAAGGAGGTTGGAACATAGCCATCTCAGCCAAACCCAAATCAAGCTATGTGGTGATAGATACCGAACGGTGCAAAGGTTGCCACCTCTGCATTGCCTTCTGCCCTAAAGAAATTCTCAGAGCCGCCGACCACATTAACCGCATGGGCTATACGCCGGCCGAGGTTGAGGAAAAGAAAACCAATGAGTGCACCGGCTGCGGCATCTGCGCTATGATGTGCCCGGATATCGCCATTACCGTACATCGGCTCAATAAACCGAAATAAGGTAGCCTGATGACCGTTGCTGCTTTGGAGGCTTCCAGTGTCGGAAAAAACTCTTATGGCAGGCAATATCGCCATCGCGGAAGGTGCCATACTGGCGCACTGCCAGGCTTACTTCGGCTATCCGATTACCCCCCAGAATGAACTCCTGGAGCACATGTCAAAACGGATGCCGGAGGAGGGGCGGGTTTTCGTTCAGACGGAGAGCGAGCTGGCCGCCATAAACATGGTGTATGGAGCAGCGGCGTCTGGCTGCCGCGCTATGACCACTACCTCCAGCCCCGGCTTCAGCCTGCAACAGGAAGGCCTCTCCTATATGGCTGGCGCTGAAATTCCGGCGGTAGTGGTCAACGTGATGCGCGGTGGGCCGGGCCTGGGCGATATCGGTGGCGCCCAGGGCGACTACTTTCAGGCCGTCAAAGGCGGTGGCCACGGAGATTACCACCTGATAACCCTGGCCCCATCGTCGGTGCAGGAGATGATGGACTTTGCCATGCTCGCCTTTGAGCTTGCCGATAAATACCGCAACCCGGTGATACTGCTGCCGGACGGCTTCCTCGGCCAGGCCATAGAGCCGGTGGTCATGCGCCCGCCGGTCACCAAATTGCCCGAGAAACCATGGGCCATCACCGGCGCCAGGGGGCGGCCCAAGAATATCATCAATTCCTTCGCCATGGACCCGGTGGATTACCAGCCGCATGTGGCGCTGCTGCGCCAGAAGTTCCAGAGGATAAAGCAGAACGAAGTCCGCTATGAAGGCATCAACCTTGATGACGCCGCCCTGGTCATGGTCGCTTACGGCAGCGCCTTCCGCTCGGCGATGACGGCCATGCAAATGGCCCGCCAGGCCGGACTTAAAGTCGGCATTTTCCGCCCCATCACCCTTTTCCCCTTCCCGGTGGCACCGCTGTCCAATTTATCACAGAAGGTCAAAAGCTTCCTGGTGGTGGAACTGAGCCTCGGCCAGCTCATAGAAGACGTCAGGCTGTCCCTGTCTGCCGAGGCAAAGGTAGAACTGGTCAATCAGTTCGGCGGTGTGCCCATCTCCGCCGATGAGATACTGGAAGCCATAGAGAAAATAATGAAGTAGCCGATTGAGGTTGAAATGGCCCGGTTAAACAGCAAAGAAGCGGAAACGATATTATATCAGCGCCCGGAATCAATGGAGGCGCGCCCCTTCCACTTCTGCCCCGGCTGCGGCCATGGCATTGTCTTCCGTCTGGTGGGAGAGGTGATTGATGAGCTGAAAATCAGGGAGAGGGCGATATGCGTGGCCTCCATCGGCTGTTCGGTTAATTCCTATGAATATTTCAAATGCGATGGCCTGGAGTCGGCCCACGGACGCGCCCCGGCCGTGGCCACCGCCATTAAAAGATGCCACCCCGACCTGGTGCCCTTCACCTACCAGGGCGACGGCGACCTGGCGGCTATCGGCACCGCCGAGATAGTGCACGCCTGCGCCCGTGGCGAAAACATCACCACCATCTTCGTCAATAACGCCATCTACGGCATGACCGGAGGCCAGATGGCCCCCACTACTCTGCTTGACATGTATTCAACCTCGACCACCGCTGGCCGTAAATCGGCTCTGGCTGGCTATCCGATCCGTGTCTGCGAGATGCTATCAACTCTGGAAGGCACCGCTTATATTGCCCGCGTTACCGTGAACAGCCCAGCTGCGGTCAGAAAAGCCAAGCAGGCGATTAAGCTCGCTTTCCGCACCCAGCTGGCCAATCTGGGCATGTCACTGGTTGAGGTGCTCTCCCCCTGCCCGACCAACTGGCGAGTAGAGCCGGTTAAAGCTATGGACTGGCTTGCCGAACATATGCTCCCGCAATATCCGCTGGGCGAATACAAGGTGATTGAAGCCGTGGCCGCGCTGAAAAAAGAGGTCGGCAATGCATGAGGAAATAACCATCGGCGGTTTTGGGGGACAGGGGGTGCTGTTCATCGGGCGGCTGCTCACCGAGGCTGCCTTCAGGGAAGAGCGCGAGGTGGTTTACATGCCCGCCTACGGCGCGGAGAAAAGGGGCGGCACTGTCTGGTGCAACGTTACCATCTCCGATGAACGCATCGGCGCCCTGTTCATCGCCAGGCCTACCATCGCCGTGGCCATGAACTCGGCCTCGCTGAACAGGTTCAAACAGACGACCAAAGCCGACGGGCTCCTCATCGTCAATAAATCGCTCGTCCCGGAGACGGTATCGCGCGGGGATATAAGCACCGTCTACATCCCGGCCAACGACCTTGCCACCGAGGTGGGGAATAGCGATATCGGCAACCTGGTTGTCCTCGGCGCCCTGCTTGCCCGCCGCCCCGTGGTCTCTTTAGACAGCATTCACCAGATAATGAAAGATTCGCTGGGCGAAAAACAGCAGCTATTGCAGATGAACCAGAAGGCACTGGAGAAAGGCTATCGCTGGACGAAGAAGGAATACACAGGCTAAATTTAAGGCCTGAAGGGTGGTGGCTGACCATGTTTGACCAGAAGACTCTGACTGATGCTCGCCAGGGACTGAAAAAATGGGAGGCTGCGGTTACCCAGTCCACCCCTGACCTCTTGGCCAAGAAACGCTTATCCACCATTTCCGACCTGCTGATACACCCGATATATACGCCGGATGATATCCGCGACCTGGACTTTGACCGTGATATTGGCTATCCCGGCTCTTTCCCCTTCACCCGCGGCTGCCAGGCCAGCGGCTACCGCGGCCGGGTCTGGACCTTCCGCATGTTCTCCGGCCTCGGCACCGCCGAAGATACCAACCACCGGTGGCACCAGCTCCTGAAAGAGGGCGAGACCGGCCTGAGCACCGCCTTTGATTTCCCCACCCTGATGGGCTACGATTCCGATTCGCCGAAATCAAGGGCCGAGGTGGGTAAATGCGGCGTGGCCATTGATACCCTGGCGGATATGGAAATCCTGACCAGCGATATCCCGCTGGATAAAGTGACCACCTCCATGACCATCAACCCCCCGGCCAGCGTGCTCTGGGCAATGTACCTGGTGGCCGCGGAAAAGCAGGGGGTGAGCTGGGACGGGGTGGGCGGCACCATCCAGAACGATATGCTCAAGGAGTTCATCGCCCAGAAAACGTTCATGTGCCCGCCGGAACCTTCTATCCGGCTAATCAGCGACACTATTGAGTTCGGCACCCACCACGTGCCTCGCTGGAATACCATCAGCATCAGCGGCTATCACATCCGCGAGGCTGGCGCCACCGCAGTCCAGGAGCTGGCCTTCACCCTGGCCGATGGCATCGCCTATGTTCAGGACGCCATCCAGCGCAAGAAGCTGGACGTTGACGCCTTCGCCCCGCGGCTCTCCTTCTTCTTTGACGCCCACATGGACTTCTTTGAAGAAATCGCCAAGTTCCGGGCGGCGCGGCGGATGTGGGCCAAAATCATGAGGGACCGGTTCAAGGCCAAAAACCCTCGCTCCTGGTGGCTGCGATTTCACACGCAGACGGCGGGCTGCTCGCTGACGCACCAGCAGCCGTACAATAACATTGTCCGCACCGCCACCGAGGCACTGGCCGCCGTCCTGGGCGGCACGCAGTCTCTGCATACCAATTCCTTTGACGAGGAGTTCGCCCTGCCTACGGAATTCGCCGCCACCATCGCCCTGCGCACCCAGGAGATTCTGGCCGAGGAGACCGGCGTCATAAACACCCTAGACCCTCTGGCCGGCTCGTACTATGTTGAGGCACTGACCAGCCGTATTGAAGATGAAGCCGGGAGATATATCAAACAGATTGATGACATGGGCGGCATGCTGGCGGCCATTGACCGGGGGTTCCCCCAGCGTGAAATCGCCAATGCTGCCTACCGCTTCAAGAAACAGGTGGATAACCAGGAAAAGATTGTGGTGGGAGTCAACCGGTACGTGGCAGAAGAAGAGACACCAATTGAAATGTTGAAGATTGACGAGAGGGTTGAAGCGGAACAGGTCAAGAGATTGAGAGATATAAAAATGAGCCGGGACAACCGGATGGTGGCCAAAACCCTAAACGACCTGCGCGCCGCCTGCCGGAGCGATGCCAACGTCATGCCCCACGTCATAGAGGCGGTCAGGGCTTTGGCCACCGAGCAGGAAATCTGTGACGTCTACCGGGAAGTCTTCGGCGAATATCGCGACCCCGGCTTCTTCTAGTTTTGAAATTTATCAGTACCTGTATATAAACAGCCATGGAGCGGGATAGAAAACTTAGGGTGCTGATAGCCAAGCCCGGCCTTGATGGGCATGACCGCGGCGCCAGAGTCATTGCCCGCGGCTTCCGCGACGCCGGCTTTGAAGTCATCTATACCGGCGTGCACCAGACCCCGGAGCAGATAGTCAGCGCTGCCATTCAGGAGGATGTTGACCTGGTCGGCCTGAGCTGCCTTTCCGGAGCGCACCTGTATCTGTTTTCCGAGGTGGCCCGACAGCTTAAAGCCAGCGGGGCCGGCGCTATAACCGTCATTGGCGGCGGCATCATTCCCGAGGAAGATATTCCCCGATTAAAGAAAGCGGGCATCAAGAATGTGTTCCTGCCCGGAACCACGATTGATGAAATCATTGACTGGACACGGCAAAACGTGCCACCGCACCGCCATGCCTCTTTTTCAAGAAAGAAGGTAAAATAGCGCAGTACTTACAAGGCTGCGGTGGCACCCGTGTTCCTCGTCATATATATTCGGTTACCATTTGCCTATGGCTGTTCTTTCGCTCACCCCTCAACTGCCAACCAAAGGCAAGCTGAACCCTTGTTCGCCCCCGGGGCCAGATTATGGTATAACAATAAGCTGACATCTGAAATATCTTATTTCCAGTTTTGAAATTATTTGCCGTTGATGAGCGGAAATTTTGTTAAATCTGCTCGAATTCTATTAAAATGCTGCTAAGGGAGGTACCGGGCAATGAATGCATGGGAAGCAATCGTCAATATGATAAAAGCCGAGGGAGTGGAATTTATCTTCGGCATCGGTGATTCCGGCCTGCAGCTCTATGCGGAGAAGGCTGATGGTATCAGAAATGTGAACCTGCGCTATGAGGGTTCGGCACCTTTCATGGCCATGGCTTATGCCAGGCTGAGCGGTAAACCGGGCGTATGCACCGCCAGCACCGGACCGGGGACGGCAAACCTGCTGCCTGGAGTACTGGAGGCATATTCCGGCTGCTCGCCGCTGGTGATAATCAACGCCGGCAACTCGCAGAAAACGTATGGCATGGGTGAGTTCCAGGAGACAGACCACCTCGCCATGATGCAGCCCATCACCAAATGGAGCGCGCGCATCCCGTATACCGACCGTATACCGTGGTTCATCCGGCGGGCCTTCTCCATAGCCAGCAACGGGCAGCCAGGGCCGGTTTTCCTGGAGCTGCCCTACGATGTCAGCGGGCAGACCCGCTGGCAACTGCACGATATCGGCAGTCCCGTGTACTCTCCTTCAAAGAAGCTCCGCACCGCTGGCGACCCGGCGTTAATCAAGGAGGCAGCCAAACTGCTGGCAAAGGCCAGAAGGCCGGTGGCCGTCTCCGGCAACGGCGCCGTGCAGTCAGGGGCGTCTGAGGAATTCAAGCAGTTCATTGAGGTGCTGGGTATGCCATTCCTGACCACGCCGGCGGGGAGGGGCATTATACCGGAAACCCACCCCCTGGCCCTCGGTGTGTGCGGCTACTACCGCACCAAGGTTGGCAAGGAGGTCTATTCCGATGCCGACCTTTTATTCACCGTTGGCACCAGAAATGAAAGCTACAGCACGCACCAGTGGCGCGACTTCCCCGAAGAGGCCAAGTTCATTCAGGTTGACATTGAGCCCTTTGAGATAGGCCGGAACTGGCTGCCCGATGTCGGCATCGTCGGTGATGCCAGGCTTGTCCTGGAACAGCTCGCTGAGGCCGTCCGGAGCCAGATTGGCAGGAACAAAAATTTCCATGAAATGCCCCGGGTGAAGGAGATATTGAAAGCCAAAGAGGCATTTGAGAAGGAAGTAGCCGCCGAGTGTCTGGCCGACGAAACCCCCATTCCAGCCAAGAGGGCCATCTATGAGACGGGCCGGGTATTCGGGGGGAACACGGTCCTGGTCAGCGAGAACGGGGCGCAGGACACCTGGTCGTATTGCCTTCCGTATTACAGGGTGCAGGACGGTTCCGAGTGTGTGCCGGTCGCCGAGCAGACCTGTATGGGCATGGGCGTTGTCGGCGCCATCGCCGCCAAACTAACCCGTCCGGAGAAAAAGGTGGTCTGCATCACCGGCGACGGTGCTTTCCAGATGTACATGAAGGAGCTGCCCACCGCCGCCCAGTATAAGGCAGGGTGCACCTGGCTGGTATTGAACAACTCCGCCTTCGGCTGGGTAAAGCACCACCAGATGACAGCCGTCGGCTGGAATACCGTTTCTTTCCCGGTTCAGCCTGATTTCGTCAAATGGGCGGAGGCATGCCAGTGCTTTGGTAAGAGAGTGGAGAAAAGCGCCGATTTAAAGCCAGCCCTGGAAGCGGCGTTGAAGGCGAACCAGAAGGGCCAGCCCGCCGTCATTGATGTGGTCGTCGGACTGGAT
>Ga0194125_10009313_pt1 | contig 13656 bp, 11 predicted proteins | sample TA2KigC250mmetaG_FD_148626 | JGI IMG/M metagenome (GOLD analysis project Ga0194125, IMG submission 148626) | Freshwater microbial communities from Lake Tanganyika, Tanzania - TA2015034 Kigoma Deep Cast 250m | ecosystem: Environmental > Aquatic > Freshwater > Lake | place: Tanzania: Lake... | reverse complement strand
TAGATAGGGCAACAAAAACCTTTCATTCCACTGCTCTACAAGCAGCAAAAATTGCTCAAAAATCGGGGGTGAAAAAACTTATCTTGGGTCATTTCTCTTCACGTTATACGGAAGTGGATGAATTGCTCGAAGAGGCCAAACAAATTTTCTCAGAGACCCAATGTGCGGAAGATGGAAATATATACAGGTTGATTTAAATTTCTAGAATATTGATTCAAGAATAGCATCAATGAAAGAAAACAACTGTTTTTTTTATAGAAATTACTTTTGAGATCTCAGGAATAATAAAATGGAGATACCCAAAAACAGAAAGTTGGGAACCCATACGGCAAGGAGAACGGGTAAACCTAAATTAACAGAGGCAACAGTCATCATTTTCATGGAAAAAATATAGATAAAAACGAAAAGTAAACCTATGGCTATATTAATCCCAATTCCTCCTCGCCTCTTTTCAGATGACACAGCCAAACCAATTATTGTTAAAACATAGGTTGCAAATGGATAGGAAGTACGCTGATGTAATTCTATTTCATAAAATGGAACTAAATCAGACCCCTTTAAAACCTCCCGATCAATCAGCTCTCGCAATTCATAATAAGTCATGGTTTCAGCAATATTCTGACGTCGTGCCATCTCTCCCATTTGAAAATTAAAAGACGTATCCTTAAACTGACCGTAATTAATTTTGCCAATTGGAAAATCAAAGGTCTTCTCATAGTAATCCTCTAATCTCCATTGAAAAGTTCCCGGAATATTTCTAGCATATCGCGCTTTTACAAAATACTTGATCTTTTGCTGATCATCAAATTTTTGAATGGCAAAGTCGTGTGCGAAATTCTCCTTTTCCATATAGTTTGAAAAGTATACGTGGACATTACCGGGATATTCCGCGTTATAATCCTCAACTATGAGCGCATTCCGATAGTATTGATTTTCAAAATCCAAACGCCTTTTATTTGCTGCTGGTACAATCAAGTGATTCAAAACGAGTGAAAACAACATCAAGACTGTTGCCGCTATCATGTAAGGACGATATAAGCGATACACAGGCTTTCCACTAAATAGAATAGGAACGATTTCAGTATCTTTCGCCATTTTGGCTGTGAACCAAATAACGGAAAGAAAGATAATCATGGAGGAGAAAAGGTTTCCGTAATAAACTATGAAATTTACATAATATTCGAAAATGATTCCTGATACTGGGGCTTTGTTACTCATGAAATCACTGAGTTTTTCTGAAATATCAAAAACGGTAGCAAACATCATGATTATTCCGAGCATAAAAAAATAGGTGCCCAAGAACTTTTTAATGATATAACGATCAATAATTGACATCAGCGTCTTTCTAATAGTTTTGGAATCAAATTGTTTTTCCAAGAAGTGAACGTTCCTGCATTGATTTGATTGCGTGCCTCGTACATTAGTTCAGAATAAAAATTAAGGTTGTGTAGGGTCGCTACCTGAACACCAAGGTGTTCTCCAGCTTTTATTAGATGACGTAAATAAGCCTTCGAGTAAAGTTGATCAGCATAAAGCTTACTTTTCTCCTCAATTGGACTAAAGTCATTAGCCCATTTCTCATTTTTAATGTTTATTGTTCCGCTCCACGTGTAAAGTAAGCCATGCCTTGCATTTCTACTCGGCATAACACAATCAAACATATCAACTCCTAGTGCAATACACTCCAACAAATTAACAGGAGTTCCTACGCCCATTAAATACCTTGGCTTATTTTTTGGCAAAATGGCACATACCAAGTCTGTCATTTTGTATAATTCCTCTTCCGGCTCACCCACAGACAAGCCTCCTATTGCATTCCCGTGAGCTTCATAACTCGCGACTTTTTCTGCTGATGCCTCACGCAAATCACTGAATACACTGCCCTGAACAATGGGAAATAATGCCTGAGAATATCCATACATAGGAGCACTCGTTTTCATTTCATCCACACAACGATTGAGCCACTTATGTGTAATTTCTAACGATTTTTTGGCATAGTGATAATCACACGGGAAGGGAGTACATTCATCAAAAGCCATGATTATATCTGCTCCTATAAAACGCTGAATTTGTATAGCACGTTCTGGCGTAAAAAAATGATAGCTGCCATCAATGTGAGATTGAAACTTAACGCCCTCCTCAGTAATTTTTCGAGAGGAGGCTAAAGAATATACTTGATAACCCCCGCTATCTGTTAACATGGGTTTGTTCCAACCAATAAATTTATGCAGGCCACCTGCTGCTTCTATCGTATCAATTCCTGGACGGAGAAATAAATGGTAAGTATTACCTAAAATTATTTGTGCCTTAATTATGTCAGAGAGTTCGTATTGATGGACTCCCTTGACAGTTCCTGCGGTACCAACAGGCATAAAGATGGGGGTTTCAATTGTACCGTGATCCGTGAAAAACTGTCCCGTACGAGCTTTTGAATGTTCATCATGGTGCAATACTTCAAAGTGCATAAATCTGTTGAAAAATAGATAGAGCAAAGATACGGTGATTTAATTAAGGACCTCATATTTGTATCTAGTTTCACAAAATGACTTACCTGCCAATCTTCCAATTGGACTTTTACTTATTAGCGTTCATCGCATTTATTCTATTTGTTCTAATTCAGATATTCTACCTCTTTTTTATTCATGTTCGTATGGCTTATCATTCGACATCCGAAAAGATTGCAAGTAACTCAATCCCAATTAGTGTCATTATTGCTGCACGAAATGAATCGGATAATTTGTATGAAAATTTACCTACTATTTTAAGTCAGGACTATCCTGAATTTGAGGTGATTGTTGTGAATAATCAATCAATAGATGATAGCGGTTGGTTACTCACCGCATTTAGTAGGCAATTTCCAAACTTAAGGGTTGTAGAATTAGGAAGGAATCAACATTTGAGACCTGGTAAAAAATTGCCAATTACCCTCGCAATTAAGGCTGCAAAGTATGAGCATTTCTTACTGACAGACGCAGATTGTAAACCATCCTCTAGTCAATGGATTAGGCAGATGTCTTCCCATTTTTCTTCATCAAAACATATTGTAATTGGCTATGGCCCATATTCTAAAAACAAGGGGTTTTTAAATCGCTTAATACGCTATGATACAGCATGGATTGGGGTGAGTTATTTTTCAATGGCCCTTGCTAAGCTCCCTTATATGGGAGTAGGAAGAAATCTAGCATATACAAAACCCGTTTTCAACTCTGTAAATGGATTTAAATCGCATTATGGCCTACCCTCCGGCGACGATGATTTATTTATTCAAGAGGCGGCTAAAAAATCCAATTACACGGTCAATTTAGATCCAAGTTCATATTGCTATTCAGCGGCAGCTCCGACATGGGGAAGATGGATCCGACAAAAGTCCCGTCATTATTCTACATCGAGTCGGTATAAGCTTATTAAAAAGTGCTTGTTAGGAATATACCCCGTCTCCCTAATTCTGATGTGGGTATCTTTTGTTACTTTGTTTTTTAATGGGGAGTACAGGTTATTTTCTGCGAGTATTTTGATTGTAACGTTAATACTGAAATGGTGGATACAAGGCCGTTGTTTGTCAAAGTTGAAAGAAAAAAGTTTTATTCCTTACTTTTTATTTTGGGATTTGTTTTATGCATTAATCATGCCTATTATCTATTATGTCACAGAACGCCAAAAACTTTATAGATGGTAGAAAATGAACATTTATCGGAAAAAGCAAAACAAGATTTAAATCTTGTTGAGGAGGCACTCGCCGGCAATCAATTGGCATATGCAACCCTAATGGAGAGGTATCGTGACTCCATCTATTTCATGATGCTTAAAATGGTAAAAAATCCCGATGATGCGGATGACCTTACCATTGAGGCATTCGGTAAAGCCTTCAGTAGAATAGACCAATATTCGCCAAGTTTTGCTTTCAGCACTTGGTTATTTAAAATTGCATCGAATAATTGCATCGATTTTATTCGAAAAAAACGTATTCAACTTACCTCCATGGATTCAGGAATAGCCAAAGATGATGGAGAAAAAATGCATATAGATGTAAAATCTTCCAATTTAAACCCCGAGGAAACCATAATACAAGGGCAACGTGTAGTTCACATGCGCCTTCTAGTGAGCAAACTAAAACCAAAATACCGAGATTTGGTGGAAAAACGTTATTTCGAGGAGCTCAGCTATGAAGAAATCGCGGATCAAATGAACCTTCCTCTCGGTACGGTAAAAGCACAATTATTCCGAGCTCGTGACTTTTTAGCGGCCATGATGGATAAAACAAAAGATGCCATTTAGTGGAGATTATAAAGACTTATTTCCCACAGCTAAGCCCCTTGCAACTTTCTCAATTTGAAATACTTAAAAGCATCTATGAGTATTGGAATAAACAAATCAATGTAATCTCGCGAAAGGATACTGATTTTTTTTACGAGAGACACGTCTTGCATTCCCTCGGAATTGCAAAAATTATCGACTTCAACGATAATACTCAAATTCTCGATATCGGAACAGGTGGCGGTTTCCCAGGTATTCCTCTAGCCATTCTTTTTCCAAAATCACATTTTACACTGGTCGACTCTATCGGAAAAAAAATTAAAGTCGTAAACGAAGTAGTATCTGCATTACAACTCAAAAATACAATGGGCCTTCATAATCGCGCTGAGCAAATCAATGGACAATTTGATTTTATAGTGAGTAGAGCGGTTACACAAATGCCCGCATTTATTCCTTGGACCATCGGAAAAATCAAAACAGAAAAAAAACACGCAATTGACAATGGCATTTTATACCTTAAAGGCGGAAATCTACTCGATGAAATGAAACCTGTGAATCATCGCTATTCTATGCACCCTTTGTCAAAATTTTTCAAGGAATCTTTTTTTGATACGAAGTATGTTGTTCACGTATCCATTTAAAAAATCAATTGAGCAAAGACGGAAAAATTAACGAAAAAGACGGAATTGGAACTGTAAACGTTATACCTGACTGTACCTCTTTAAATTGATAATAACCGACCATTCGCCCCATAGAAGCGTATAGTTCACAACCGCTGACATAAGAATAAGAATGATTAGGCTCAATAACTGGCTTCTCGCCAACAACTCCCTCCCCAGTTACCACATTAGAGCCCAGGGTTAAATGATCAACGCGCCAATAGCGTCGTAGAAGTTGTACATCAACGTGGCCTGCATTGAAAATGGTGATTTCGTAGTTGAAAAAGAAAGATCCCTCCTCTAAATTTGATAAATCCTCCCGAAACCATGCTTTCGTCGAAATTTGTATTTTATGAAGTATTTCTGCCGCCACGAATTAGAGTATTAGTATAAGATGAAACAATCAAGGAAAGAGGATGTTCTTCAAGGCATTGATTTCTTCCAAAGTATTGTATGAATGAAAACAAAATCTAAGGCATTCTTTTCCCAAGGGCACCGTTGGAGAAAAAATCGGTTTTGTGAATATCCCCTGGGCAATGCAATCCGTCGCCATCGACCGAAGTTGATCAATGCCCACTCCGCGGTATACTTGAATGGGAGAATTTAACTCAGAAACTAAGAATGGAGAGTCAATCTCTCGGAAATATTGAATATTTTTCTGCAATGATTTTTGTCTAGAATAAATATCTTTTCGAAAAACTTGAGATTTGATGCGGTAAAAAAAATCATCCGAAGGTGCTGTAGAATAAATGAAGGGTCTTGAATAATTTACCAAAAATTCTTTTGTACGGTGCGAACAAAGAACTGCTGCCCCATGAAAACCATAGGCCTTGCCAAACGTTATTACGCGTAAAAAAATTCGCTCTTGCATTGCCCTCGCATGAACAATACCTTTTCCGTTCTCACCAAAAACACCAACAGCATGCGCCTCATCCACAATAAGTTGCGCATCATACTTTTCTGCCAAAGCCAATATCCCACGCAAAGGGGCCATATCTCCTTCCATGGAATACAAAGATTCAACAGCAACGAAGCATTGACCTTTTGCTTGTTTTATTTTTTTCTCTAGATCTTCTAAATCGTTGTGCTTGAAACTTAATGTCTCAGCAAATGAGAGTCTTATCCCATCGCGTATACTCGCATGAACATACTCATCGAAAACAACAGTATCCCCACGTTGAGGAATACAAGAATATACTCCCAGATTTGCCGTGTATCCCGAATTAAAAATAAGGGCTGCATCTGCATCAAAGAAATCAGAAAGAACACTCTCAACTTCTATTGATAATTCGCTGGTTCCCGATAGCAAACGAGAACCGGTTGATCCCCTGTGATGAAAACGCCGGGAGGGAACATTTGCTAAACCCAAATAATCGTTGGAAAAAAAATCAACCGAACTAACAAAAACGGAAAGTGAACGGAGTTGGTTATCCCTCTTCCTTTTCTGTAATTTTTTTTCGATGTTTGATTCCACTAATTAACGGAAGTAAATTTTCTAGGTTCGAAACCAGAAGCTATCGCTTTCTCATTGGCTAATTTTAAAGCCGCATCGCGCAACCTTAACTCCTCCCTATTTTTCAATAAGATTTCGTCCGGTTCAGAAATGGGTTGAGGTGCTTCTTGAAAAGCTATTTTCGGAACGAGTCCCAAAATATCAAACATTTCTCTGTCCTCGTTATATTCTGGATTTGGTGTCGTAAGAAGCTTATCCCCTGTAAAAATAGAACCCGCACCCGCTAAAAAACAGAGCGCTTGCCCCTCCATACTCATTTTTGTTCGGCCCGCAGACAATCTGACAACAGACTCAGGAAAAACAATACGCGTAACTGCTACCATACGAATCATTTCCCACTGCTCAATTGGTTTTTGATTTTCTAAAGGAGTCCCCTCCACGGCAACAAGTGCATTAATTGGAATACTTTCAGGTGGCTTTTCCATTTGCAAATAACTCATTAACAAGCCTATTCTATCATCAACAGTCTCACCCATCCCAATAATTCCACCTGAACAAACCGTAATTCCGGCTTTTCTCGCATTTTCAATGGTGCTCAAACGTTCCTGATATTCACGAGTAGATATAATATCACCATAAAATTCAGGCGAAGAATCTAAATTGTGATTGTAGGCAAAAAGCCCCGCTTTTTTCAACCTAAGAGCTTGTTCTTCATTCAGCATCCCTAAAGTACAACAAACCTCCATTCCAAGGTTATTTACCTCTTGCACCATTTCAACCACACTGTCGAAATCTTTGTTGTCTCGGACCTCGCGCCAAGCAGCACCCATACACAAACGGGAGGATCCATTTGCCTTGGCATTTTTTGCCTGCTCAATAACAGTATCAACATTCATTAATTTCTGAACATTTACGTCTGTATGGTACCTGGCTGCCTGAGGACAATAACCACAATCCTCTGGACATCCTCCTGTTTTAATACTCAACAACGAAGCCATTTGTACTTCTCGCGGGTTATGATATTGTCGATGTACCGAGGCAGCTTCAAAAACTAATTCCAGCAGCGGTTTATTGTAAAGAGCCAATAAATCATCTCTTCTTAGATAATTTGTATTTACTTTCATGACACAAATATACAAGGATATAACAGTCCTCAATAAATTGAGGATGATTAGTTAAAAACTTTTAATTCGAAATTAATAGGCATGCAGCATATGCTTTAATAGCACGTTTTTCTCCGAAAGAATCCACTCCTTCGTGGGTTGTTGCTTTGATTGAAACAGCATCTCTATCAAGACCGAGAATATTCGCTATTATTCCCTGCATCTCAGGAATGTAAGGATTCAACTTTGGACTCTCTAGTACAACCGTAGCGTCAATGTTTGAGGTTTCGTATCCTTTTGACTTGACTAAGGTAACAACTTCCTTCAATAAAATTGTTGAGTCTATTCCTTTGTATTTTGGGTCCGTATCTGAAAAATGAAATCCTATATCGCGCAGATTAGCGGCTCCTAAAAGAGAATCACAAATAGCGTGAAGAAGCACATCAGCATCCGAGTGCCCTATCGCACCGAAATCAGATTTCACTTTAACACCGCCTACAATCAAATCATAATCAGGACCCAATTTATGTACATCTACACCATAACCTATCCGGATTCTCATATGTCTTGTCCTTCTGAGGGCTCACTCGTGAAGTTTTCTCCTATGTTGAAACGAAGTGTAAAACGAAGTGTGTTAGCCAATGGGCTCTGACGACCACTTATGGAAGCCAAATACGAAAAATCTATGGCAAATGCGTTGTACTTCAAGCTAGCACCTAGATTTATAAATTGGCGATTTCCTTTATTTGCGGCCTCGTAAAATAAACCTCCACGAACTGCAAAAACATTATTGTACCACCATTCCACACCAGTAGCAATGTTGATCTCTGACAATTCTTCCTTAAATTTCGACCACTTTTCAACCTCATACTTGCCATCTGCATTTTGAATGTAATTTCCGTCTTCATCTTTAATCGGCGTGCCAGGAGCATCGTAGAACGATTGTATCATTCCTGAAATAACTCCAACATTTTCTGGTTTGCCAGAAATCATGGTTAAACTTCCATCAATAAGATCATAGTAAGCAGGGGTGGGAACCAATAGACGCTGAAGGTCAAGCGAAAATGTCACCTTATTGTATTGATCAAAATCTGCTTCGAACGCATTTCCTATTTTTAAATTCATTGGAATAAAGTCTCTCTGAGATAATTCTGAATAAGCAACTTTATTACCGATATTGTTGAGGGTAAGAGCTGTTCGATACGTACCTTTTACCTTTCCAATTTTTGCTTTATCGTTGTTGTAGCAGAATGATAAATCTGCTGCACCAACCACCCCCGCTTTCGTATTTATCCCCGCTACTGGGAGACCTCCCGTTAGGTTTGAGTAAGCAAATTTCCCATTGAGACCAACACTAAAAACATCTGATAATCTAAAAGCATAAGCGCCAGTAATCTCAAATTCACTTGGTTTATCATCTCTTATCACGTTGCCTTGAGCATCTGTAAAAGTGATTTCACCTAAACTAAAAAATCTCAAACTAGCTCCCACTGAATGGATTTTATTGATTTTGTAAAATGCCGACAAGTAACTCAAATGGATATCGTTCGTAAGTTGTCTCAACCAAGGAGTATAAGACAAACTGACTTCGGATTTTTTTTCTGAAAAACTTATACCTGCTGTGTTCCAATAAATCGATGTGGAACTTGGACTGAGCGCAGTTCCGGCATCACCCATTCCACCAGCTCTAGAATCCGGGGTTATCGCCATAAAAGGTAAAGAAGTTGTAATGGTGTTTAATTGTAAATCATCACTAGAAGCACCTCCTCCTGTCGGCTGAGCAAAAAAAATTGTAATTGGGAAACTAAGAAACAGTATGACAGAAAAAAATTTCATCTCGAAAAAATTACACATCAAATATACGAAAACAAGATGCTTTTATTGTTTATTCAGCGCAAAATTGCCAATTTTTCCGTTTTTTCTGCAGTTTTACCATCAGGAGTTCGAACTTTAATGCGATATAAATAAACCCCTTTTGCCAATTGGTCGCCGAAATCATCGAGACCATCCCAGTGCACTCCTTCAATTCGAAAACCTTCGGTTGGAAGAGTTTGTTGAATGGTTTTAACCACTTTTCCGGATACAGTCATAATCTGAACTTGAACATCTAAACTGCTGCACGATTGATTGTGCTCAAACATAAAAGAAGTTGATGTTGTGAAAGGATTCGGATAGTTCAGCACCCTCGTTAATAGGGGCTCATCTCGGTTTTGTACAACAAATCTGATATCATTCGTTGAGGAGTTGTTGTTAACATCCCATGCTTTAATTTGAATAGTGTGAGGACCGGGTTCAAGATTAAGAAATTGATACCGAGCTTCTCCCGATTGATAATTATCTAAATCGGCTGAGTAAAAATCATTAAGAATAATGGGTTTGGATTCCTCTCCATCTAAGACAGCTGTCAAGTCATGCCCGATACCGTTGCCGACTGTATTAATTCCATTTTCATCACTCGCTTTTAGTATGAGTACAGGATTATTATCGGTGAGAGATCCGTCTACGAAAGAGTAGTCGTTCATATACAACAATAATTCGGGACCTAATTCATCGTTAATCCCATTTGGATTGATACCTCCTATTCTAAAATTGGTATCAAAACCATTTGCATCAACCAAATCATTTTCTGCATAATAACTTATTTTTCCCTTTCCGTATGTCAACGAAATGTCTTTTGGCACAACGAAGGTGAATGAAAATTGTCCGTTTGTTACTGTGGCCTTCCCCTTGTAAACAATACTACGTTGGAGTTCATAAGCTATTTCTGGTGACTCTGGATCTTGAGCTAGCGTTTTTTGAATTTTTACCTTATCGTAAATGGATGGCATTATTTTTCCAGTGAAGGTTGTCATTAAATTTCCATCCTGATCTTCTAAATGACCCTTAACCGTCACCTTACTTAAAGCTTTCATCGTATCCACATAAGATAAAGGGTCATAACCATTAATGCTATCAGTTACAACTTTATATCGTGGTAATCCAATTTTTAGAGCCGGATCCCCAATTAATGTAAAACTTCTTTTATTGTTCGACGAGCCAACATTATTCTTTGTAAGTCTCATTATTTCACCAAATGAAAGCGGCTTTCCCTCTAAATCACGTTCAAAGACATTCGAAAAAAATGCCTGACCTGTGGAAGTATTTACGCTAAAATATACCGACCTTGTTGTTGTCATTAATGCAATGGCGCCTCCAAACGGGTTAAGAGAAAGCCATTCTCCCGCAGATACTCTCGAGGGATCATCGAACTTTGTGAACTCGCAAGTAGCGGAAACAAAAAGATGCTGAGAATTAATATTGCTCCAAGAATTGATTTGAGGAATGGTTACTACCCGCTCTTCAGCAAGTCCAACCTCACCACCGTGTCCAACGTAATTCATAATTAACGCTCCTCTTTGAACCCTGTCCGTAATCGCGTTGAGGACATCTGGATAACGTTGACCACCTGCTGTAACCACCTGTGGGTAAGCATCTAAATACAGCTTATCACAATTCATTTCAAAATGTTGATTTTTAACCGAATTATATTGAGGTTCAGTGTCAAAATTTATGAAATATCCGTTCTCCTCATCATCCGCAATTTGTACGAACTTATTTCTCCAGTCACCAAGCGTATTCTCATTCGACGAACCAAGACAGCAAGAAGCATTGGCCGCATTAAAAATAGTCGAGCCATTTTTGATATAATGTTCTATTTTATCCACTTGCTGTTTTGCTTGCAATTGATCTGATGCTAGAATTCTACCAACACCAATATCCATTAAATCAATAGCGCTAATAGACTCGTTATCGTCCAAAAGTCCGAAGTAATCATCCGTAACGAGAGCCTCAATGTGATTTTCACTATTTTCCATTTGATAGGTTAGAATCATATTGTTATTATTTGCCACGCGTTCCTTTGGATCGTAAGTGCCGTCTCCGAAAAGTAATAATGAATTAAATATAAGACTATTGGACTGAAGGCCCCTGTCATAGAACATTTTAGCCATCATTCGAATTGCTGTTGGATCGGCTGCACCGCCACTAAATTCATTGTATATTTGTTCTGATGTTACAACATGAACAAGCTTACCCTCCTCACGATGTAAGTCTGCCAAACGTTCCGCTTGATTTATGAATTGAACATTCGAAACGATTAATAGATTTGGTTGGCTCAGAGCATGTAGATTTTGATTAGAAATCTGCCCGATTATTGTGGGTGTTAGGTAACTGGTTCCACTGGATGCAATGAATTCTTTATAAGTATTTTCAGTGAAAAATGAGAAGGTATTTCCTTCATTATTTCCTGTAATAAAAAAAGGTTCATTGACATTTGAAACATCCCAAACAAATCCGCCTGAGGGGAAAGAGGAAATAATGTATTTGGCAGTGTTGCCGGGTGCTTGTATTGTTAAATTTCTGAAACCCATTTGTGATCCATAAAAAATCAACTTTCTTCGGGTATTTAATAATATTCTATCCAAATAAGTAAGGGTACTCGGCGAATTCCTCTGAATCTTTACTTTAAATGGAATAGTTGAAGGAGGTGCATTCATGGAAAACACTTTATTAGACCGGACATAATCAACTCCAACTGCAGGGAGCGTTGATTCATAAATGACTTGATTCAATACCGAATATTGTTGTAGCGTGCCAGAAGTGCTTCTCGAATTAGTAGCAAGGGATGTTTTTATCCGTAAGGCAGAAGTATCTATGTTTGGGATGGAGAAATTGAAAGTTTTCTCCAATTCCGAATCAAATAATTCCCCATACCATCTCTGTCCTCCTGATACCAAATTAACTAAATCTTTTTCATAAATATCCCTAAAATCATAGGAAGTCACAGCCGTTGAAATTGCAGGCTCAGGTGTAATTATATTCTGAATTCTTTCAGGTGGAAGTGCTGAATTTACATTTATAAAATAGAAAGATTGATCGCTGTATAAATGTCTTTTTTGATCGAATTCGTTCGTGCCTTGCGAAAACCACGAGTGTGGACCAGCTCCATAAAAAAGGATAAAATCGGAATCATCAAAAACTCCGTCTTCACCCCCTGAAACGTAGATAGCATTATTTTTCAAATCATCTTTTCTAGGGATTGAGTTGAGTTCTGGTAATTGCCCGGATCCATTTCCAAAAACATGAATCCAATTTGGATTTATTGAGGATAACTCTAATCCACAATTATTCAGAAATGTTTTATCTATCTTGTATATTCCATCTTTTTGAACAGCAATTTTTATCCATGTGCCACTGCCCTCCCGAAGAACAGACTCCTCAACAAAATCTTTACTTATTGACTGTTCATCTCTTTGTTCAAATGAAAAATCTAGTTCCGTAATTTTTTGAACCTCGCCAGCCAATTTGAAAAAAGGGAAGACCGAAACAACGAAATTACCTTCCCCCCTATCTTTTCTGATTCCATAAGACAAGTCTATTGAGTCGGCTAATTGAAAACCTAAAGAGCCCAAGTATTGAATATCTTGTGCAGAGGCTTTCTCAAAATTTGTTGACATCAGTTTTACATAATTAAAAGAGGATGTAATCTTTTCTTTAAAAAAATAGATTACTTTTCCATTGTCAAATTGAAGATTTTCAAATTGAGGGAATAAAATGGTTTTTCCCTCAGTTGTAATATTCCTCGGTTCTTTCCAATTAATTGTCAGTTTCTTAACTTGTGAAAAACTTAAATTTGTTAAGTAGATTGTGCTGAGAATAATTAGGCATTTCAATTTCATAATCTTAACAACTGAAGTAAATAACGAAATTAATTTTTATTTATTTGAATATTTATTCGATATTTGTAACCTAAGAAAAAGAAAAAACGTAAGATTTGTTCACATTGAAAAAGAATATTTTGAAATTTCGCTCATTTCTTCTTTGTATAGTAGTTTCCGGCAGTATTTTTTATTCGGACAAAGCCTTGGCTCAAGATCCAACCTTTACTCAATTTTACGCAAACCCAATCTACTTAAACCCGGCACTTGCTGGATCTACTGGTTGTCCTAGGATTGGAATGAATTATAGGAATGAGTGGCCACAGCTTTCGGGAAACTACGTGACAACCTCGGCTGCTTTTGATACCTACGTCAAAAGTATTTCCGGAGGAGTAGGCCTAATCGCCATGCATGACATGCAAGGCCAAGCAACCATTCAAACAACCATGATTGGAGGAATTTATTCCTACAACCTGAGATTAGGTAGAAAA
>Ga0194125_10009311_pt1 | contig 13657 bp, 13 predicted proteins | sample TA2KigC250mmetaG_FD_148626 | JGI IMG/M metagenome (GOLD analysis project Ga0194125, IMG submission 148626) | Freshwater microbial communities from Lake Tanganyika, Tanzania - TA2015034 Kigoma Deep Cast 250m | ecosystem: Environmental > Aquatic > Freshwater > Lake | place: Tanzania: Lake... | reverse complement strand
TTCAAGGAAATCCTTGGTTTTATGCATAAAATCACCTGTTTGCCCTTATAAATTCCTTATTTAATATATTCATAACGTCTTTCATATTATAGGATTCTAAGTCATCTATTATATGTATAACAACATCGACCTCCACAGTTGGATTCAAATTTATGAATTTATCAATTATCTCTTCTTTTTTAAATGGATTTTCTGGTTCACCCTTGGGTAAACAAACTTTTTTCTTATACGAACCATTTTTAGTAGATATAGTTACTTCAGATGGTCTTTTGTTAGGATAAAGATCATCAAGATTATCATCACATTTTATAACCACTTTATTAGCGATTTCATTGACTTCTTCAGTTATTTTAATTTTATTTAGATCTAAAGTTCCATTTAAAATTGCGATCGCAATACTTACAGGTAAACTTTGCCTTATAGCTTCATCAGTAACTGGATTGTAATTATCATGAAGTGCTGCTGTTTTATATGTCTTCACAATAATTTTTTGGATGTCATCATATTTTATATCCATATTTATATCAATATCTTCATTTATTATATCAAGTGCAGCGTCAATTGCAGAATGAAGATGTCTGCAAACAGGATATTTTTTAAAATAGACATCTTTAATATGGAACTCTCCCACATTGATCTTTTTATATTTTTCTTTATAAGCAAAATCATGATCTACCATGGCGGACAGGAATCCTTCTTTTCCATCTATTATTGTCGATGCACCTGTAAAACCATTTTTTGCAAGTAATGCTGACATAACACCGGATTGGGCTGCTTTTCCTGCATGAAGATGTTTTGCCATTGTACCTGCATGATCCGATTCTAATAGTCCACACGCCTGGGTTCCTGCAAGTCCAAAAGCATTTATTAAATTTTCTTTTTCTAAATTTAGGGCTTTAGACGCTGCTGATACTGCTCCAAATGTTCCACAGGTTCCTGTGCTGTGAAAACCTCTATTTCGATGTTGTGGATTTACCATAATGCCGAGCGAAATTGCAATTTCATATCCAACCACCATTGAACTTATAAATTCCTTACCACTTTTTTTATAAACCTCAGAAAGTGACAATGCTGAGGGTATAACACATGCTCCTGGATGGATATGTGCTATACGGTGTCCATCATCCAAATCCAGAGAATGTGCGATTATCCCATTTGCAATGCTTGCATCAAGGGTGCTGGCCTTTTTAAAGCCTATGATGGTTGATTCATTGCCTTCTTTTAGAATATTATTCACTGCCATTCCACTTTTACTCCTAGACCCTCTCAGTGTAACAGCTAAAAAATCCATAAAACAGAGTTTTGCCTTTTCTATGACATTTTCTGGAATTTTTCTATATTCAGTTTGAATGATGAAATCAGCTAAATTTTTTGTTATCATTGATGGTAAAATGTAGGCAGATACGATAAACTTTTTGATCATTGCCAAAAACTTATCCAAAAAATAAAAAGCAGGGATTTCATACTAAAAAAATTGTATATTATACTTTATTGACAATTTTAAAGATTGATCAGGCCCCCAATAATAAAAAAGCGATTATTCATTTTTTTGATTTTTAGTGTTTTTTTGTTCCCATGCACATTTTGATTTAAAAAAGATTTGATTTAAATAAATTTAAATAAAGATCATTTGATAGACATTTATCTTCATTATCTTGTTTTTAACCATCAACAGTTAAATTATAGTGAATTACCAAATGTTTTTAACTTTATGATAATTAACTGTGTGAAAAACGTTCTTTCAAACTATCTGAAGACCCACAATCAGATTTGTTCACATATTAGTTTAAAAAGTTAGGTTCTAAACTATAAATAAAAATATTTCACATTTGAATTCTAACAAGTGGTTTACTCAAATGCCTCCTTGCTGAAGGAGGAACCTCATAGAATCCTTCTTTTATTTTCCTTTTAATATCTATAACTTCTTTAGAATCTTCTTTAAGTTTCCTTCCACACTTTATGCATTTAAAACCTTTTCCACTGCCTGCAGATTTCATTCGCTTACCACATTCACATAGGGGATTCAGTGTTTTAGAGATCCTCGTAAGCTTAATTATTTCTATTTTTTCTATATTAAGGGTTCCTTTCTCCCCAATTCCGCCATAAACCCTCAAAAGATCTCCTGATGTAAGTTCCTTTACAGTATCTCTAAATTCCTTGGTTGGTTCATAAGCAGCACAGGGTATTTGACCAGAATCATCTTCTATAATAAATATTATGTGGCCACCTTCTATGATATATGGAGACCTTTTAACAACACCTTCGACTATATAACACTTATATTTGTCCATATCAGCGATATGATCGATTTTTATAAGATGCATGTCGGTATGCTGATTTGTCTCAAACACCACGAACCTCTCAACAGGTTCATAGGTTTTTACCATTTTATGAGCTCCTAAAACCGCTTCTGGACTTTCTCCCCTTATCCCATATAATATTGGACATGGCGTATGAGGTTCTATGGCAATGTATTTACCATCAATGTTATCAAATGTTTGGGGATACATCTTCATATCCATCCTGAAAACAGAATCATCGTCTATCTGCCTCTTCTTGCCATAATTTTCGGGTGTTCTATAAGCAAGAAGTTCATATGTATTATCGTTCCTTGGACATCCTATAGCGGCTAATGCTCCGATAATGCCTCTTCCTTTTTTAAATTTAAAAAATTCGGCACTTATTTTATTTGCCAGTTCATGGGCATCCTTTATTGTGACTATATTTTTTATAACCTCAATTGAAAAGGAACTGAGATTTTCATTGATTTCTCCATCATAAAATACAACAGCAGGATTAGTTTCATCATCTTGAAGTTGGGAAAGTTCTTTTATTCTCTTTAAAATGAAACTTTTAACTTCTTCATATTCATCTTTTGATTTGAGATTCAGTCTAAAAGATGTTGCACCGTTGCCTCTGGTTTTAAATTTTACAAACGGATTTAAGCGAATAAGGCGAGGATATCCCTCAATGTTAAAACCAAAATGTTTAAGTTCATTGATTATAAGAGTAGTTACATAAGTGGTACACATTCCACTCTTTGAATCAGTATCATCTATACCAACATACACTTTATACATCACATTCACCAGGTGATTCAATGCTAAGAGATTTTATCCTAAAGGAGATAATCGAGATTTTAGTAGACCATAGTTTTAAAACTTCTCATATTTATGATAGAAGCTGTTTTGATATTGTGGCTCGAGGAAAGTTGTGGCTGTTATTACTTAAAGTGTTAATAAATATAGATGGTTTCAGAATAAAACAAGCTGAAGAAATAAAAAAGGTAGCAAGTACTTTCCTAGCATCTCCGTTTATAGTGGGCGTTAGATCAAAAAATGAGTTTTTAGAAGAAGATGTAGTCTATGAAAGACACGGCATACCAGCAATTGCACTTGAAACCCTTCGAAACATGATTGTTGATGAAATCTATCCAGAAGTTTTTGCAGATCGTGGTGGATATTTCGTTCAGATAGATGGAAATACCCTAAAGGAAAATCGAGAAAGTGAAAATCTTTCTCTTAAAGAACTTGCAGATATAGCCCATGTATCCCGGGAAACAATCTACAAATATGAGCATGGAAGGGTCAGAGCGTGCCCTGAAACTGCCATAATGCTTGAAAGCGTCTTGAACACGAAAATTGTCCTTTCCATTGACCTATTTAAGACCCCAAAAACTGAAACTGAAAATAAAACTGAAAGCATTACCAAACAAGAACCAAAAGAGCTTGTAGATCTGGGTTTTGGAGTGATTCCCACAACTAAAACTCCCTTCGATGCACTTGCAAAGGCTGATTTTGGATCAATTAATAAAAAAAGTGAAAATCCCCTTATAACCAATATGGAACGAAATAGAAATCAGCGAATTTTAAGAAGAATGGCAATAAATGTTAAAGATCTATCAGGCGTAACTGAAAGCGAAGCAGTATTCTTATTTGAAAGTAAAAAGGACCTAAAAACCATTGAAGGGATTCCAGTAGTTCACTGTTGTGAAATAGGAGAGATGGAAACTTCAGGCGAATTTTTAAGTCTCGTAAGAGAGAGAAGAGAGTGCAGTTGACCTAAAACAATCTACTTTTTTAGATTAAAATAACAACATTTATTTAGGCTGAACGAAAAGATGCAGAAGATTTTGCATGGCATGTTGCAGGTTTCCTAAATCCCGAAGACTATGAGAGATTAAGTAAAGAATTGAAAAAGTTAAAATAAACATTTTAATTCTTTTTTATTCTTATCAACTTTTTAATCTTTTAATTTATTATGTAATCTCATAAAATTGATCTTGGTCAAAAAAACTCTAAAAAAGAACAAAATTAAATTTTTAATAATTTATCAATTTTTAATTATTAATCTAAATAAACTTATCTATATTTATCTGAAAATAAAAGCTTAAATGTTTCTGTAGCTTCATCTTCAGACGCTATCCCCACAGCCACCATATCCACATAATCTAACGAACTTAAATAATCAAAAGCCTCTTCTGGTTTCAATACACCTGCAGCCAGTACCTTCTTAGCAATAATTTTTTTTCCTAAATTTTTAATTAATTCTCTGAAATTAGCTCGTTCCGGAGCTCCAAACTCCATAGTATCCATAATATAACCAATCTTGCTAACCGGAACCATGTAAATATCAAATAGATTGAGAATTGGAGATTTTAAGAGTTTTTCTGTGGTTTCAAATGGTCTGTGAGTTACAAGACCTGGAATGGCATTACTATCTTTTATTTGCTGAATCTTATCAGCAATAAAATCCCATTCATATCTATCAGTAATATCAGCATGAAGAAGCATTGCACATGCTTCCATCTGGGATAAAAGTTTTATATCTTTATCTTCCTTACCTGGTCTTATGGTCCCAACGATTTCCAGATTACAACCATCTGAAATTGCCTCATTCACTGCTTCCACTACAGGTTTATAAGGAACAAGCTGAACTCCTTTAATCCCAAGGTTATATGATTTTTTTATTATTTTTAGAATATTTTCTGGATGTTGGTAAAGGTCAAGGTAATATAATCTGGCTCTGTGTCCAAACTGAGCTGCGGCTATGAAAGGAGACGTTCCCAGAAGTATTCTGGGTATTTCTTTGTCTCTTATTTTTAGAGTACCCTCAAACATTTAAATTCCGAATTTCACTTTTTTTGAACTATTACAGCTGTTCCATATGCTAAAATTTCCTGCATTATATCCGATATATCATTTGAATCGAAACGTACACTTATAATGGCGTTAGCATCCATCTGTTTTGCATGATCAACCATTCTATTTAAAGCTTCGTCTCTGGTCTGTTCCATCATTTTTACATATTCTTTTATCTCTCCTCCAAACACGGATCGTATTCCTGCCCCTATTTGCCCGCCTAAACCTCTGCTTCGTACAGTAAGTCCATAGACAAATCCACGATTTTCTAAAACCTCATAACCCGGAACGTGATTGCAGCTTGCCACAATAAATTCGCTTACTTCCATATTAACACCCCTATTTTTAATTATTTGAATAATTTTTGGATATCATCAAATTGTCCTGTTATCCAATGATATATATTTCTTTCACTAACTATCTTTTTCAGGCCTTTTAAACGTCTTTCCCTTTCATTCTGACTCATGATTAGTGCCTCATATATTGCATCAGCTGTTTGAGAAATATCAAATGGATCAACGTTCAAGGCATAATCTTTAAGTTCCTCGTAAGATCCAGCATGTTCTGATAAAATCAAAACACCATTATTCTCATTAACAACAGCGCCTTCTTTTGATACTATATTCATTCCATCACAAATTGGATTGACCATGAGACAGTCATAGTTTTTAAATGCTGCAGCTACCAGAGAATAATCTGCCTTAAAGATCTGTTCTATTGGAGTCCATCCATCTTTTGAGTACTTCTGATTGATTTCATCAATAATTTTGTCTACTCCCACTTTATAATCCCTATATTCCTTAATTTGCTGTCTTGTGGGTTTTCCAGTTGATAAAAATTTGACCTTTCCCTGGAGTTCTGGATGTTTTTCTAAAAATAGGTCATAAGCTTTGAATCCTCTTATAATATTTTTGCTGAGATCTGCCCTGTCAGTTCTATAAATCAAAAAGCTATCTTTTTTAATTTCTTTTATAATTTCCTCATTTTTTAGAACTGTTTCTGTTTTAGCGAGTTCAATAAGTCCTTTATCGTCAACAGAGATCGGATAATCTCTTACATATGTCTTATGCCCATTATGCCAAACAATATTCTTTTCAAAATCGACTTTAGCAGCATAATTTTCACATGTCCTTAGAAAATTGTTAACATATTTTTCTATATGAAAACCAATGATATCATTTGAAAGGAGACCTTCAATAATGGCTTTTTCCATGTAATCGGGTATTATACAAAAATATTCGGGTTGTGGCCATGGTATGTGGATAAATTGGCTTAAAAATATGTCTCCAAGTTCCTCTCGTATATAAGTCGGGCAGAGGTATAAATGATAATCTTGTAGCATAATGAGGGGATCCTTTTCATTTGAGCTTGCTTCTTCTACGATCCTATCTGCAAATTTCTTATTTACGTATACATAACCCTCATGCCATGCTTCATGGATTTTATCATCAATTTCTGGTGTATATGGCGGGTTCCACATGTAATGCTGGACAAACCACAGTAAAGGATTGCTTATAACACTGTAATACTTTTCATATCTCTTTTCTTTGTCTACAACAACAAAAGGAACCCAGAATTTCGGATCATCCATTGGAACTGGTACTCTTTTATCAGGATATTTATGTGCAATTACAGCATCTTCATAGGACATGGCACTCGCAATCCAGGTCCCGTTAACTGTTTCCATTATTGGGAGTAATGTTGATACAAGTCCTCCAGCACCCCGTCTCATCTCTATTTTTTCATCATTTCCTTTATAAAATTCAACAGGCCCTCTATTGGACGCTACAATTAAGTGTTTGTCTTCTAGAAATTTTTCTATTTGGTTTTGTGAATTATCACCATTTTGAATGATTCTCCCCCCAATTACAAGATTTTGATGTAAATAAAGTTTTTTGAAAATAGTTCCAAACATATAGAGTTTCTATGTTGTATAATAAATAGCCTCCTCATTTATATAGTCACGACAAATTTAAATGCGTTTCTATTTATATTACTATAACAGAAATCAAAATGGTGAGAAGATGGATAAAATGAAGGTAATAATAGCTGATCAAATAAATGAGAGAGGAATAGCAGAACTTGAAGATGTGGCGGACGTTTTAGTTGATACTGATATTTCACAAGAAGAACTTATAGAAAGAATTGCAGATTTTGACGCTATTATTGTAAGAAGTAGAACTAAAGTAACTCGAGAAGTTATAGAGGCTGCAGATAATCTTAAAATAATTGCAAGGGCAGGGGTTGGTGTAGACAATGTGGATATTGAAGCGGCCACAGAAAAAGGAATTATGGTAGTTAACGCTCCAGAATCAACATCCATAACCGTTGCGGAACATACAATGGGCCTAATTCTCGCTCTTGCAAGAAAGATATCCCTTGCAGATAGATCTGTAAAGGAAGGAAAATGGGATAAGAGCAAATTCATGGGTATAGAACTAAATGGTAAAACCCTGGGAATCATTGGAATGGGTAGAATCGGGTCACAGGTTGTAACCCGGGCAAAAGCATTTGGAATGGAGATATTGGTTTATGACCCTTATATAAGCAAAGAAGCTTTAGCAGAACTTGGAATGGGTGTTGTGGACCTAGAAACTCTTCTTAGAGACTCAGACATCATAACAATACATGTACCTCTTACTCCAGAGACCAAACACCAAATATCAAAGAATGAGTTCGAAATAATGAAAGAAAATGCATTTATTATTAATTGTGCCCGAGGAGGGATAATAAATGAAGAAGACCTATACGAAGCCCTTCAAAGTGGAAAGATAAGTGGTGCTGCTCTGGATGTGTTTGAAGTTGAGCCACCAGTTGATAATCCACTCCTAAACTTTGATAATGTAATTTTAAGTCCGCATATCGGGGCATCCACCTCAGAAGCTCAAAGAGATGCTGCAATCATAGTGGCTAATGAGGTGAAAACTGTATTAAAAGGTGGATCACCCAAAAACGTTGTAAATATGCCTGTTCTAGATTCAGAAACTCTACAGATCATAAAACCACATTCAAAACTCGCAGAGAAACTGAGTAGTTTCCTTATACAAACTGCCAAAGGCAACATAAAAGAGGTAAATGTTACTTACTGTGGAGATTTAGCTGAATTTCAAAGGCGAGATGTCCTAACCAGAGTTATATTACAAGAAATATTGAATCCCATACTCACAGAACCTGTGAATTTAGTAAATGCACCCACTGTCGCAAAAAATAGAGGAATCATAATAACTGAAGGTGTGAGAAGCGATGCAGAAGGTCATAAGAGCCTTATAAAGATGGATGTAAAATCAGATGGAAGTGAAATGAGTATTGAAGGAACCTACACCAAGGCACCTAAAATAGTGAAGATCAACAATTACAAGGTGGATGTAAAACCAGAAGGAATAATGTTAATAGCAAAATATGTGGATTTACCAGGTACAATAGGTGCTCTGGGCACGAAACTCGGTGAACATGGAATAAACATTGCAACCATGCAGGTGGGTAGAAAAGAGCCTGGTGGAGAGGCTGTAATGGTTCTAAAAGTGGATCAGAGCATTCCAGCTGATGTGATTGAGGAACTTAAAAAGCTGGATAATATGATGGATGCTGTGGCTGTGAACTTGTAGCTTTAATCTCTTCAATTTTATTATTGAATAAATTTATTGTTTGAGGACTTAAAATGAAACAGAGAGGAATTGTAGGTGATTTAATTAATTTTAGAGGCATGGTATATGCTCCGTTGAATGAAAATGGAGTAATTTTTTTATTTGGAAAGGTAATGGAAGATCTAAATATGTACGTTGAGGAGATTAAGCCTGGATTTCCGGATTGTATTGGTAGAAGGTTCAATGGAAGGGGTTGGGAATTAGTTCGTATAGAATTTGAATTTAAAAGCAGCAATTTTGTAGCTCATGAACACAATCCTCGTAATTGTGATATTATCGTCTGCTGGGAACATGACTGGCCCGAATGTAGACTTGAAGTCATTGAATTAAAAGATGTCATTAAAGGTCTTCCAACTAAATCCCCAAAAAGACCTGATATTGAAGAAGATGAGGAAGATATGAATATAGAGATCATAGAAGCAGATAATCAGGATATGGAGGATCTGTACGAAAAGGATCAAGTGAGTGAAAAGGTGAAAGATCTCTTTGAAACCTTTAATAAAGAGATAAAAAGTGTTAATGATGAAATTTGGTCAAAGGTTGGAAAAAGAAGTGTTACATATTATTCTCCAGAAAGAGTTTTTATATATTCTTACTTTTTTATGCCTGATAAAATAAGGTTCAATTTATTCACTGGTAAAGGAAATATCGACGGCGTTGATAAAAGATTGAAAGCCCTGCCAAAATGGGGTGTTGTAATTCTAGAAAGTGAAGAAGAGATCCCAAAAGTTGTAGAAGCTGCCAAAAAATCATATGAACGGATTAAATTAGCAATAAGGGCTAATGAATCCTCTTATAGTTGATTTGGACAAAATAATCTAAAAATCATTTTAAAAATTGTTTTTTAATTTTATTAAATAATCTGATAATCCACTAAATTTCCAAATGCATCATAAGCCCTTATACTGTCCAAATCATACGGTTCTGCAATTATCATATGAAAAAACCCATTTTTAGCAAAAAATTGGAGGTCTGCGGTAGATGGACTGGCACTGTAACCTGGATGGCTGTGAACAGAACCCACTGCATCTGAAATCAGTGGAAGCATGAAGATTTGCATTACTGCACCTTCATCTGATGTGTTCCCTGGAAGGAATATCAGCCCATCTACTTTTAATACACCCCCCCTAACCTTGCCCTGTAGGAGAGCAACAAACTCATTAGGATAGGCCTCTCTTGCAATCTGTAAAATCTCTTCTACGACTTCCTTATCTATTTGAACCTCTGAAAATGCATTTTTGTTGGCTCCAAAGATGTGTCCAAGTAAACTGTCCAATTTTTTGTTGATTTTCATTTAAATCCTTCTTAATTATGAGTAATATACAAATTTTAAGTATTATAAATTAAAAATTTTAAGTTTTAATTGTTATAAGTCAGTTATTTTGAAACCCATACTTAATTAAATTATTCCCAAAGGGTTGGGATTTATAAAATAGAATTATCTTTGAAAAATTCCTCCTGAAAAAGTGGCAAATCCCAATCAACAAAAATCTTACCTCTTCTGGATAAAACCTTCTCCTTTGAAATTGGGTTATATCCTTCTACATAAATCTCTTTTTTGTAGATTCCAACCCCCCGTCTCTGCCATGCCGGGACTTCAGCTAAATTAATACCTCTATCAAAAAGTATGTCGTGTATTTTACTACTTTTTTTCTGGTTTAGCATTTCTACGGCCTTTTCTTTTCCAAACTCATTTCGGAGTGTCCAGTAAGCATATCCATTGATACAATTTCTCCACGCCTCTTTCTGCCTCATCCTGAAATATTCCACCAGATTTGTTGATGTCAACGGAATTATTCTGGCATCGAATGAAGGCGGTTTTATTAAAGGATCGTCTGAACTCTTTGAGACTTCTAAATTCTTGATCAATGTTTTTGTAAAAGCACTTCCTAAAAAACTCGCAAAAATAGAGTCTATTTTTTCCACTCGCCCTCCAAATGGAATCTCAGAAAGTAGGATATTGATTTCATCAGAAAAAGTGTAAATAAAATTGGGGCTGAATTCCTGGGCAAAAATACATGACGCTTCAACCATACTTTTAACGAATTGTGTGTCATAGGGCTTTTTTAGACCCAGATCGTTGGAAAGTCTAGAAAAATTCCTCCCATCTGCTCTTACCACAATTTTTAAACCACAAGGAACTCTTAAATTTGAAAATATTTCACAATCATTCATTACCATAACCGATTTTTTAAAATTTTCACTTTCTCAATTATCTCATGTACCTATAACCATATTTTTATTTAAGTTTTTAAGAAGTTTTATAGCAGAATAAGCTGCTAATGTGCTTGTTTTAGGATTTATAGAACATGGGATGTTTTCTGTAATGGTTCTAAGTTTCCCGAAGTCACCAGTTACATATATTTCATGCAAGTTTCTATCGACTGAAGGATCAGCTATTATTTTAACCTTCACTTCTCTTTCACATGCAATGCTTAATGTTGCTGCCACATTTATGTTTTCAGGGAATTTTTTTACAGCTTCTGCAGCCGTTCCCTCAAATAAAACTTTTTCTACATCTGTTGATATTCCCAGAGATTCGGGAGGTTTTTTTGTTACCAGTGAAACCTTCCTTATCTTTCCAATGGATGCGGCTTTTACACCATCTAATCCTACAACAGCGCCTGAAGGAACGTATATTTTGGCATTATTTTTTATAGCTATAGTTTCAAGCCTTTTTTTTAATTTAAAATCAATTAAAGCACCGACACTCATAATAAGGACGCTTTTTCCGTATTCTAAAATTTTTGGCACTATATACTTTACAGCCTGAATTGATGCAGCTTCAATTATAAGATCAACTTCATCCAACGTATCCTCGAATTCTCTGACAGCTTTTCCTTCTACTTGGGAAGCCAAATATTCGGCTTTTTCAAAATGTCGATCGTAAAAAAACTTCAAATCAACGCCCAGTTTTCCTTCAGCTGCAAAATTTGTTATTATAGCGGCGATGGCGCCACATCCCACAATCCCTACTCTCATCTTGGTCTTCCTATATTGGCACAGAAGTCTCTTGAACATCAGGACTTATTAATAAAATGTCCCCCACAGCCTGAACTCTCTCATATGGTATTTCCATATAACCTTCCTCTTTTAGAGGTCTTATTTCATCTGCTTCTGGAACTATGCGTATACTGGTCTTTATTACTTCTTTTATTCCCACACTTTTTTTATCATGTTTCATGGCCTTGGCTTTTAGTGTAGATATTCTACCTTTTTTAATGTTTAGTACAATATCCTGGACTCTTCCCACGTATTTACCACGAATTGTGTATATATCCAAACCATATAGACTTGACAAATCAACCATTTTACCACCAGCATATTTTTTTATATTTTCTCATTAAATAAAAGATTTAGTTTTCTATATTTTTTGTTCTATTTTTTATTCTTAATTACAACTTTTGTATAATCTAATTTAATAGAATTTAAAATCTTTTAGCTACTTAAATATTTCGAAATTTGGCATGAAGATTTAAGAATAAATATGTGAACATGTGGTCACATTTTATCCTATATTAATGGTCTCCTATCATTGAATAAGTGAATGGTTCCTCAAAAAGAAATTAGATATATCATTAATTTATAGATATTACCCAAAAGGATTATGTAGATAATAAGAAGAGAAACTCAGCGGGATATACAATTGGACACTTATGAAAGACCTTTATAAAAACTTGGTGATAGAATGTGGGATACAAGTAAGGATTATAGATTATTAGTGGGAGAAATGGCTGTTGAACTATTCTTACGAACCATGATGGCGCCAATTTCAAAGGTAATTGGAAGAAAAAGAAAGCTATGGAAAACGCCCAAGAAATGATTCCTGAGATTCAAACCATGTTTTTTTTCTTATATTGAGCCAAGAGATTTAGCTAAGGTCCTCAAATAAAGAATTTGAAAAATAAAACTCAAAATATAATTGAAGCGTTAGTAGGCAAAAATTGGCATAATCAATTCCTTGAACTTGCAGAACGGAATAAAAAGAAAAGGTAAAGATGCAATAGCAAAGGTAAAATTCTTTTCTACACAATTTTGAATTTGGATAAACGTTTAATTCTTGGAAATATAGACGACCCAATAGTTGGCATTGATATAAAAGTAGGAGAGGTTATGCGTGTTGGGAAACATTTAAAATCCCAAAACTTCTCAATATGTAATGTAAATATTGGGGATAGAGATATAATTGTTTTAACCAGTTATATGGATGTTAAAGAGAGTGGCCATGTTGCTGTGGCTCTGCTTCCCCCAATAGGTTTTATGGGAATCACAAGTGAAGGAATGTTTTTAGGTGATGAAAAGGGGTTTTGAGGGATGTTGAAAGCGAAATCGGTGGTTTACCTAAAGGAATTTCCCTAAATGCATTGAATGAGTCAAATTTGGCTGAAAACTTATTAAAATAGTTATTTCACTTTAAACTGTTTTATTTTTATTTTTTTTAATAAATATCACTGGAAAATGGTTTAAAAATATTTGGCATGATAAACTAAGGCACAGTCTGATTTTTTAGTGATTTGATATTTTTTTTTATTGTGATTATTATAGTCTTCCAGAAGTTTTATAATTCCTGAAAGACAATGTGTATTTGGTGTATACACATGGTTACTTTAGATTGTATGTTGTTAAACTTTTCGGATAAAGATGTGCTTTTTTCGGGGTTGTAAAGTTAATGAGGGTTGGGGATTTTTCCATGTTTTTTGTCCAGTATTCAATTTTTAAGTTTGCATAGCTGAGGAATCCTTCAGATTTTTTGCATTTTCTTTTTACTTCTTCGGGATCGGTTTGTCTATAGTAATTTTCATCGGGGTTGGACGTTCGTGAGATATAGGGATGTTTCATGAATTGTGTGAGTCTTTGAAAGTCAGGGATAAT